>Ga0157368_1000515_pt1 | contig 18030 bp, 24 predicted proteins | sample AttbisABBM3_FD_113146 | JGI IMG/M metagenome (GOLD analysis project Ga0157368, IMG submission 113146) | Fungus gardens microbial communities from leaf cutter ant in Botucatu, State of São Paulo, Brazil - Atta bisphaerica ABBM3 | ecosystem: Host-associated > Fungi > Mycelium > Unclassified ...
CATCTCCTAAACTATCAGTTTGTATATAAGACTAGTAGTTACATTGTAATTCGCTAGTCTGATAATCGACGAAGATAAACTCTTATTGAACTCGACCTCTGGTATTCAACAGTGATACACCAATCAGTACTCACTTCCACTTGGACTTTCTTTCCTTTATCTGAAGTTGCGACCACACAGTAGACAAATGGCACTACATATAAGCTAAAGCCAAGGTCGTTCCACAAGTCCATTCATCTCCGAGTCTATTCTGCAGACTTCCACCCCAGTATGAACTGTGTCTGACAGATCCCCACATCAATAGCCTACTGAGAGCTTTACTTGCTTATGTAATTATTAGACTTTGTATCTGGTGGTTGCCACAACAATATGTGAATTAAGTTTCTCAACTATCTCCTACCCTATTATTCTCTTAGTTATATTTTTGACTATATATTTCAAGGCCAAATAGATATTCTGTACTTCTCTCAGTCTGATAATTGAACTTGAGTATCTACTTTCTTTCTTATACTCTCTCAAATTCCAACTTCTTCTAAAATTACAACCATGTAACAAGTATAATATAAGCTAAGACTAAGATTGTTATCTATAGTTCAGTCACAACTTCTGTAGATAAGCATCAAACTTGACTCACACTTCTTATATGACTAACTGCAGACTACTGATTAACAACCTGTAAATGAATTTACTAAACCATTTTTTCTAGTAAAATTCCTTGTGTTTGTGAATGGTCTTAGTCTTATATATTGTTTTGGATTCCTACCACTCATTTTAACATAATAAATCTATGGTTAGGTCAGTAAGATTAGAATAAACTACAGAATATTTATAGACTTTTGATGAACTAGCTTTATTCTTGAATATTGCTCTTCTTATCTCTAATATTTCAATCTTATTACAAGTGGAGTGCTTAAGCATTATTAACTATTCACTTACTGTATAAACTACCATGTGTTAGATATGCATCAAATATGCAAAGCTTAAACTCTAGTTTTTTAATTTCCATTTTCTGTTTCTTTTTCCATTTCTTTTTGGATCTAGGGTTAGGGTTAGAGTAACATCATGATCACACTGTCACACATCAGTCACATCAAATGACATAATCACAGTAATAATCACACAAGCACATGATCACATGGAACATGATAGAAGATTTGAGAACAATGATGTCATATAACCTATATAACATATGTTGACCTCATGGCTGACACATGGTTTTTAGAGCAGACTAGAAATAGTTGAGCATGAACCATTACTAGTTAGTATATATAAGTAGATACATTATACTAAGAACTCCATTGAGTTCTCTTGTGTTAATCCAATACAAGGTTTATTCACTTGTCCAACCCTAAGGACTTGAGTTTGTAACACCATGTAGCATGATATATACCCCAGTTCTTGCACCATTTCAAGTAAATGCACAAATATATTGTTCTTGTGCTACTTTGAGTAACTGAGGGTTATTTTTGTATTCTGTTCTCTTAGGTTTCTCTGGAGATGAATAGTATAGTGTGTGTTTCTCAGACAATAGACTTAGGTTTCCCTGGAGTTTTGAAGCTCTTCCACACTTCTGCCCAGTCACTCTAGCAATAAAAGTCTCCAATGTTCTGATTCATAAGGTCAAGAGAAAAGCCCCAAGAGACACTCAACTGGTAGAATGCATAAAACTCATTTGCAAGAAAAACCTCAGAGAAAAAAGTGAGATTTGTGAAGGATACATCCTACAATTACTTTATGTTCTATGTTGTCTTACATAACACTGAACTCATAAGAAAAATTGTAGCTGTGACTTTCAATCTCATAGAAATGGTAAGTGGGTTCAGCTGAAACATTGGGGATCTCAGAGATGTCAAGGTGGACTTTGGCATTGAGACAAGATGATGAACCAGAGTTGCTAGAGTTGTTGGAAGTTCTCCTTACAAATGGCCGGCTCTGTTTCCGTCATATCATCTTGCAGAAGCTAAAGGACTTGTTCAAGGGAGTCTCCAATCTCTGCACAACTAGCATGTGCACCTTTTGATATGCTCAATCAATGATTAGAGATTCGTGCGCCTAGACCCGAGTGACGTCAGTAATGGGTCAAGTGATGGTTGTGATGTTGTTGTGTAGTAGTTAGTTAGTGTAGTAGTAGTTGGTTAGTTGGTTCTTGCGTTCATCCATGGCCATGGATTTTTTCAGTGTTGCTGCTGATCCATCGCAGCCCATCCTGCACAACGACCGGCCCCAGGAAAGTGCCAGCGACGGTTTTGCAGGAGCGATTGCCCACCGCTTTGGCTCTGGTGCTCTGCTCACTGCCCGCCTCACCCCCGTCCGACCCCCGCCCTCCACACCCTTCGTGTCTCTTCCTCCCTCCAACCCCCGTGGCCCAGCCCAAAACCCCCCAACAATTTCTCTCAGCTTGTCCACCGTGCTCCCACAGCACGTTCGTCTCTGGGCCGACGATTCGACCGCCCTCATTCTCGACATCCGTCCACATGCCGCCTACTCTGCCGCCCGTGTACCCTCGGCAGTATCCCTCTCCGTCCCCTCCACCCTCCTCAAACGCCCTCTCTTCTCCCTTGATCGTCTCGCTGAAATGCTGCCCTCGGTCACCGCACGTGTCCGCTTCTCCGCGTGGCGCTCCGCCTCCCGCATCCTCGTCTACGATGCCGACTCGGCTCACATCTCAGGGTCTTCCAATATTTATGGACTTTTGCGCAAATTCAAGAATGACGGCTTCCAAGGCGACCTGGCCTGGCTCCAAGGCGGCTTTCAGGCCATCTGGCGCGAAAGGCGCGATTTCATCGATACACATCCTCCTACACCCGATGCAGAAAATGACGACGATGACGAGAAATCCTCTCTTGCTCAGCCTCAGCCGGGTGTGCTCCGCACGCGCCACCTTCCCATGGATGCATTCTCATCTGCCACTCTAAACGGCTCGTCTTCAATCAATCCTTGTAACCCTGGGCAAGGTGCCCTTGTTCCTGGTACCATTTTCCCCAATCCCTCCCAGACCACTTTCCAGCCTGCGTACAACCCCTTCTTTGACGCTATCCGACAGAACATCGAGCTCTCCCAGGGCATCACTGAACGCATTCCCCTCCGTCTCCCTAGACGTGTTCGTCATCGCATACACGATCTCCCCTTTCCTTGGCTCCGCGATATTGCAAGTCATGCCGCCAAACCCATTTCTCGCAATCGCTCCGTGATCGATCTAACGTCCTCGACTTCTGAAGATGATGAAGATGATGAAAATATCACTTCCGTGAATGTTGAAGAGGGTAAAGAAACCCTTGCAATGCAGTTCTTCAGAATTGAGCTTGCTGAGCAGCGTCGTCTCATGGGGATCATGGAGCATCATACTAAGGAGACTGTAATCGTCACTTCCGATACTGTCACCTCTGATATCCACACCACTACCTCATCCAGTTTCCCTTATAGCATCACAGCTGGCATAGAAAAGGGTGCAAAGAATAGGTCTATCCCATCCATCTATTAAGCCTCTGGTCTCTCGGCTTATTTTTTGTGTCATTTTCAGGTACCGCCACATTTGGCCCTTTGAACACGCTCGCGTGAGGCTCCACCAACGGCGAGAAGCGGACGATGATTATGTGAATGCCTCTTATGTTCAACCCCTTGGCACCAATAAACGGTATATCGCCACTCAAGGGCCTCTTCCCACTACATTCGCGGACTTTTGGACGTGAGTCTCCTCGTTCCTTCTACTTCAGTCTGGACATTGACAGTTTGACCTTAGCCTCTGTTGGGAGCAGAATGTTCATGTTATTGTCATGCTCACGAAGGAGGTCGAGAATTCCATGACCAAGTGTGGATTTTATTGGACAGAAAGCGAGTATGGTCCCCTCCGATTGCAGTTAATTTCGACCACAGGCACTGCCCCTCTACCTGAAGAAAATACTCTGCCCTCATCCCGGCCCGCATCCCATCAGCATATGACTTCACCCCCGTCCCAATTGCACCAACAATACTCCAGATCTTTCCACCATACCCGCAAAAACGCTATCATTCGGCGAGTATTCCAGTTGACGCACAACGATTATCCTGATGCACCAACCCGCAAAATCATCCATCTTCAGTACCTCGAATGGCCCGATATGAACGTTCCCGATGATTGTCGTGGTATACTAGAGCTCATCAAAGAGGTTGATAATGCTACGAGTGAAACCCTGGATTTCAACGATAAGCCCTTTTTCAGCTCTACTTCGGCATTTGAGGAAACAACATCGGCAATTGATGAGAAATCTGGTGTTTCGAAACAAGCTTTGAGTGGAAAACGTCCAGTGTTGTTACATTGCAGTGCTGGTGTAGGGCGGACTGGTGGTTTCATCGCTATTGATGCTGTGCTGGACGCTATTCGGGGAGAGCTTAGGGGTAAACGAGAGTCTGCAGAATCTACGAAAAGTGAGGATGCTATGGATGTTGACGCACCTATACCCGTCAATGTCTCTTACTCGGAGAGAGATTCCTCCGTGTCAAATCAGGAATCACCACTAGGAACGGCCTCTATAGCTATAAATGCAAGAAGTGAATTTAAACAGGATTCAAATTATGTGGTTCACGTACCAATCGTCCCAACCCCTACATCAGATGGGACGGATCTTGAAGCTTCGGGGAGTGAAAGGGAGAGCCACCTCAGAGATTGCATGACGAGTGCCACGATTACGTCGATGAGCACACGAGCATGGGCTGAAGATGTATCGTGTCACGATTATGGCACCTCCAATTTGCCGGAACACCAATATCAACCAAAGGCCCCCGAGTTTGGGCTTCACTCCCCGTCATCTTCCCAAAAAGATATTCAGCTTATCATTCCTTCCGATTCATCAAGCTCGTCAGACCATTCTCTCCTCGACCTCTCCGGCTCAAATCATCATCCTAGCACCATAGCCACTGATGGTCACTATCCATTTCCCCAATCCTCGTCCTTTACTTCAGTGGCAACCGTAGCCTCCCCTGAACCTTCTCCCCCAAGGAATGAATCTTCTTCCAATCTTATAGGAGACCCCAAGACCGAGACACCTTCTGTGTTGGCCGATCACGTTCCAGTCAGATTTGCTTCTGCACCACACAAAATACCTGTTCATGGTAGATCGAAAGCCTGTGCGGAATCGAAGAGAGACGGCGGGAAAGATCTGAGTGCGTTACAACTACCCTCGGGAGGGTACCTGCGAAATAGATCTCCATCTCCATCTCCCATGGCACGTACAACGTCCGATGAAAGTGCTAACAGCCTCCGAAAACATTCCGTGACATCGTCCTCTAACCTTCGAGTACCATCATTCACCGTTGGTTTTTCCAGTGATGCTGAACCACCATCACGATCAGTATCGCCGTCTGCCGATGAAGGAAGCGTTGCCAGTCAAGTATCTTCACACCACTCCCAACCCACGCATCATAAATCTCTACCCGTACGTGTGGTCAAACCCGACCAAGGGAAGAATGTGCATGACCTTCGGGTTGCTCCAGTTCCTGAGCGGCTAAAGTCGCCCGTCACGCCGCAGTCCGCATCCACTGGACAGGGCTCAGTGACCGCCACTGAACTCAAACCACCTCGCCCGTTACATAGTATGACGACGGTACCACTATTGTCATCGTTCAAGAATCCTATATATGAGATCATGCAGGACATGAGGGAACAACGGATGAGTTTGTGTCAGAGTTTACGCCAATATATTTTTGTACATGCAGCGATTCTCGAGGGTGCATTGACGATTGTGGATGAAGAGAGACAGAAAGAGGAAGGAAGAAAACGAGTCGGTGAAACGGGTGGTTTCAAACGGGAGTCGGAGCAACAGGGAGAAGCTGAGGGTTCGAAGGTTCGAACCCCTAAGCAATCCATCAATGAAAACGGTGATACCAGTGGAAGCATTACGAGGACTGAAGAGTCCAGCAGATCGAATGCTGAATCAAACGAGGTTCCCAAAACAGTTGGTACTTTGGCACCCACGTCTGCATTAACAGTATGCACCTCCTCCGGTCCTGTTATTCCCAGTAGAGCAATACGGGATGAAGGTGAGGGATATTTTAGTAGCTTCGTGAGCCAACCTCCGATCACTTTTGGGTTGACGACTGCCGAAGGTGTGGATGAACATACACTTGAGAGTGTTTTTTCCCCGAGACCGATACCACAGGCTAGAGCAGTCTCTTCCCTGCAACATCATGCCCTACTTGACCTGCACTTCGATCGAAAGCGAAGCAAGAGCCCGTCGAATTATCACAGAGACGATATCGCTGATCTTGACAACGATGAATTCCAGAGACCAAGCGTTAAGAGGAAGCAACCGAGTGGTGAGGCAGGCGAAATCGTGACAAGGAAACGTGCACAAAACGAGAGTTTATCTCGTGAACGTGAACGTGAAAGGGGACAAAGGCGAGCAGAAGGGAAGTTGAGTCACGGTACTCATGCATATCCAAGGGATGGAACTGTCGACATTTTGGCGCCTGGCATTACACGATGAGGGTAGAGCAGACTCGAACAGTGGAGTTTCAGGTTTGGGTTCATTCTTGTGGTACTGCTGGTCTCCCCATTGACGGGTAGGAATTCCAGACTCTTCTTGACTTGAGACCTTGTTTCTTTTTTTCTCTACTAGCATCATGTGCATCCCGTTCATTGTGCTTTTATCTTTCGGTCGAATTCCTGCTACCTCCCACTTGTTTCGATGGACATCTCTTGCAGTTGTTAGCTACATAAGTAGTCGTCTATTTAACATCAAAATTGGCCATTCATTCATTCACGTCATTGCAGTGTCTGCCTTTGGATCTTCTTCATGGACTTGAATACTTACTTATTCTCAACCTTCTCGGCTCGGTTTGATATGACCCCTGAATTTAACTCACTCACTCACGGAAAAAGCAGCTGTCAATGGCGGCCTCGATTGCCTGAAATTTCTAGCAAGTTCCATCGAAAGCACCTAACCAGTGCAAAGTGTAGCGCTACTCAGAAAGAAACAAATAGCATTTCTATGTTTACACCTCCCAAACAAACTCTCCGTTGGGAGACGATATGAGTACAGCTCCCGGGATTCAAGAGGACACCGTCAAAGAATTTCTCCCTTCGACCTCACTTTGACTTCCAGTCTCCGTGGGCAGCTCGTATAAGATCATGGCAACTTCGGATACGGATTATGATATGAGACCGCTCCCTCTAGGATGGTCGCTTGGCTATGATGAAGAGTGAGTGTTTCTGGTGTCAGTTATTTTACTTTGTTAAAAAGTGGACATGCATAGAACTCAAAAAAGGTGACATTTCAGAGACCCTGACTTTTCTACATTGATAAGAGATAGCTGATTTATTTCCTCAAAGCTGCTATTTTCATTATGGAACGTGGCCACCATCCATATCCTATATTCACCCTCTCGACATCGACATGGAAATGGATCCCTCACCAAAAACATATACACATGCGATAAACCGATCTCGTCCTCTTCCTGTCCCACCAAGTGCTGCGCCTCCTTTCGATCCCATCACAATTGAGCAATCTTCTCGGAAGCAGTCACTGTCTCCTCCTCCTCCTTTTCCCCCTTCTCCTCCTCCTTCTCCTCCCTCTCAATCCCCGGTTGCCTTGCCCTCAGGCTCACCACCCACATACTCCGCCCTCATTACGCCTTCACCGAAGCAGAATCCCCACTCATCGTTTGTGGTGTCAAATCCTTGGCAAAAGATGAGTGTTGCACAACAGCTCTACGCAAATTCTCTTATCAACCATGGACCGTCTTTACCAACTCTACCCCCTCCCTCTTTCGAGTCAAATGCACCAATGACAGTCCCGAATCAAGAATCATTCTATCAAACCAGTGTCTCTTCTTGTATCCCACCTGTCCGACTACCTCCATCATCACCGTCGACGGTCTCCTCGATTTCTTCCAGTCAGAGTTCGCAGACGACCTTTCCTCCTCAGACATACAACGTTGCTTTATTTATGCCTCAATCACCTCCCTATTCGGAACATTCATTCTCGGATGACGATCAACATTTGGATGGTGTCAATCTGAACAGGACACCACTACCTCGAGGTTATATTGAACCTGACGTACCCCACCTTACGCCCATGCCTCAACCAAAGCGAAATACGGTTTTCAACCATAACCTGAATCCCCCAACGAGGACCTTGTTTGATTTGAAATATGTCAATGCTGGAGAGAACAAGCCCAAGGCTGTACGAAATGTGATAACATCGATCCATCCTCCTCCCCCAGATCCAGGTGGAGGGGAAAAGGTCCATGTTGATCAAAACATGCCTGATGAATTTTTCCTACATCAGACCCAACTTTCTCCACCATCCGGAGGTACAATCGTCCCTGAAAAACGAAAACCAGCCCATTCATCATCTTTTGTTCTGAACAGCAGCAAACAGGTTTTATCTCCTCCTCCTCCTCCTCCTCCTCCTCCTATTCTTCTCAACGTCCCGTATCGATCTAGGCGGCAGCAGGAACCACTCTCATCAGTTCACTATCAGATTGCTCGTCACCAAAATGGTGATAACACTGATGAACAAGTTCAAACGAACAATCAGTGCCCTCTTCCTGAAGAAGGAACCCAGCAGTTAGCTCCAGCAAATACCACCCTTCCACGAGGAGCTGGACAGCCACATCTAGTTCATCGGGCTTCTCAGGCACTTTCTCATCCGGTTCAACTGCCTACCTATGACCCATATCACCATCAGTGATACCTGTATACATCTTCCGTTCTCATGCAGAGAAGGTGTAGGTGTTCAGGTGATCACCTTCGCGGACGGAGCTCATTTGGATATATATATATATAATGCAATTATGCTCAAGTTACAAAGTGATACATACATTGATTAACCTTGTATTTGTATAGATACAGATGAATAAGGAAGAAATCAGAATTGGGGGGTCAAGAAGAAACACAGGGTGTTAAAATCAATCACGCACACACACACGTACGATTTCTAAGGATGTCTCTATCATGATGCAACCGTGAACGATTCCCCACAACCACAAGCATCCTTGATATTGGGGTTCTTGAACGAGAATTTTGCACTGATTGATCATCCCTGAGTCTGGATAATCAAGGGAGTCAAGACGGTACACGTACCTCAATGCATCTTCCTTCCAGTCCATCTCGCTTCCAATTATAGAGAAAAGAGCCTTGGAATCTATGAGGACCTTGACACCGTCCTGTTCTACGACCTCGTCAAACTTTCCGGGCTTGTCTACATATTCTAGGTGGTATGAAAGTCCAGCACATCCTTTATTTCGGACTCCAATTCGTATGAGCTGGGGGGTCGGGCCACTCAGCAAAGTGTGCAGTCGTGCAACAGCAGTGGGTGTCTGCAACAGGTCGGCATGAGAGCATTGTTGAGCCACAACAGACTCACAATGGTCAAGGCAGCCTTTGTCGAGCGTATTCTAGGTCTCTGGATTTCGATTTTTGGTGTTGGAGGAGGAGGAGGAGGATCATTTGGGATGAGATTGTGGCGCAGAGTAGAGACGAGAGCGCGGCGGGAAAAGACGGCAGGCGAAGAACAGAGTCCCAGGCGTCCCAGGTGCACCATTGCAGTGGACAAACAACGGACAAACTCGGTCAGCTGATATCATCTATTGCTCTTTGTTTATCCAATCACACATGACCTATTCGACACATCCATATCATATCTTACTAGTTCTCTAGGTCTCTTGCACATAGTTCCCTGTTCACCCTATCAGCATTGTACCACTCCACTCCAGAATCAATCACATACCAGGGAACACACCCTCCTTCCCGTTCAAGCGCCCAGTCCACCAATCCTCCGTGCTCTCTGTTCGCTGTACCAGCTCAATCCGATCCCCCACACCGAAGGAGAGATCCCCTTCAGCCTGCAACAAGATCAGTTATTGTAAATTGTCCGTCAATGACACACACCTGCGCGGTAAAGTCATACAAGGCAACGACATATTGGACTGCAGGCTTTGGCTTGGGTTTTGACTTGAGCGGTGGCGGTGGCGGTGGCGCTTTCTTCGCTGCGGCCGCCGCCCCAGCCACAACTGTGGATGATCCATTCGCTGGCGGGGATGATGAATAAGGAGGTGGTGCAGCCTGGGCTGCCGAGTCAGAGGCCCCTCCATGAGATGGCGGCGGCAGTACTGCCGCTTTCTTGTAAGCTGCCGCCGAAGACAAAGCGCGTCCTGGCGGCGGAGAGCGTAGATTCGAGCCTGATCCAGCTGAAGAAGTAGGCGAAACAGCAGAAGACGTCCGTTGTGAATTATTCTGACTTCTAGCCGTTTGTACCATTCGCGCTGAGAAACGTGAGTTCGACCCACCAAAAGGTGCTAAGCATAACCCACAAACTGAAACGATCCGCGAGACAATTCTCAAGTTTTCGACGGTATGCCAAGCATCGGTCCGCTTCTCCTCGTACGACCGTTCAATGTCGCTGCCTGACATGTTGGTAATTTCATACTTGGCAGAATCCGCAAAGCTATTCAATTTTTCCAAAAGTAGATAATATATGTTCAACCTGCACAGATTAAGCATGATTGGCGGCACACTCGAAAATCAAACTTAGTTACTGACTGCATGTAGAAGAACGAGTTGAACAACGGATCGATGAATTGAGTCGACAGCTGCATAAATCGAGGGAGATCTTGCTTTAACGCAGTGTTGATATACTCATACTCGCTGGTCGCAATCTCAAAATCTTGTTCAAGCTAGACAAGACACAATCAGGGATTCCACGACCCTCAACAAACCAAGCTCACTTTGAAGAGATTCTTCTCATCACTCAACGATTTCTCTTTCTTATCCCGAAGCTTAGTCAACGAATTGTTAAATCGATCATAGTCTAGGAGCTTGAGTAGCATTAGCATTTTCACCAAGTCGATGGCCACAACAGCCTCACTTTGTGGTTTCGCTTCGTGATAGTTTTCCGGATCTGCTTCATAATGGTAGACAATTCCTTACTCGGTCCTGCAATTCTGCTTTCAATCAATTCGAGCTCAGGCAGGACCAGTGTCTTTAATTCCTCCATCATAGATTCGTATTTGCCAGCATTGCGAATCGTTTGCTCTGCTTCGGGATGTTTGCCCATGAGATCATATTCCCCCGCGATAGGGCTGAAGATGGCCGAAAAGTGGGAAGCAAATCCCTGACCGTGATCAAAGAGGGCTGTTGGTATCATGATCAAGTTCCATGTTTTCCCCTGACGCGTGTATGCACTTACAAACGATAGCTTCACAGAACGCCTTGATATCCTTGATCATTCGCTCAGCCGCAGTTTCGAGGCTAGAAAAGTGTCGTTCATAGTCGTCGAATTCGGCATCCTTGGACTCTATATATCAAACGCACATTGTCCAAAAAGACACGATAGAACAACGTCAGCCTAGGCACAGAGAGAAAATAAGCACACGAGTGTCGATGAGCTCATCTCACTTTTGGTCATTCCAATCTTACTGGTGATCTGGAACGGGGTCCTAACAAATCATCAAAGTCTCTTCATAAAATATAATAAATTCCAATTTATACATACCTGGCCAAACTTTTGCTAATGCCCTTCATCGTGAGGTATAGAGAGAGACGTGAGGGAGGGAGAGGAACGGTGATGACGAACGGAACGCAGACTAAGACAGCTCTGTAGTTTTTCACACGCCGCACATTATATCATCTAAAGCTTTTTTTGAATACCACGGTCAGTATATTTTCTTCTTCCATAGACTGTAGCTTGAGTCAATCTTTGTTGTACTCTATTGGCGCGTGTGTGATCCTACAAGTGAATGAAATCGTTCAACATCTCACGTGGAAGACATCTAACCTTTTGACTTACCTCATGCATTCGGTACCGATCCCTACGCCATCACCACCACCACCACCACCACCATGCCCGTCATCAATCAACCATCCAACCAGATCAAGTACCCTCCCATTCCAACTCAATGCAAAAAACAAGTCTCTGATCTTATCCCTTCAGGCTCACCAACGTGTCCATAGTTCGTCTAAAGAAAGGCGGCAAGCGATTTGAGGTTTTTCCCGTTTCCCGTTTCCTAATCTACTCAGAACGCCAACTTGAGTCACGGTATGTAGATTGCATGCTATAAAAATAAAGTACAGGAATGGCGGAACGGAGTGTGAGTTCCATTCTTTCCTCTCCCAACTGGAAGAAGATCAATAAACAAAGTCGGATTCTTCAGTGAAACCAATCTAGATGATGTACTCCAAATCAACAATGTGTTCATCAACGTCTCCAAAGGCGAAGTTGCGAAACATAACGATCTCCAAAAAGCTTTTGGGACATCCAACATCGATAAAGCTGTTTCCGAGGCAAGCCTTTTCACTCTCACGACTCATGCATTATAGGCTGTAGTGATGAAAGGCGAACTCAGATTCTCAAGAAAGGAGAGGTTCAAGTGAATGAGAAGGAACGTGAACATGACTTGACCTCATTACGCAAGGAGATCGCTACTTTGGTGGCTGAGAAATGCGTAGATCCGGCCACACAAACACCATACCCTGTGGGAATGATAGAAAAGGCTATGGCGGAAGCAGGATTCAGCGTTAAACAAGGAAAAACTGCGAAAAGTCAGGTACATGTTCACGTTGTTTCCCGTCAAGACAGCTTATTTATGATGTCTGTGCAGGTGTCAGAGTGCATCCGACTACTCCAGTCAGATTCCAACCTTCCAATTCAGCGTGCACGGATGCGTGTCCGTGTAACTGTACCTGCTAATGACAGCCAACGTCTGCGTGAAGGAATCATCAAATCTGGAGACAAAGTAGAGCATGAAGAGACACATGAGCAGGATTGGGAAGTGGTAAGTCGCTTCTCTGCGCCTCGACTTTCCGATAGACACTGAGCGTTTGTGGCAGACCATGCTCATTGATCCAAGCGCATTCCGTAATATCAACGAACTTTTACAGAAGGAAGTCAGGAACCGCGGCCGGATTGAAACACTCACATTCACGGCAACAGCAAGTACTTGAAGTTGCCTTGCGTTGAACTCAGGCAATACCCATACACAGATCACTGCCCATGTCACATATACTTTGCTGTTATAGATTCACGTCGCTCAGGATGAGTCTTCTCATTACTCGATTCCAGTTATCTTCCCAACTGGTCCAGACCAACTGATCACCAGTGTCAGTTACAGCAGCCTTAGCTGAATATAGTTGAGATCTGGCTGGTGGCTGAAGTGAACTTGCAAGAATTTTGAGTTTCGATGAATCAGGAAATGACACCAGCAGTTCCTGATATTTGGTTAGACAATTTGCCTGGAGGAAATGGATGCAATCATACCTCAATCTGCTCTGCAAGTTGGGCAGCATCAGAAAAGATAAATCCATTCACTTGGTCTTTCACCAACTCTGACAAACTAACTCTCCATTGACGGTTGCCGATGGAAAGTAAAAGGGGAGTTTACGCACCAGTCAAACTTCAACGCACAGACTGGTAGGCCACATCCAAACATGTCAACAACTTTCATTGGCAGATCCAGAGCCGATGAACTCGAATGCAGACACACGCCTAAATCCGCCGAACCCAACAAGACCGGATAGTCCTCTGCTTCCAACCATAAGCTTACGCATCGAACCCACTTCCAGTAAGTCTGCAACTCGTTGATCTTCTGCATATATGTGTCACAAAGCGGGCCTTTGCCTGTTACTATTACCAGAATCTTGGGAAGCGAACAATTCCGTGTTGTAGCACGGAGTTCATAGATGCTCAGGGCCTCGAGAAGGATAGAAAAATCCTCGTCTGGTGTCCAAGAGGTACTTGATACGAGTAACGCAGGTCTGTCTTGTCGTAGAGCAGGAAGGCGAGTTTCATGGTATGTTTGTTCATCGTCAGATTGCACGAGCGGAGTACCAAGAGATGACTGCCCAATCACTGAAGCTGTCACAGGCGAACCGCTTTGATACGATGGCTTCATTACAGGAGCCGATTGATGCGTTTTTGAGAATGGCAAGGCGGTCTCAGTGAAAGATGTCGAATAGGGTGGAGATGATGATGGAAGGAAATCATGAAGTTGTGCCAAGGAGGCACGAAGTCGATGGAAAAGCTGTCAAAATGCACATTGAACAAGTTCTTGTGAATGGACCTTGAAAGTAACGGACCTCGTGGGTTTCCTGCGGAGATGAACGATGGAAATGGTGTGGAGGTCGATCATACAGCACAATTTTCGTGCCCCTAGAAGGTGAAATCAGTCCGGAATATCTAAAAATAGGATCTGGCATACTGGAGGTCCCATTCTTTCGTTAAGTGGACCTTCATAGCTTGAGTAACAAACAAATGTGCGTAAGCGCAGCGACCGGACGTCCTCTCGAGCCTATGCTTGATCCAGTACATACATAAGTTTCATTGAGTATAACCTACCATCTTGCAATGCCAACAAGGAGATGAGTTTTGCCAATCTTAAGAGCCAAAATGCTATACCCTAGGTTGTGCCAGTCGATAATGACCTTACACCCTCGGATCTTTGCAACAAACTGGACGATGAGTAAAGTCGGTACGCTTGGAGGATTCTGTCAGACCCTTTTTAAGTAGTTTATGGTGACCTTGATACGTTGGCCTCACTTGAACAAGAATGAACTCTGGAGGAACACGAATCAAGAACACGAGAACGATCAGAATGGCAAAGATTTGGTGCAAAACTTTAAGTGGCCCAGCCAATATGAAGGGTAGTCTTCTAAAAGCCGTGGGTGAGTCTGGAAGATAGCGTAGACGAAGTTTGGGAAGGCGCTCTAGTGCTGGGATCGGTTTCGAGCCTAGGACATGAACACGTAATGAGATGAGAGCGAGATGAGAAAGGACCTGGGAAGGAAACACACCATAATAGCCAATCAAATCCGTCTCAAAGTTATTCTCTGCAAAGCTCTTGGCATGATACATCATGCGTGGGCTTCGTCCAATGTCCCCGAGGACGAGTATAGCTACAGAACGAAGGGTGTGCTGGTTCTGAGGGTGAATGAAGGATAGTGCCTTCCATGTGAGAAATCCTAAAGCCAGAAGAAACAGGACAGCGTGTATCGGAAGCTCCTTCATAGTATGCAGACAGAGAGGCTCATGCGATGAGAATGAACCGTGTGAATAATCAGTCCACGGAAAAATCAATGAGACCGGTACGACAAATAGAGAGAGAGAGCAGGTATTTAAATATCAGAACTCCTCTCGCGCTTATTGGTTCCTTTGGTCATCAGACTTGTCCTGTCGCAAATAATGTCGTCTCTGCACAAACATAGCGAGTAACAATCCCAAAAACTTAGAGATCGTATATAAGGCCCAGATTGAACACATTACAGTTATGGTAACACACGTTGAGTGTAGATATTGTAGCAGCAGCTATTATTTCGAGAACCATGGATACACAACTGGTGAGGGGACCTACAGTTGGGAGTGCCTCACACCATCCCATTCCACTCATTTCCACCCAGCTGTCATGAATCTCTAGACTCGGTGTTCGAGATGAAAGGATGGTGAAAGGATGCGTATGGACCAGGACAGAACTGGGGTGCTGGGGTGCTACGACTATCCTCCATACGAAATACAAAATATAGATGTACCAGGGTTGCCGTAAGATAAAAATGAAGTAAAAGACATTGTCATGCCAGCCTCCAGCCTTTTAATTCCACTCACAATACCACAAGGATGAGCTTCACGGTCGATCTCTTCTTTGCCTTCATCGACTTCCGACGGAGGAAGTGAGGTACCAAAATCATGTTGGGCACTATCTTATCAAAAATAAAAGAGGCCATGTCTTTCCTCTAAGATATATTGAGACGAGAGAGATTTTACTTTCAACAGAGAGATATTGCTCTTAAGTCATCCTCAGGTATGAGACCAGTAATGACTCGGTTGTTTAGTAAAGATATGATTTAACTGCAACTTCAGACAGGGCTTAGGGTCGAGTTCTATGAAAGACTAGCGGACAAAAAAGTCCATTGTCTATTCTAGTCATAGAAAAATATTAATTTATCACTTATCTACTGAGAGCATCTCACATCTAATGTAACTGATTCTCATGCCACTGAAATAAGTCACACAGCCTTGTGGCTGATCAAAGATCCACACTAAATTAATCCTAATGATGATTGATTTATACTTCAACTTCCTCAGCAGTCGAGCATTAAAACAGAGCCAAAGACGAGAGAGCTAATTGTGATCCTGACTCCATCCGCAGAACTCATGATGTCATCACAAATTGGTCCGTAAAGATCTCACCACGTCAGGACATCCACAAAGAGATTGAGGCCCTCTTGGTTAGTGCCCCAAACATGTCCCTAGAAGACTACCTTGAGGAGGGACTTATGGATGAGCTACCTGCTGCATCACCCATTCAGTCGTAATAAGTATATGGCCACAAGGCTTTTCATGCCTAAACGCCTTCTAGTAAGGCTTTTCTTTCCTACCAAGGCCTACGCTAGTCAGGCGTCCCTGGCTCTCAAACCCAATGCGCCACTGCAAGATCATGAATGGCATCCAGACTACCGTGTTCATTTATTCCACCTTACTGCTGTTCTTCAAACCTTATCCATCTACTAATAAATTTTACCTACACCAACCTCCCATTGGGTATTTGCCCTTTGTCTACGGACTGAAAACAGTGTCAGGTGATCTGATGAGTCAGACTCAGCAGCCGTTTGACTGTATTGCGAGATAAAGAAAGGGAGAGCGAGAGACGAGAGAAAGGACACGTCAACGATTCTGAACAGGTGACAGATTTTCCATGCTGATTGTAAGGCATAGGTCACCAGTGATAAGTACGAAATTAAATATATGGAAAACATACATGACAGTAAAGTGATCCAATAAACCCTTTTCCAAATTTGTCAATGGCTTACACCAGCACACATCTGCTCCTATTAGCTACTATGGCCTCGCCACTGGCATCCTCATCACTCAGAAACATTTCGCGAGATGTGCTTAGGAGCAGTACTAAAAGAAATCCAGGTACCGGCAAACTCGCTCTCGCTGGGGTCAGAGCCTTTTCCGCCAGTTGCATTCACTCTGTGTCGTTTCGGAACACTCTTACATCTGCGTCATTAATACCAAAATCGCGGCATTCGAACAGGACATCTGCATGTCCACCTGCCTTCAGCACGTCCACCTATCTTTTCCCTCTCGTGTCAGGGTTTAAATCATCTAACTTTTACATCAGCTCGTTCCATGTTCATCCAAATGGAAACGACCCCAAATGAAGATTCTCTAAAATTCATACCTGGAACACAAGTGATGGGTGAAGGCACCGCAGAATTTCTGGACACACGGGCTGCATTAGCATCCCCACTTGCTATTCGACTCATGGGCGTAGAAGGTGTCACTGGAGTTTTCTATGGTCCTGATTTTGTTACAGTCTCCAAAGACTCTGAAAACACATGGGCAGTGGTGAAACCCGAAATATATTCTATTCTCATGGAACATTTCTCCTCGGGAGAGCCCTTATTCCATAGTCAAGAAGACCGAGAGGCCGTTGGTCCACAAGATACAAGGATCTTGGACACAGATTCAGAGACCGTGGCAATGATCAAAGAACTCTTGGAAACAAGAGTGCGACCTGCTATCATGGAGGACGGTGGAGATATTGAATACCGAGGTTTTGATGAAAGTGGCGGAATTGTCAAGGTTAAGCTCAAGGGAAGCTGCAGAGGATGCGATTCGAGTACTGTCACGCTGAAGAGTGGGATCGAACGTATGCTAATGCACTACATTCCCGAAGTCAAGGGCGTGGAACAGGTGAGAATTTTCTTGGTTTGGGCATACTTGAATCTCACTCCTGTAGATTCTTGACCAGGAGGAAGAGATGGCACTGAGTGAGTTGGAAAAACTTGAAAAGAAGTTGTCACGTAATGGCAAGAAAGACTCGGAGTGAGTCACTCGACGTTCGCTTTGGTCCCAATGCTCATCCTCAGCCTACAGTATGGCACAATATATGTCTATTTAGATTCTAAAACTTGTTTGGCTCGAGCATGAGAATTCACATCCATCTATAGCTTATCCTCGCCCGGTAGTTGTGAGTGATGGTCCCACCTTCAGACGAAGTCGACATGAAATGAATCGACTGAGAGGATTACTCACTTCCGCTGAGACACAGGTCCCG
>Ga0157368_1000516_pt1 | contig 18023 bp, 19 predicted proteins | sample AttbisABBM3_FD_113146 | JGI IMG/M metagenome (GOLD analysis project Ga0157368, IMG submission 113146) | Fungus gardens microbial communities from leaf cutter ant in Botucatu, State of São Paulo, Brazil - Atta bisphaerica ABBM3 | ecosystem: Host-associated > Fungi > Mycelium > Unclassified ...
TTCAACTGATATATATAGCGTAGATACTCTCCTGTATCCTTACACTTTACTACTTATACAACTTCCCTTAACTTCTCTCAAGTCTTTGCCTAAATGCAACTTGAGCTCTAGCTTAAGGTCGTAACAATATATAGACCATGGTTTATAATATATATAAGATAGATTAGTTTGTACTTGAAACTCTATCAAGTTCTCTTATATTACTCAATATAAAAGTCATCTTTTGTCCTTACTTAAGATCTTAAGTCATAACATTAAGTCAATAAAGAAACCAATACAAGAGAACTCAATAGAGTTCTAAGTACAAAGTGTCTAGTAAATAGGTTTGCTGCACTTAAAGTAAAAGAATATAACCTACAAGAACAGTAACCTATTAGATATACCTACTTTATTCCTATCAAATTCTATAACCCTTACCAAATATTCCTAGTGAGAGAAGAAGTTACTTTTAAAGCCCACAATCAATACTCTCAATACCTGTGAGACTTATTTGTATTTTTCTATTACTTTTGAAATCAAAAATACTTCTGAAATACTTTTTGTCTAAATACTAGTAGACTCTGGAACTATAGAAATATTTATTAATTGAAACTTTGTAAAAAAGAACTATATAAATATCTGTAGGCTCTTAAAATCTGTACTAGTTTATAATGTTAATGATATTATACCAGAAAATGCTTTTTCATGAGAAGATATACTCTTTATCAAGTTTTTAAGCCATAAAGACCTATTTAAAGGCTTTAGCAAGAAAGCTTAATAATCTTAAATGATGTCTTAGGCTCTCTTAAGCAGAAACCAACTTGAGAAATAGTATGATAGCCATTAATCAGATTAGATCTCAAAAATGAGTTTTTTAAGAATATAAGATACTATAGTACTTATAAAAGACTAGCTACAAAAAATAAGCACTTATAAATACAATTAGTATTGCTATGAACATTTGGACAATAGAATAAGATAGAAACATGACTAATCAGAAGCTGGAGAAGTTAAGAATAGACTTGCAAATAAGGACAGTTAGTAGAAACAACTAAAAAGAAAGAGAATTAGTACTTGTAAGTAGAAAAAGACTATTGGACTGGTGTTGGGTAAAGAATAGAGAGAAGGCTATGTATTTCTGAGATCTTAAAAGATCTTTTGAATTGTTTAGGTTATATTCTATGGTTTTATTTCTTATATGTTTAGACTAATATATAAGCTACAAACAGAAGGAAGAAAGAAACAGTTTAATTACTATTTTCTTAAGTGAGCATTATAAGTACTTACTTTTACTTTTGGACAAGTTTTAGAGAGTTCTAGCATTCTGAGAAAGACTAGCAAAGTGAGTATCAGTTAGTATTATCAGTTGTAAAGTTTGACTTGAAAAATGTCTTCAGAGTATATTATCTAGAATAAATAGTGTTGTTGAAAACTTTTAAAGAGCTTTGTAGTCTATTCACTAGATTTTCCAAAGAAGCTTGTTACATAGTATAAGGTTCACTGTTTAGAGGTATTATCATATACCCTCTAACATCCACTCTTTTGGTATAGATAACACTCCAATTTCAACTACTATCAATCTGAGAACCAAAGACTCTAATCCTATATTCTTTATTAATTCATAGAGTCCAAATGACAACCTCCACAGTGACCAATCACCTAGAGTATGCACAGAGTAAAATATTATTAGATTGTCACTTCTATATTTAAAAATATAGTTATAATATATTATTCTCCAGTCTGATAATCAACTTGAACTATGCTGCACTCATACTTTCTCTATCCAAACTCCTCCATTATTCAAAGTTACAACTACACAATGAATAAGCTAGACATAACATCATTTGTTGAAGCCAAGGTTATCACATCTGTGCAAGTACCACATCTACTTCTTTTATATAACACAGTTGTTAAGTTTTCTCTTCTGTTCTATCTTCTGTATTACTACTATAGATAAACTAGCAAGTGTGATTTGCTTCTAACAGGTATGTTGGCAAGAGAAAGTGTTTGTAAGCAGATGTTATTCATATATTTCTTTTTTATACTATTATTTCTATCTTTTCTCTCCAAAAACCCTGTGTTATGATCTTAATCCTTAGGATTGGATATAAGAACAACTCTTGTATTAGAGAAACACAAGAGGACTCGATAGAAAACTTTTCTACAAACTAGTCTACCTTATATAGTCCTACAGATGGTCCATGCTAACTACTGTGCACCCTACCCTAAACAACCATGTGTAGTCCATGAGGCCAACATATGGTGTTCATGTTGTATGACGTCATCTGTTCTTGAACCTTCTACTAAATTCTCCCAAGTCTTGTGATCTGTCTTGTGACTATGCCATCAGGTTGTGACTGATGTGACAGTGTGACCGATCCACCCTAATCCTAGTTGTTCTAAAAATAGAAAAATAGAAAAATAAAACAGAAATGAAAATAAAAATGAAGAGTGAAATAGAAAAACTAAGTCCACTGTTTGTGAACTTGACACCCTGCCAAGTACTAGAAAAAGTTAGATGACTGCTTTTACACAACTTGGCAATGTCCAAAACTCTTATCTCTTGACTTCTAAATGGCAGCTATTCTTACCATTCTTTCTATATCTAGTAGTTCAAGTTAGTATTTGCTAAAAAGAACTTCAATATTCTCTCCAACCACAATAAGTAAGATTATGCTATTAAACTAGTTTTAGAGGCAAAGTCTAAGATACTCAAGATATATCTCTTATCTTTTATAGAATAGATAGGGTTAGATATATTTATTGCCAAGAACCTCTACATGGGCTGGATAAGACTCTCTAAGTCTTCTATGGCTATACTAGTTATCTTTATCAATAAAAAGAATAGCTTACTTAGATTGGTACAAGACTATAGGACACTTAACATAATAACTACCAAGAATAAATACCCACTTTCTATAAGGAGACCTAATTGTTTATTAACTCTGAACTCTGAACACTAGATGTTACAATCATAGGACCTTAGAGTTGGTCAAGTAAAAAAACCTTGTATTGGGTTAACATAAGAAAACTCAATAGAGAACTCTGCACAAGACTGTCTACCTTATAACATCATTTCTTCCAGAATATTCTACATCCTTCTATATGTCATATGACTTGTGACCATTACTGTCACTGTATTGTCTGATGTGACTAATGTGTGACTGAGTGATGTCGTCACTAACCCTAACCCTAAGTTCTAAAAATAGAAAAATCTAAAATAAATCTAAAATAAAATAAAAAATGAGAAAAGAAATAAAAAGAAACTAAGTCCACTTTCTGTGATCTTGACACTAGAGTTTTTTATATAGACTTTCTTGTTCTTGTTTATTACTAAAGAACACTGCTGAACCTGATATTTCTCTAAGTCAATACTACTACATCTCATGCTTGTATACTATTTTTTTCTAGATAATTCTACTCATATTTCTAACCATTTACATACTATTATTATGATAATTAGCTCAGCATTTATTTCACTAGATTGCAATGGACAGTAGAGTATTTAGAATAGCAACTACCTTCAGAAAACCTCATTCTATTCTCTTATATTTTCCTAAAGGTAGGTTGTACTTGATTAGCTTGTTCATTAATATATGCTTAGGTTTTTCTAAAAATGTAACTCTGTTATATCCCTATAGTTTTTGTTTAGTCACCCTAATACTTCTTCTAATCTCAAAGCTAGTTACTAAGCTTAAGGAGATCTGCTACTTCACTGAGCTGGATGTTTATTGGAAATTCAACAAAGTTTGTATCAAGTTCAGTAATGAATAGAAAACAGTTTTCTATACAAACCATAGTTTTTTCAAATCTTTGATAATGTTCATTATAGACCAACTTTTAGGACATCTGATCACTGACTCTAGGTAATACTCACAACCAACCTAAGTGTACTTTCACATCTGCACTCACACACATATAGATCAATCTTCTGTGTTTCATCTCCTAACAACTTGTTATCTAGACTTCTGATTGTCTTATTTCCTAAGAATCGTCTCTTTAGCATCTCTCTAGCTATATTTTATACTATTATTTTCTTAGCTACAGTTCTAACTATAGAGTTAGTATTTAAACCAGTAAATACACTATAGTCTTTAGTCTGGAAATCAACTAAAATTTTAACTAAGACCTCAACTAAATATTTCTAATCTTTCTTGCTCTCTTCTGATATTCCTATCTTATCCAAAATTATGACTATGCAACAGACAGTAGCACAACTCACAAGTTGAGGCTAAGATCATTATCTGTAATCTAGTTCTATTTCTGTGTTATGACTCAAAGTCCTTAGGGTTGGACAATAAGACAAAAACCTTATATTAGGGTTTAACATAAGAGAACTTGATAGAGAACTCTGTACAGGATGGTCTACCTTATATACTAATTACTCATGGTCTATGTTCTACTATCTTAGCCTATCCTAAATAACTATGTGTAAGCCTTGAAGCTAACATGTGTTATAATATCATCATTCTAAATCCTTCTACTTCCTTCTATTATGTCACATGAGCATGTGATGATGTGACTGTGACAGCATCATAGTGTGATGGTTTGTGACTGTGACTTGTGATGTCATATTAGACCCTAATCCTAGTTTAAAATAGAAAATAAATTGAAAAGGAAAATAAAATAAAAAATGAGAAGAAAATAAATGAAGTCCATTTTTTGCAATTTTGACATTTCATAAATAAGTTTCCTAGCATGATTCACATCTCTAGGTCTTCACTTACTCAGCTAGATAATTATATCTGTTCTTAGATAAGTTCTCATACTTGATCCATCCTTTTATTGCATAACTGTGTTACAAACTTCATTCAGCTTGTATCTCTACAACCAGTGGACCAATTTTACAAACTAAGTTGCACTGGAAAGCCCCAAATGAGGGCTATCTGCACATATATGGGATGTACAAAAGCAACAACAAACAACTGAGATATCAGATCATTAGTAACTGTAAAATCTTTGTTTACTAATATCTCATGAATGACTGGATGGATTTGCACAATTGAACTTGCATTGGAAAGTGCTTATCAAACCTTTTCCAACAATATATGGTATATTACATAGCAATAAGCATTCATAGAGATAAAAGTATATCAATATAGTGACATAATTAGTTACCTTCTAAAATTAGCCTGACAGCTGCTATGACAGATGACAGCTCCCATCAGATATGAGTTTTGATCATGTGATAGCAACAGCTTGTATACAGACCATCACTCTTTTGTATATATACTTCTGTGTCTGAGGATTAGACCTTAGACTTAACAACATCAATTTACATTAATTATTTCTGTTGATACTACTCATCACCTATTATCATTATTTCCTTATACTGAACCTCTGAAACACCATTAAGTTCAAGCATTACAACCAGTAAGTAGCTCATTTGTAATAAACTGACTGTAAATAGTTATTAAAGTAAAGCTTAGCTATCTATTAATCTCATTCTTGGCAATATTCTTCAAAATACTAATAGCTCTATTATATTTCAGCCTATAATGAATAATAATAATTGATAATAATTGTTATTAAGTTTAAAATCTAATCTTCAGATATAGAGATATATATAAAATAGTAAAGGTCTGTACACAAGATGTTTCCATCACATAATCAATACTCATATCTGATAAGGCTGTCATCTGTCATAATAGATATCAGGTTAATTTTAAAAAGTAACTAATTATATTACTATATTGATATACTTGTATCTCTATGAATACTAATCTTTATGTGATATATGATATATTGTTAGAGATGGTTTTATAAGCACTTTCCAACACAAGTTTGATTATGTAAATCTGTTTTGTTGTTTCTAAGATAATAGCTAATAAAACTTATAGTTACTGATAGTTTAATATCTTAGTAATATTTTGTCACTTTTGTCACTTTTGTATATTTCATATATATGCAAATAGCCTTCATTTGAAGCTTTTTAGTATAACTTAGTTTGTGAGAATTAGTTCACTAGTTATAAAGATATGAGTTAAATAAAGTTTATGACATTATAGTAGAGAATATTATAATAATATATTATCACATACTATTTGTCATCTGTATATTCCTACTCTTCCAGCATAAATTACATTCTATTCCAATTGCCCATCAACTCAAGAATTAGACCTTGCATTCCTCATTAATTCCATAGAGTTCCAAACAATGTTTCTCATAGTGCCCAACAATCCAGAGTATATGTAGTGGTAGATTATTACCAGTTCTGTATTCAAGAACATAGCCTACCATGTACTGGTTTCCTTAGTTTGATTATCAACTTGAACTGTGCTATACTCACACTTCTATTCAAACTTCTACTATCTGAAATTCTAAACATATAACACATAGGCTATGCACAATGACATTTGTTAAAGCCAAGATTAACCCATTCATGTAGCACTCTATCTATATTTATCTAAGCCTATTTTCATCAAGGTTTTTATCCAAACCCTGTCTTCTGTGCAATTATTATAGATAAAATCAGCAAGTGTGAATTGTCTCTAATATATATCTGGACAAAATGCAGAGTTATAAAAGTCCTAGCTAAGCATAAACTATTCTTATGTCTTGAAATATAAGTTTGACAAATGGTAAATCAAGTATGTAGGTCTAGTAACTTTGGAAGATTAAGTTGAAATAGATACTGTCAAGATAGTTATAGTTTGAGATTGGTCAACTCTAAAAAATTGCATAAAGCTACAGATCTTCTTGAGCTTCACTAACTTTTACTGATAGTTCATTTGAGAATTCTTATTTATTATATGACTTTTTTTAAATCTCACTAGCAACAATAGTATCTAAATATAAGCTCTAAATCAACAAGTAGTGTTTGATGCTCTAAAGAGTGGTACTACTATCACCCCTGCATCCATCTCAGCCTCAGATATAGTTACTTCCTTCCACATTGAAACAAACAGCTCCAATTATATAACAGGAGCCATTCTTTTTCAAAAGTTGAAGGTAAATAATAAGTAGTATCTAGTAGCATTCTTTAGCAAGTTCCTTTTCTTTATTGAATACAACTATGAGATTCATAACAAGGAAATGCTAGTAATTATCTAGGCTCTTAAAGAGTGGCAACACTTTCTAGAAGATATGCCAAACCTTGCTGAAATCTGAACATACTACAGAAATCTGAAGTACTTTATAATAGCCAAGAAACTCAACTGCAGACAAGCATGGTGGTTGTTGTACCTAATAAGATTTGGTTTTGTTCTATATCACTATCTAGAAAAGTCTATAGGCAAGCTGAATATACCATTTTAAAGGCTGGATTATAATAATAACTCATATAATAATGAGGATGTAGTATTACTCAAGTCAGAGTATCTAGTAGTATGTGCACTAAAAGAACTGACACTCAAAAAAGAAGAATATAGTCTTCTTACAGATATCTGTTAGAGAAATAAAATAGGTCAATAAGAGAAATTAGTGGCCTATATGATTAGAGAACTTTGTCAATCTATCTTTAGATTGGTATGGTCTTCATGTAACTATAACTATGACATATGATAGATAAGTAACATAGTGTTATGTTGTGTGATAGGTATATATGATATCATGCTAATCTCTAACTCTAAGTCCAAGAATAAGAAAATAAAATAAAAAGAGAAAATAAATAAAAATAAATAGAGCCTACTATCTTCAATTCTAACAACTATAGCAGACTAGACAACAGGAATCAGAATAAGGTAGAGATAGTTATTAGTCCATTAGGAGCTATTCTAGATATTGACTAGCCTAGAAGTATAACTAAGTCTCTGTAGAGTAGATCTAGACTTACAATATTGCCAATATCCTCTAATAGACTAAAAGCAAACTCATGAAAGAATATTGTAGATGTCTTTACACCTGATAGAGTAGCTAAATTTCATTGTCTCAATAATATCCACCAAAGTTTGAGTTAACACTATAGTCTTCATTCTCTAATTTTTATACTGATATTCTACTGCAATACTGTCAAACCCTCTTATCTCCTACAGTATTACCACAGACTACTGCATACTTCCTTATAACTATTATCTCACCTCTACCAGCCACTGACCAATAAACTTTTGCTATCTGGAAACATTCTATTGAGATATCTAACTATCTGGCATTATTATTTTGTAGCTAAGTTACTGAATGTTTCACCTAATATTCCACTTGATTAGAATAGACTCTTAAGTACTTAGAGTAGTTTTCACCTCTAAAAAACTCTATCTTGTTCTCTTAAGATTTCTCTGGAGATAAGTTGTGTACTTAACTATTCAAACAATATAGCTTAGAATTTCTCTCAAGCTATAAACTATTATAATCACTATAATATATACCTTATATTCTACAGGTGTTGGTCATGTGTTGGTGTTTGTTTTATACTTAACTCATAATTAACTATACCTTACTACTACTTTAGCCTACCCTAAATGACCATATATATAACATGCTGTATAATGTCATCTTTCCAGAACCTTCTACTGTCTTCTATCATGACACATGATCATGTAACTAATGTGTGACACTAGGTCTCATCTTTGTGACCTTTTGTGACAGTGACATGTAATGTCACACTAAACCCTAACCCTAGATCCCAAAATAGAAAATAAATAGAAAATAAAATGAAAATGAGAAAGAAGATAAAATAAAATAAAGTTCACTGTTTGCAATTCTGACACTGGCCAGTTGGTTACATTATATGCCAGAGTGACTGGAGCTATCCTTAACCATGTTTTTATTAGGGAGTACAAATAGTGCTTTTTCCCTGTAGAGTGCACCCAGTGTCTGTATGGTTATTGCCAGGTAATAGCATGTTGACACATCTTTGTAAACTGCTTCAGGTTTGCACATAGTCTCTTGGTTGATCCATCTCCATCAATTAAGAACTTTGTTGACTTTTTGAAGGAGCACTCAAGTGTTTTTGCCTTCTTTTCTCAAAAACAATCTCTCCTTCCTTATAAGCCTCATTCAATTGGTCTACTCTTTTGTTTCTGTAGATAGTTTCTCAGTCTCACTTCTCTCAGTTTCTCTTGATTCTGTATTCTTAGTATAATAGGTCTCTCTGGACTTGGACATGTAATTTGTAGGTTGGTTCTGAGCAACCTTTGTCTAGATTTCCCTTTGATTTCTGTTGTCACTAATAGTGTCTTCCTGCCTATGAAAAAGGTCTGTCTCCTAAGGCAAAAATTGTAGGCTACTTGTAGTAGATAGCCTGCCATGGACTACAATCGAGCACCATGTAATAAATCGTTGAACCAAAAAAATAACAATAACGTTACAAAGTTTGTTACAAGGTTATGACATAGTACCTTTACCTTCCCCCTGGTGAGCCTCCGGACTTTCGACACCTGTCAGATACTCTGATAAAGACTCGCAAGGAAAGTGGTTGCTCGTTTTCAAGATATACCATACTGAAGGTGGTTGAGATAACATTTATACAGAATACTCTAGGGACCTTGTTTTCGAAATTTGCCTTGCACCCATACTCTATACATTTTTAGCTGACGTTTGCGATTTACTAATAAACGTCTGTCAACACCCAGCTGCTCTAGAGTGAAGAGAGGGTGTGGTCTGCAGTCTGGAACGGGTGGGAAAAGATTGGGGTGTATCCATGGCACTGTTGATGGCACTGTTGATGGCTTAATCACTTGGTCTTCTGGTCGTGACGATGGTGAAAGCGAATTTGAAGAAAAGCTTTCAACGCTGTTGGCGACAGACGCACTATCAACTAGAATTGGATCAGTCCCAGGCTCTAGCGGCGAGCTCAGCTCTGGTGTTGATCCTCCTTCATGGTCCTCGGTAACACTTGTACTCAAGGTGCTCGTAACCTGTGAAGCCGAAGCCTTTGAACCAGTGAACATGAGTGCCAATTCATCTAACCAGTCTGGAAGTCAATGGAAATATTAATACTGGAAGGGAAAACCATACCGAGTTCAAAGAAATAAACACGGGTTTTGTCACCTCTGACGTAGAAATTCTCATCAAGCATGCGATTAGTTTTAAAGCGTAATTGGGTTAGATCGTAGCGACCGTAATCTCTCATTACCACGATGCCGCCCGGTTTAAGCATCTAAGTAGACAAAGTGATGGAGATGGCGAAATAAAGTAGTCAGATTAAAGTTTTGGCGACTTCTGCCAGCATTGATAAGTTGAAGATTCAAACTTACAGTATGGATGTTGTTTATGGTTCTTTCCCATTCGTCTGGGTGTAGGGCGCTCATTACAAAAATGAGTACAGCAATGTCCACACTTCCAGGTAAGACATCAACGGGCAAACCACTCATAGATGTGACATCCCAAATCGATGCGCCTATTGAACCACAGGGAGGCGATGCATAGAGAGGATTAGACTGGACATCGGTGAGGTTTGAGGACTTCAAAAATGGTGAAGCTTACTTGAACTAGTTTAACCGCGTGATTAGAGTAGTCGAAGGCTTGCAACACTAACTCCGGGTTTTGATTTTCGGAGAGAAGAGGGAAAACAGAGTTCCCCGCTCCTAGAGCCTAGTTATGAGCAATTAGAATATCTGCAAGCTTTGAATTGACTTACCACAGCCGATTTCGGCTATCACTTTGGGCCCAGCCTAATGGAATATGTTGGCTTGGTGGTTATATTGATCGAGGAGATCGTACTTCTGGCTGAGTAGCGGCAATCAGTTCAGGGAATTCATTATGAAGCCTGATATCAGTGTAGGCAATCAACGGCTTGATAGAAGTAATAAACCCCACCATTTTCGATTCCGGAAAAAGTTGCTAGCATTGGCTTTGTAGAAATTATCCCTGAGTTAGGACTAAAATTAGCTTTCCGTTTTGATTAATTGCTTGATGGATTGGCCATCGTACAAACCAGTGTCTGGCCGGTTTCTCGTTGTATTGATATTGTTCTCCAATGGGAATCTGTGCTGCCCGTTGTTTTGTCAGCGAGGCGGCAATAATCTCGCCTTGATCATCAGGAGGTGGAACATGATCCCAGGCATTTTGAGACCAGACATCAAGGTTGTCTGTGAGGAATCTATGACTGGATTACACTATGTGGAAACAAATGGACAAGAGGCTAGTCACCTCGACCCAAATGGTGGTTTCAGGGTTTTGACGTCATGTACGGAGGAAGTCGTTTTGGGATTGCCTTCTGCATTTTGCTCCATGCCACGAAACTAGAATTTCTAGGTCTTGATCTCTGTCTTGCGAGAACGAAATGTACACACAAGCTGTCGATAGTATGGTGGAGGGGCCCTCCTCGATTCCTCAGTTGGAAAATCTTAGTGGCACGCACGGCGGATCTTGCTGGCTGAGTGATGCTGTGACACATGTTACATACACTATCCACGTGACCATTCGAGTAGGTTCCCGATGAGTTCGGAACTCGTAGGTACATGGTACCTACATAGTTCAGGCCGAATAAGATAGATGACAAGGGAGACAACGATGAAGTCAAAGTACTTCTGAGACATACGATGGTGGTACAGACTCTATGTTGCCATATTGGTCGGCAAGTGTGGACAGCCACAATTTGATCTTTCACTTCGGTTCAACCCGAAAATGTGAGGCGTTGAGAAACAATATCAAAGATGCAGTGCGGAACCGGGATGATGTGACACTTTTGCTCAACAGTGCAGTGTCTGGAGTCCCTGCTCGGAATCGATGTGAGGCAGTAATGGCTATACCGGTAAATTGAAGGAACTGTACTTCAGCGTTGTTCTCAACCACGATCTCTTCAGTGTCTACTCTCTCCACGCGGTATCGCATGTTATTTTTTGCTCGTACCTAGCCACTTGCAGTCACACGATAACCACCGCTGACTTCGTCCGTGCGATTGCTCTTGACGGCTCATGGACACACCTGTGACCCGACCAACATCTCAATATTTGTCCCAGGATTCACTAGAAAATATCAATAATCAGGTCCCAGAGGAGTTTGGTGGACCTCAGAGGCGGCAGACTGAGGCGTCGCCGCCGCAGTCGCCACTCTCTGATTTAGATCGTATCAACCATTTTACCGCCAGGGATACGTCAAGATGGGCTAATCAGCCGACAACTCCTAGCAGTATTAATACAGGTCTGTTGCTAGAATATATCTACGGGTAGCGAAATACTGATGATTCTATCCAGCATCAAGCTCATTCGCTCCTTTCCAACCATCATCACCACTCCCTCCCCTGCCATCTCCCCTTCCTAGTGACACTGCGGGACCCTCGATAATCAGGACTCGTCCTCTCCCTGTTCCGCCAACAGCACGTAGCACACCCTTTTCGGTCCCTCCTGTCGTTCCCTACACTGGTGTACCCTTACAGGTTCTATACCAAGGCAAAGGGGAGAATAATGAACAAGGTGGATTAACCATTGGCAACAGTAGTCCAAACCTTAATGAGGGAAGGGAAGTTGAGGATGATGAGATTGAGGCTCATGAGGAAGGAAGTGAATCTGAGCGATCTGACATTGATGAAGGGGGACAGAGGATGGTCCCCTTGCCGCCCTACGTGCGAGATGTTGACTCCACTTTCACTCTAGCGGGTGGTCCTCCTGGAAGACCACTTTCCTCTGATGTTCTATCACTCGACACTACTGATCCTACTGATCATAGCCGTAAGTCATCAAGTACTGCTCATGCATTCCCCGTTAAATGAGTAATAGGCTTTTCTGAATCTTTGCACAATCAATTGCACCATCATAATTCTCATGATTTCTCCTCAGAGGATCTCTACGAACAAAACTCTCAATTTGTTGGGCGTGCTGCTTCTGATGCGCTTCGTGTCCCTCATCTCCCGCTCCATGATCAAGACATGATCTCAGATGCCTATGAGGATGACGAAGAAGAGGACGATGAAAGCTACACCAACTACGCATTATTGTCGCATCTGGCAGTGCTTCTTCGCGACAAGGTTTCAAAATCCAAACATATCAAAGGAAGTATACCGTATCCCAATGCCTTTACAGGCAAAGACATTGTGGTATGTACCACTCTGAAATGCCGGTAAGGTATCTCATTCGCATCAAAAGTCAGCTATACATGCGCAAATCATACGAGAACTCAAAGAAAATCATGGTGGGGCGCATCAGGACAGGCGACCTGCTCTCCTTGTCGCACGAAGTCTCCAATCTCAATTATTCTTCTGTGAGGTTGAATGGTGTGACCGGATACTCGAGGATGGTGTTGGTGATGTCTATATGTTCCCGGATGAGTATCAGGACCCATGCGAACGGGCGGAGCTTCCAACTGGTGTGATCACACCCTTGGCCCAATGTTATTCACCGACCTGCGGAAATGATGACGACTACTGCTACTCGTACTCGTGCCCTCGCAAGGTGAGTTCTCACCCAACGTAAGAAGCGCGTCCTATCCACATTAGTACAGGGTCTTCGGCAGCTCCCACCTGTCAAAGAAGCCTTGTCGGGACCGCAGCAGGAGCCATGGCCTACGACAGTCTCACAAGACCTATTAAACACACTTACTTACAATGAGATCAATCGACAAACGTGGGTCTCCACATCATCTGCCACTGCCACTAAGCCGCAATTATATTCTCAGGATTATACACAAACTTCTTAGCAAAGAAGAGCAATATGTTCATGACCTCGATCTCGTTGAAGTCATCTTTATCAATCCATTGCGCCATTCAGGGCTTTCCGTCACTTCCGGTAATTTGCACGACTTCCTCGATGAGATATTTGGCAACCTGCTTCAAATTCGTGATGTCAACAAAAGACTGTTGGAGATCCTCCGCATTCGGCAGCGGGAACAGGCGCCTGTTGTTAGAGGGATCGGCGATATCTTCCTTGATGCGGTGACCACGGATTTCAAAGAAGCGTACCCGACTTATATTGGTTATCATTCGATCGCGGAAAAGCAGGTGAGGGAGGAGCTTGAAAAAAATCCAGAATTCAGACTCTTCGTGGAGGTATGTACATGCATTCCCCAAGTCATCTTCTTTCCTATTCGTGCCATTGAACTCGTGCCATGACATAGAATTGCTCGCGGAGACAAATTACTCGCCTTGGGCATTCACCTCGTCTCGATCTCAAGCACCTCTTCAATCTTCCAGTGGAGCACTTGCAGAAGTATCGAGTGTTGCTGGAAGTCATTTACAAAAAGACAGATCCCAGCAATCCTGATGGCGACTTCTTGACTGAAGCTATCAAGGCACTTGATAAACTGAATACGCTCTCGCAAGTGTGTATCTTCCAGGAAACGGTGATGAGAGGATCGACTAGGAAATGGGAATGGCCGGATCTTGTGACCCCCCCTGAAAGACAGCGCTTCACTGGTGAAGAAGCTAAACGCCAGTCGTGAGTGGTATTGAGCCCTGATCGGTGGAAGTGAATGCTCACGCCTGTAGGATAATATTTGAGTTAATTGCGACGGAAATAGACTACGTGAAAGACCTGCTCAACACTAACAAGGTAGAGTTATGATGCCTCTGAATTGCGTAGATGTTGAGGCATGACCAGATGTTTATAACCCCACTTCAAGAAGCTGATCCGTCCATTATTCCGAGAGATCGACTATCTCAATTTCTTCAAGATGTTTTCGGCAACATACAGGAAATCACTGTGTACCATCAACGACTGATCGAACAGCTTCGTCACCTCCAGCGCGAGAATCATCCACGGATATCTAGCATAACTGCTGCTATTTTCGATACCGCTCTTAATTTTCGAGAGGCTTATTTGGAGTATATACCCAAGTATCCTGTAGCCGCATATCGAATTGAAGATGAGTTGCAGAAGAATCCGAATTTCAAGGTTTTCCATGATGTGAGTGAGACTATCGAGGAGTGAATTTATTCCATCTGATGTTGTCGCGTAGAACGTGATACGACATCTTAGTGCAAATCAACTGGATATGAAGTACTTCGTACATCGACCTATCCCTCGCTTGCAGCATTATGAGCTACTGCTCCAAGAAATTATGCAGGCTTCTCCACCAGGTCATGAAGATAGACAGACAATCCCGAATGTCATCGAGATTCTCAAATCCATCGGAAAGGATGCTGCACCTGGCGTCACGTCGGCCGAACAGAAAGTTGATATATGGAAGTACAACTCGTCTATCGTATTCAAGCCGGGAGAGTACTATGTGAGCTTCCCCAAGTGATAATCGTATTGATAGTCCTAACAGTGTCCCGATCTTCAGGATATGGATCTACTTAACGATTCACGGTCGCTAATTCATACGGGGTGGCTTCACCGTCGGTCAGAAGGTGGAACTACTCGTAATGATTGGACAGAATTGTTTGTCCTACTTTTTGACAACTACTGTAGGCCTTGAATTGACTCTTTCTACTCTATCACTGACCTCTTTCACAGTTGTAATGACTAAACCCAGAATGAAAGATAGAGTCATCGAACACCACGTAACCAAGCAAGTATGTAGTTTCCCCATTTAATGGCTCTATGAGCCTAACTATCTTTCCAGCCTATACCCCTGGATCTGCTTTCGTTAGTCAAGTTCGACGAATCACCCCTCCAGTGCCCTTCAAGTAGCCGTCGTGCTCGCCGCGATAATTTTCGACCTCCGACCAGCCCTACAGGCTCAATGCATGATCGTCCTGGCGGTGCAGACAACAATTTACTCTATCCGTTTAAGATTCATCACAATGGTAGACTAGGTGGACCTTGTACCCTGTTTACCGAGTCAGAAAAGGTACGAGCAGAGTGGCAGAAAAGGTTGGAGGAGGCGTTGGGTTTAAGGAGGGTAATCATGGAGTCCAATAAGGTATTTGACATGGAGATATTAAGTCAGGATATGTTTTTAGTGTCTGGCCCTCCTAATGTGCCGATCGTACACCCTTGGGGAGATACGGCCGTGAATGGTGGAAGAGTTACGTGCTCAATTCCTTTTGGTGAGTCAGTAATGATTGTATTTTAGACGATATTTATGGTCGACCTGAATGAAAGTCATGCCGGATGGTCGAAAGCTTGTCGCTATTGGCTGTGCCGAGGGTGTTTGGATTGGTTTCATGCACGATCCCCAGAGTGAGTGACTATACTTTTCCTCCCCCTTATCGACTCTCATCGTCTATAGCAATGCGACATGTACTCCATCTACACAGTGTCACACAATGTGCCATACTTGAGGATTTCGGACTGTTCTTGGTCCTGGCAGACAAGACGTTATTGGCTTATCACATTGAAGCTCTCGTACCCACCCAATATAGCAGCTCTTTGATGTCGACAAACCCACAACGCTTGAATGCAGGCAGCAGTAAGGACATCCAGTTCTTTACTGTTGGAACGATGTACAATAGAACATTAGTTATCTACGCAAGGAAGAGAGGGGTGAATATTCTGTTCCCTCTATGTGATCCAAGCTTATGATATAACATGTCAGAATGAATTTGTGTTTCATGCTCTAGAACCTATCGCGGACAAGATCAGTGAACGCCAGAGAGCGAATAATGGAATTGCGTGGCCATGGCAGAGGAACAGAGGTGACTGGTTTCGGCCGTATCAGACCTTCTTGATAGCTTCGGAGTGCTATGATCTCATTTTCCTTACGGAACGAGTCGTTATCCCTTGTCAAAAAGGTTTTGAGATCGTGCAGGTGGAAGAGTAGGTTGGCTCTTATTTCTGAGAAGCATACCCCCTGATTTTTGTAGCCGGAATACCGTTACCATCCCTGTCATACAAGACTCGCGTTTATCCCAACGATGTGGATCTTGTCGACCTTTGGGCATGTTCAGAGTCAATAATGAATTTATTCTCTGTTATAACGGTACACTCGCTGTTCTTGTGGGCAACTTTGATGTTGAGCTGACGACCACCCAGAATTCGGCCTTTATGTGAATCCGCATGGTGATCCGTCGCGGGATAATCCAACTGTGGAGTGGGAAGGCAAAGCCAACCGCGTAGCCCTTCATGCTCCATATATCCTCCTCTTTGATCCACGTTTCATCGAGGTCAGGCACATTGAAACCGGTCGTTTGTCACAGATTATTCAAGGCCATGACGTTCTGTGCACTTGGGATGGGCGAGGTGTCGATCCGTCACCTGAGGTAATAGTAAATACTGATGGAAGTGATGACAATATGTGTCAAGACCCCAAAGTTCATGCGGTAATGAACGCATTGGAACCGCGATTTCCACCGGGCTCAAGGCCTAATCGAGCAACATTTCAACGTATTTTCGAGTTGGTTCCTACAGTCCCCTTGTACCTACCTGACCCTATAGTATCTCCTCCCACTGTTGCCTATTTTCACCCTTCTTTCTCACCACCCAGATCGCCCCCTTTGCGAGCAACGAATTACCGTCCATAACCTAGCGACAGTTGTGATATACCCCATCCTATATTTCTTGTCGCCTTATAGGTAGCTGACCAACCCTGCGTGCCTGATAGCAAGGTCCTGGTAGCACTGTAGCCAATGGATAAATAGGCAGATTGTATTCCATCTTATCATATGTGCAAAGTTCCGAGATGTGTGATAGAGGCTCGCCCATGGGGTACTTTTCAGATAGGCGAGCTTCGACAGCTTATTCACAATTAGCAGACTGTAAGTATTTCAGAAATCACCAGTAGAAGGTAGACGACTGAGGGAAGAAATACAGAAAATGTAGATATATATATATATATATAAGGAAGTTGAGTGCTAGTCCCAAATGCAATATGAATCTCAATGCGTCTCGGGTGAGTGGTCTCATGAAATGACTAGGTCCATTTCTGACAACAGAGCATTATGGAAGAGTAAGGAAGTGTAGGAAAGAGAAATTAGTCAACATATTCGGACAGCTAAGAGTAATCATAAGCAACTTAGAGAGGTTTAGAATATTGAATAAACATTCTGCTTATTCCTTATTGAACATGGATCACCACATCAAATGCATGCTCTGACCATAACTACACACGCGGGCCATTGCTTGGACCACTGCCATAAAATGGACCACTACCATAAAATTTCACTCTTTACTATTGTATGTAATATATATAACTCAATTAGTTACAATTACTCATCTTAGTCATATTCCATATTCCAGAACCTTCTGAGATATTTACTTTTTTTTTTTTTTTTTTTAAATCACAATTTTTTTAAACGGGGCGGTTGGTCGACTGTGGTTGCTTTTTTTTTTAAAAAGCAACAGAAAAAA
>Ga0157368_1000517_pt1 | contig 18008 bp, 16 predicted proteins | sample AttbisABBM3_FD_113146 | JGI IMG/M metagenome (GOLD analysis project Ga0157368, IMG submission 113146) | Fungus gardens microbial communities from leaf cutter ant in Botucatu, State of São Paulo, Brazil - Atta bisphaerica ABBM3 | ecosystem: Host-associated > Fungi > Mycelium > Unclassified ...
ACAAGAGGATGGCACAGGTAGATTTAGCCAAGGCTATATATATTAGAACTATCTACAAGATAGACTTTCTCTATTCGACTAGGTAAGGTGGCGGCCTCTTTGGGGAGTAGCCTGCTTCCGCTGCGGCGGAAAGCGTCCTGATCAACATACTCGGCAACCGCCGTGGTCAGGACAGCCAGTCAGGGTTGGCGAGACCAGAGACATCACCGCGCCGTGCCGGGCGTGCGGGGGTGTCTTATGGATCGAGCCCGGCCGGCGCTGTCACGATGAATCCCGCTTCCCTGATGTTTCTGGCCTTCGCCATGTCCACCGATGCCTTCGCCGCCGCGGTCGGCAAGGGCGCCAGCCTGCACAAGCCCTGTCTGCGCGAAGCCCTGCGCACCGGTGCCATCTTCGGCGTCATCGAAGCCATCACCCCGGTGATCGGCTGGGCCGTGGGCCTCACCGCCGCCCAGTACGTCCAGCCCTGGGATCACTGGATCGCCTTCACCCTGCTTACCTTACTGGGCCTGCGCATGATCTGGGCCGGTTTCAGCGCGCCCGACGCCGAAGAGGAAAAACCCCGCCAGCACTCCTTCCTGCTCCTGGCGATCACGGCGGTGGCCACCAGCATCGATGCCCTCGCCGTGGGCGTGGGCCTGGCCTTCATCGACGTCAACATCGTCACCGCCGCCCTGGCCATCGGCATGGCCACCATGATCATGGTCACCACCGGCGTGATGCTCGGCCGCGTAATGGGCAATCTGGTCGGCAAGCGGGCGGAAATGCTCGGTGGCGTGGTGCTGATCGTGATCGGCGCGGCCATCCTCTACGAACACCTGGCGACCGTCGCCTCGTGATGGCGCGTAGCTGGCGTTACGGTCTCGTCGCCCTCGCCGCGCTGCTGCTAGCGGGGTTGGGCTTTCTCGCCTGGCAGCGCTTCTGGCCAGCCCAGGCCGCCCCTGGCTGGCGCTACGAAGTGGCCTATGCCGGCATCGCCAAGGCCAGCGCCCTGGCCTGGCAGGGCGATGCCTTGCTCACCGCGGAAGAACTCAAGGACGGCAAGGGTCGCCTGCTGCGGATCGATGCCCAGGGCCGACGCAGCGTGCTGCGCGAAGGGCTGTACAAGCCCGATGGCCTGGTGCCCTACCGCAACGGCTTCGCCTATAGCCAGGAGGGCGGTACCCATCCGGTGCGCTGGTTCGACGCCGCGGGCAGTCGCGATCTCTTCACCGGCATCAATGCCCAGGGCCTCTGGGCCGAAGGCCAGCAACTCTATGCCGTGGAAGACCGCAAGGGTGAGGGCAGGCTGCTGCGCTATGACGCCACCGACGGCAGCCTGACCGTGCTGCGCGAACACCTGGACGAAGCCGAGTCTTTCACCCGCTGCCCCGATGGCCGTGCCTTCTATACCGAGAAGGCCCGCGGCCTGGTGCGCCAGCTGAGCGACGACGGCCGCGATCCGCCCGCCTTGAGCGACCTGCGCGAGCCGAGCTTTCTGCTCTGCGACCGGCGCGGGCTGTGGATCAGCGAAGACTCCACCCACCGCGCCCGGTTGCTGCTGTGGGATCGCCAGTCACCGCCACGCGCCATCCTGACCTTCCTGCGCGCCCCGCAGGCGCTGCTGCCCCGGGGCGACGGCTACCTGCTGGCCGAAGGCGGGCGTAATCGCATCATCGCCCTCGATCCACACTAGAGCATGCGCTTGAGGGTATCGTCGCGCCGGATCAGGTGATGCCAGAGCGCGGCCAGCACATGCAGGCCGATCACCCAGTAGAAGGCCTGGCCCAGCCAGATGTGCACGCCCTTGAGCGACTTCGCCAACTCCGGGTCCACGGCGAAGGGCGACGGTAGCTCCCAGCTGGTGAACGGGATCTTCACCGCGCCGCTGCTCAGCCAGACGGTGAACAAGCCGAGCAGCGGCTGGGCCAGCAGGAAGCCATAGAGGGCGTAGTGGGTCAGCCGGCCAACCTGCTCCAGACCTGCCGCCAGCGGCGGCGTGATCGGCGGCACCGGATGGTGCCGCCGCACCCAGAATCGCGGCAGCACCAGCGTCAGGACCAGCAAGCCCACCCAGAAATGACTGAGCACCACCCACTGGCGCTCCAGGGAACCGCGCTCGAATTGCCCACGGCTGAGGATCAGCCCATAGGCCATGAGCACCAGCAGGGCCATGAGCCAGTGCAGCCAGCGGGCGCTGCGCGCATAGCGGGAAAGAGAAGCACCGTTGTGCATGACAGAATCCTTGCGCGAAAAGGAAAAGGCGCCAGCAGTGTAGCGGTGCTTGCCTCCTAAAGGTACGGCCCCAGGACGCTAGCCACAGGGCTTCTCCGGGGTATCGAGCAACAATTTGCTCAGTTGCTGCGGCGGCTGATGCACCAGGCCGCTGGGCGATTCGCAGACCCGCTGCACGAAGTTGTCACTGAACAGCAGCTTGCCGTGGACGAAATGCTCGTCCGGGCGGCGATTGGGGTTGTCGACACGGGTGCCCAGGCGCTCCGCCAGCCAACTGCCGGCTTCGTAATGACTGATCCAGCGCTCGTCCTGCAGGCCGGCCAGGGCCTTGGCCGGCGCTTCGCGCGCCACCACGATCACCGGCACGTCGCTGACCTCGGGCACCAGATCGTTGTGCCCCCAGTGGCCGCCCTCCCCCAGCCGCTGGCCGTGATCGCCGGTGATGATCAGGTAGCGCTCGCCGTCCAGGCGATCGAAATCGGCGAGGATCTCGGCGAGCAGGCCGTCCAGGTAATGCAGCGAATTGTCGTAGGCGTTGGCCTGGCCCTGCGCGCCCTCGTCCGGCCAGGACGCCGGGGTGGCTTCGTGCCGATAGTTCTGCGCATAGGGCAGGTGCGCGGTGCGCAGGTTGAGCACCACGAAGTTGCGCGGCGCCCAACGCTGTTCGTCGAGGATCTCCAGCAGGGCGCGATCCTGGCGCTGCAGGAAGCGCAGCGGGTGATCCTCGCGGGTGATGGAGACATCCAGGTAGCGGCTGCCCAGGTGCGCCAGCAGCTTGGATTCCTGGGAGGACAACCAATGGGTGCGAAAACCCGCGGCCTGGGCGAAGCGGAACAGGTTGATCTCGCCGGTGCGCAGGCGCTGGTCCTGGCCCGGCTCGCGGATCGGATTGAGTAGATAGGGCAGGCTGACATCGGTGGCCACCCCCGCCGCCACGCCGGGACGGATCAGCGCCTGGGGATTCTGCTGCAGGTAAGCGGATAGTTTCGGCGTGGTATCCCGCTCATAGCCGAAGGCACCCAGGCGATCGCTGCGCAGCGAATCCGCCACCACCAGCCAGACGTGACGCGCCGTGCTGGGCACCGGGGTCAGGGCATAGGGCGCATAGGCCGTCACCGGCAGGGTGACGTGGTCGCGTCCGGCCAGGCGTACCGCCCAGGCGGAAAAGGCATTGAGGCTGTTGTGCAGGCCGCTGCGGCTCGGGCTGGGCACGAAGGCGTCGAGATTGCGGTAGGTGGCGCGATAGGGCTTGGACAGCAGCACCACGGCGATCAACAGCAGCGCCCAGCGACTGGCCGGCAAGGAGACTCGCCCTGGCAGGTGCAGATGCAGGGCGATCAGCAGGCCATAGGGCAGCCCGACGCAGAGCAGCACGGGCCAGTGCTGGGGCAGGCTGAGCCAGAGCGTCTGGCGAACCTCGGCGGTGTCGCCCAGCATGGCCTGGATGTCGATGGCGCTGAGTGGCTCGCCGAAGAAACTCAGGTTGCCGAGTTGCATGACTTGCATGGCGGCGAACAGCAGCAGGATCACCGTCGCCAGCCGCGGCAGGTGGCACAGCCAGAGCGCCAGGCTGAATACCCAGAGCGCCACGACATAACCCGCCTCCAGCTCGGCGCGATTGTTCGGGCTGAAGAACTGCTGGAGGAAGTCATCGCTCAACAGCAACAGGCAACTCAGGCTGGCCAGCAGCAGCAGATTGCGCCAGGGTCGCCACCCCGCGGCCTGCGGACGGGAAAGACGCGCGAACAGCATCAGCAGGCTCCGCGCGAAGCGACAGGGGGTTGCAGGCGAGCGGACATGGCCGGGCTCCAGCGAAGGGAGCCGCTACCCTGAGCGGTGAACCTTAATGAAGTCTTAGTGGCTCATCTGCGGTTACAGATCTCGCTCTAGGTCGCGGGTAAGCGAAAGTCCGCTTGACCCTGAAGTAACTACAGGCTTCAAAGTGGTCAGATGAGAAGCGCAACGCCCGCTTCCTTCCTTTGCCAACAAGAGACCCTAGCGATGAGTGGCTCCGCCCAACACCACGATCATGACCATGACCATGACCATGACCATCAGCATGGCCACGCACACGACCATGGTCATTCACATGCCCCGCGCGTGACGGCGGCCAACGAGCGCAAGCTCAAGTTGGTGTTCGGCCTGACCCTGGGCTACGCCATCATCCAGGCCCTGGGTGGCTGGTGGTCCGGCTCGCTGGCCCTGATCGCCGATTCCGGACACATGGTTTCGGACGCCGCGGCCCTGCTGCTGGCGCTGGTGGCCTATCGGGTCGCGGCCAAGGCGGCCAATGCCCGCTTCACCTATGGCTTCCACCGGGTGCGCATCCTGGCGGCGCTGACCAATGGCGTCGCCCTGCTCCTGCTGGTGCTGTGGATCGGCTGGGAGGCGATCACGCGGCTGCGCGAGCCCACCGAGGTGCTGTCCGGCCCCATGCTGGTGGTGGCGGTGATCGGCCTGGTAGTCAATCTGGTGGGCTTCGCGGTGCTCAACGGCGGGCACAAGGACGACAGCAACCTGCGCGGCGCCCTGCTGCACGTGGCCGGCGATCTACTGGGCTCGGTGGGTGCCATCCTCGCCGCCCTGGGCATCCTCTGGACCGGCTGGAACTGGCTCGACCCGGCGCTATCGCTGCTGGTCTCCCTGCTGATCGTCAAATCGGCCTGGAGCCTGGTGCGTGATGCCGGCGCAGTGCTCTTGCAGGCGGCGCCCCGGGAATTCGACACGGCCGGTGCCACGGCGGCGGTCCGCGCCCTGCCAGAGGTCGCCGAGGTGGGCCACCTGCACGTCTGGACGCTGACCGACGAAACCCGCATCGCCACCCTGCACATTACCCCGGCGCCGGGCAGCGATCCGCTCCGGCTGCCGACGCTGGTGGGTGAACTGCTGCGCAGCCGCCATGGTCTGCAACACGTGACGGTCCAGGTGGACCCACCCGGCACCCTCGACGCGCACTGCGCCTAATCGGGCGTGGACTGGTCGTCGAGCGGACGACGGCGCCCGGTCAGCATCGACAACGGCAGGTTGTCGCGCACCCTCAGGCTTTCCACCACGGCCGCCATGGCGTGCAAGCAGACCAGCGCCAGCAGGGTGTTGGCGAAGACGGCGTGCAGATCGCGCGGCCAGTCGGCGCCCCAGAGGGCGTCGACTTCGCGCATGAGGAAACCGGTGACGCCCAGTAGGCCGATGGCGGCCATCATCAGCAGCATCACCAGGGCGCCCAGTGGCGAGTGGCCGAGGCGATGATAGGGACGGCGCTGCCAGAGGGCCATTAGATGAGCCTTGAGCCGGGCCCGGCTCGGCCAGAAGTCGCTCCAGCGCGCGCTGCGTGGGCCTATGAAGCCCCAGACCAGCCGGACCACTAGCCAGGCGCTGGCGTAGTAGCCGATCCAGCGGTGCCAGAAGGCACCCTGTTCGTTGAAGAAGTAGTTGGCGAAGAAGGCCGCGGCGACCGACAGGTGGAACAGCCGTATCAAGGGATCCCAGAGCCGGACGGTCGCCGCTGTCATCAGCTGTCGATCTCGGTCTTGACCGCCTTGCCGCTCACCGGATCGTGATAGATCTCGACCTTGCGCTTGTCCTTGTCGAAGCCGTAGATCTCATAGCAGTTACCCTTGGTGATCTTGAATTTCTTGATCTCGTAGCCCTGCTCGCGCAGCTTGGCCTGGAATTGCTCGGCGTTCTGCCAGGTGGACTTGTCCGCCTGGGTGCACTGGGGCTCGGCGGCCAGGGCCAGGGGACTTGCGAACAGCAGCGGCAGCAGCAGCAGACGGCGCATGGTGGAACTCCTCTTGGTGGGGAGGCCCAGGCTCGACGCCGAAGCTTAATGCAGTCTTAGGATGCAACGCCTGGTAACAGTTGGCCCAGGCGAGTCCGCAGCGCTGCGGCGATGATGACCGGCTAGCGCTACGACGAGGGGAGCGACAGAGCATGCGGGTACTCCTGGTGGAAGACGATGCCGCCCTGGCCCAGGGCATCCGCATGGCCCTGCGTGGCGAGGGCTACACCCTGGACTGGGTGGCCGACGGCCTGGCCGCCGAGCACGCCCTGGGCTGCGAGCGCTTCGACCTGGTGCTGCTGGACCTGGGCCTGCCGCGGCTGGACGGCCTCGAGCTGCTGCGCCGGCTGCGCAGCCAGCCCGAGGGCAACGTGCCGGTGCTGGTACTCACCTCGCGAGACGCCAAGGCCGACCGCATCCAGGGCCTGGATGCCGGCGCAGACGACTACCTGGTCAAACCCTGCGACCTGGACGAACTCAAGGCCCGCATCCGCGCCCTGATCCGCCGCAGTTGCGGCCGCGCGCAACCGCTGCTGGAGCACGCCGGCATCAGCCTCGATCCGGCCAGCCAGGCGGTGCGCTACCAGGGCGCCGAGGTGACCATGACCCCCATGGAGTATCAGTTGCTGCACCAGCTGCTGCTGCGCCCGGGCGCCGTCATCACCCGCGAGCGGTTGAGCAACGCCCTCTATGGCTGGCAGGAAGCGGCCTCGGGCAACACCCTCGAGGTGCTCATCCACAACCTGCGCAAGAAACTCGACAGTGGCCTGATCCGCACCGTGCGCGGCGTCGGCTATCTCCTGGAGCGCCAGCCATGATCGCCATCCGCACCCGTATCCTCGCCCCGACCCTGGCCCTGGTGATGGCCGGTAGCCTGGCCCTCGCCCTGCTGGCGCTGCGCGACAGCCACCGCGAGATCGAGGGTATCTACGATGCCCAGCTGGTGCAGGGCGCACGCCTGCTGGAGAGCCTGCTGCAGACCGGCGTGCCGGCGACGGCTACCTGGACCGAGCTGGCCGGGGTGTTCGACCGCGCCATGCAGCCCGGCCCCGGCGACGTGGCGGCGCATCCCTACGAGAACCAGCTGACCTTCCAGATCTGGACCGCCGACGGCCAGCTGTTGGCCCGCTCGGGCAACGCCCCGCGCCTGGCCGAGGTGCCTCCCGAGGGGCTGCACGAGGTGTTCGAGAACGGCCGCGAGTGGTGCGGCATGCTGGTGCGCATGGCCGGCAGCGACCTGCGCATCTGGGTCGGCGAACGCGAAGACCTGCGCCAGGACCTCATCCAGCGCATCGTCAGCCATACCCTCTGGCCGACCCTGGTCGGGCTGCCCCTGCTGGTCGGCATTCTCTGGCTGCTGCTGGGTTGGGGGCTGCGACCCCTGCAGGACTTTGCCCGCGGTCTGCGCGAGCGTGATCAGCACAGCCTGGCGCCGCTGCCGGCCGGACCGCTGCCGCCGGAGCTGCAACCCATGCACAGCGCCCTGGACCATCTGCTCGCCCAGTTGCGCGCCCTGCTCGATCGCGAACGACGCTTCATCGCCGACGCCGCCCACGAGTTGCGCACGCCCCTGGCGATCCTCGACCTGCATGCGCAGAACGCCCAGCGCGCCGAGACCGCCGCCGAGCGCGACGAAGCCCTCGGCTATCTGCGTCAGGGCGTCAGCCGCGCCACCCGCCTGGCCAGCCAGTTGCTGACCCTGGCACGACTGGAGCCCGGCGCCACCCAGGTCCAGCCGCTGGAGCTGGAACCCCTGGTGCGCGAAGAGCTGGCGGAATTGACACCGCTGGCGCTGGAGCGGCAGGTGGAACTGGTCCTGGCGGCCCAGCCGGGGCAACCGGTGCTCGGCGATCCGGATGCCATCGCCATCGCCCTGCAGAACCTGGTGACCAACGCCCTGGCCTTCGCCCCCGCCGGCAGCGCGGTGGAGGTGGGTATCGAGCCGGGCCAGGATGACGGCGTCTTGCTGCGGGTGGAGGACAGTGGCCCCGGCGTGGACGAAGCCGAGCTGGCGCGGCTGTGCGACCGCTTCTACAGCGCCGGCAATCCCCAGGGCGCCGGTCTGGGCCTGGCCATCGTCGAGACCATCACCCGCCGCCTGGGTGGTGCCTTGAGTTTCAGCAACCGGGCGCGGGGCGGCTTCTGCGTGGAATTGCGCCTGCCGCGCGCGGCTCCGGTCGTCTAGCAGCTCACCAGCTCACCAGTTCGCCGGCCCGCGCGGGCCGGGTGAGGCTCAGCCCCAAGACCATCAGCAGCACCACGCCCACCGCCATCAGCAGCCAGGCGTTGGCCAGGCTATCCAAACGATCACGCAGGATGCCGGCGGCCAGCGGCGCCAGGCTGGCGATCAGGTAACCGCCGCCCTGGACGAAGCCGAGCCAGGCGCCCGCCTCGGCCGGATCGCCCACCTGGTCCAGCGCCAGGATCAGCGACAGCGGAAACAGCGCGCCGATGCCCAGGCCGAGCAGCAGCGCGGTGGGTACCGCCAGTGACAGCGGCGCCAGCGCCAGGCAGAGCAAGCCCACCAGCACCACGCCGAGCACGCCCAGTACCAGCGGACGCCGATTGTGCAGCCGGCCGATGATCGCCGAGAGCAGGAGACCGGCGCTGACCTCGGCGAGGCTCAGGCCGCCCAGCAACAGGCCGCTGTCGGCGGGTGGCCAGCCGAGGCCGGTGTAGTACGGCGGCAGCCAGGCCAGCACCAGGGTGTAGGCGGCGGTGCCGATGCCGAAGAAGGCCAGCAGCAACCAGGCCCGCCGCTGGCGCCAGGGCTGGGCGCGAGGAGCCGCGTTCGATGCCGGCGCATCGGGTCGCGCCAGGGCCAGCCAGGTGCCGAGGGCCAGCAGCACCGGCAGGGTCCAGAGCGCCAGGCCCTGGGCCCAGCCCCAGTGTTCGGTCAGGGGCGCCGCGGTCGCTGCCGCCACAGCCGCACCGCCCATGATACCGGTGGTGTAGAGCCCCATCAGGGGGCTGGTGCGCTGCGGATAGCAACGCCGGATATAGGCCGGGATCAGCGCCTGCACCAGGGCGATACCGACGCCGCCCAGGCCGGCGGTGAGGATCAGCCCCGCCCCACTCGGCTCGTCCCAGCGCAGCCCATTGGCCAGGGCCAATAGCAAGAGCCCCAGGGCGATGCCACGGCGCTCGCCAAGCCAGGCTTGCAAGCGGGCGCCGCCGAGGGCGCACAGGCCCATGGCGGCGATGGGCAGGGTGGTGAGCGCGCCGGCGGCGCTGCCTTCCAGTCCGGTCGCCGCCTGGATGCCATCCAGCAGCGGACCGATGGCGGCCAGGATCGGCCGCAGGTTGAGGCCGACCAGGAGCACCAGCAGCACGGCCAGCCAGGCGTCCTGCCGTGGCGCGGGAACGGTCGTGGGTGATGATGAAGCGGAAAGCATGGACAATCTCCGGAATGACACGGTATTTCTCTTGATGAGAAGTATCTTAACATCAAGATATATATTCGAGGTAATGCTATGGTCGATCGCGCCGAATTCGCCGTGGAGCAATGGCGCCGCGAACGCCCCGATCTGGACGCCCTGCCCATGCGTCTCGTGGGCCGCCTCGGCGAGGTCGCCCAGATGCTGAGTCGCGACGTGCTGCAGCCCTTCTTCGACGAACACCGGCTGCACTATGGCGAATTCGATGTGCTGGCCACCCTGAGACGCGCCGGCAAGCCCTATGCCCTGAGTCCTACGGTGCTCTACGAATCGGCCATGATCTCTTCAGGCGGCATGACCAATCGCCTCGACCGCCTGGAGCGCGCTGGCCTGATCGAACGCCAGAAGAATCCCGAGGATCGTCGCAGCACCCTGGTCGCCCTCACTGGTGCCGGCTTCACGCTCATCGATGGCCTGATGGCCGCCCATGTGGACAACGAGCGCCGCGCCCTGGCCAGCCTCAGCGTTGACGAGCAGCAACAGCTGGATGCGCTGCTGGGCAAGTGGCTGGCTGGGCGATCGGCATGAAAAAGCCGCGTGGGCGTACCACGCGGCTTTTTTGCTCCCTAGCGGCTCAACCCGCCGAGATCCGCTCCAGCGGCACCGGCTTGAGACGCGGGGTAAGGAAGTGGATGACCAGGATGGCCACCAGGTAGGCGCTACCGGCGACGATGAAGATCGGCTGGTAGGATTTGAAGATTTCCAGGATGTAGCCGTTGTAGGTGGTCATCAGCATGCCACCGATGGCGCCGGCGGTACCGCCGATGCCGATCACCGAGGCCACGGCTTCCTTGGGGAAGAGGTCCGACGGCAGGGTCATGAGATTGGCCGACCAAGCCTGGTGGGCCGCCGCGGCGAGACCGATGATGCCCACCACCAGCCACAGGTGAGAGACGAACTGGGCGCCGACGATGGGCACCACCGCCAGGGCGCAGAGCAGCATGGTGGTCTTGCGCGCCAGGTTGGCGTTGCGACCGAGCTTCATTTGCTTGGACGAGCCCCAACCGCCCAGCACCGAACCGATGTCGGCCAGGATGTAGATGGCGATCAGCGGCGGACCGAAGGACTTCAGGTTCAGGCCGTAGGTCTTGCCGAGAAAGTCCGGTAGCCAGAATAGATACAGCCACCAGATTGGATCGGTGAGGAACTTGCCGGCGGCGTAGGCCCAGGTCTCGCGGAAGGTCAGCAGTTTGAACCAGGAAATCTTCACGGCGCTGGCCGGCTTGGCCGACACCGGCGAACCGCCGTCGGCCTGGATGTAGGCCAGCTCCTCACGGCTCACCTTGGGGTGCTCGTGGGGACGGCGATAGATCAGCAGCCAGGCGATCAGCCACAGCGCGGTGACGATGCCGATGCCGATGAAGGCGGCGCGCCAGCCCCAGGTCAGGGTGATGAAAGGCACCAGCAGCGGGGTGATGATCGGCCCCATGGCGGTACCGGCGTTGAAGATGCCGGTGGCCTGGGCACGCTCCTTTTGCGGAAACCATTCTGACACCGCCTTGAGGCTGGCCGGAAAGCTACCGGATTCACCGAAGCCGAGGGTGAAACGCACCAGCACGAAATGGGTGACGGTATGGGCGATGCCGTGGCCGATGCTGGCGATGGTCCAGATGGTGAAGGCCAGGGCGTAGCCGATGCGTACCCCCACCTTGTCGATGATGCGGCCGAAGGTGAGGAAGCCGATGGCATAGGCGCACTGGAACCAGAACACGATCTTGGCGTAATCGGTCTCCGTCCAGCCCAGATCCACCTGCAGCGTGGGCTTGAGGATACCGATCATCTGGCGGTCGATGTAGTTGATGCCGATAGCGATGAACAGCAACGCGCAGATCAACCAGCGATAGCGGGTGAAGCGTGAGACCTGATGGGTAGCGGCGACGGGCGGGACCTGCGGCCGCAGGGCGGACTCCGTCTCGGGAGTGACCTGGATAGTCATCGAATAGGCTTCCTGACTTGTTGTTATGGCCGGTGTGAGCCGGGGTCGTTGGAAAGCTGTTACGGGCGATTCATATGACATCGTATGAGTGGTCTCGATAGGTGTCAATCCATCGAAAGCAAAGTGCTCAGACATCCTTTGGCATGCGGGAGCTTCTGGCACGCCCAGGCCCGTAGGGCGGTCAGGCCGTCATTTCGTGGGCGAAATACCGCGCCAAGCTGCTGCCGTGACCAGCCTGGCACTTTTCTGTTTCGCGACGTCTAATGGCCACTCTTGAAGCGAAGCCGTCGCCTCAACCTGCCCTTCCCGAGGCCCCTGTGTCCCTCGCCGACCTTCCCGCCCTGATGGCGCGTATCGCGCAGCTGGAGCAGAGCAACAGCCAGCTTCGTCAGCAGCTCGACGCCCGTGATGCGCCGGAGGAAGGTACGGCTACCCTGGCCAGCGAGCGCTACCAGTTCCTGTTCAATGCCATGGACGAGGGCTTCTGCATCATCGAATTCCTCGACGGTCCCCATGGACCGTTGAGCGACTACATCCATGTCGAGGCCAATCCGGCCTACGCCGCCCATGCCGGTATTCCCAACGTGGTGGGCCAGAAGCTGCGCGACATGGTCGGCGACGAGGCGCAGGCCTGGCTCGATCGCTACGGCCATGTCCTGCGCACCGGCGAATCCATCCGCTTCGAACAGGAACTGGTGGCTACCGGACGCTACCTGGAACTGACCGCCTTTCGCATCGAGCCGGCCAGCCGCCGCCAGGTCGCCGTGCTGTTCCAGGACATCACCCTGCGCAAGCGCGCCGAAGCGGCCCTGCGGCAACTCAACGAAACCCTCGAAGAGCGGGTGCAGGCCGCCCTGGCCGCCAACCGTATCCTGGCGAGCGTGGTGGACGGTGCTGCCGCGCTGATCCAGGTGCTGGATTTCGATTTTCGCTGGCTGGCGATCAACGGCTCCGGCGCCGCTGTCTTCGAGCGACTGATCGGGGTCCGCCCCTACATCGGCGGCTCCTTGCGCGAGAGCCTGCAGCAACATTCCGAGCTGTCCGCGGTGATCATCCCGCTGTGGCGCCGGGCCTTCGCGGGCGAGGCCTTCAATGAAATCGTCGCGGTGGCCGAGGGCTCGACGCAGCGCCATTACGAGTTGCAATTCAGCCCGCTGCACGATGCCGAAGGACGCCGCATCGGCGCCTATCAGTTCGCCTACGACGTGACCGAGCGTCTACGCGAGCAGCAGCGCATCCAGCTCATGGAGGAAGCCCTGCGGCAATCGCAGAAGATGGAGGCCGTCGGCCAGCTCACCGGCGGTATCGCTCACGACTTCAACAACCTGCTGACCGGCGTCCTCGGCTCGCTGGAGATGCTCGACCTGCGCCTGCGCCAGGGCCGCCTGCAGGACCTGGACCGCTACACCGGTACCGCCCGCAGCGCCGCCCAGCGCGCCGCCGCCCTGACCCATCGGCTGCTGGCCTTCTCCCGCCGGCAGACCCTCGATCCGCAACCGGTGGCCCTGGAGCAGCTGGTGATCGGACTCGAAGATCTCATCCAGCGCAGCATAGGTCCGCAGATCGTCCTGCAGCACGAGGCCGACCCGCAGCTCTGGCTGACCCACATCGATGCCTCGCAGCTGGAAAACGCCCTGCTCAATCTCTGCCTCAATGCCCGCGACGCCATGCCCGAGGGCGGGCGCATCCGCATCGTCCTGGCCAACGAGACGCTCGGCGAAACCCAGGCCAAGCAATACAGCCTGACTGCCGGCGACTACGTCTGCCTGAGCGTGAGGGATACCGGCAGCGGCATGAGCGAAGAGGTACTCGCCCGGGTGTTCGACCCCTTCTTCACCACCAAGCCTCTAGGCCAGGGTACCGGCCTGGGCCTCTCCATGGTGCACGGCTTCGTCTTGCAATCCGGCGGCGGGATCCGCATCGAATCGGTACCTGACCAGGGCACCCGGGTCCACCTTTACCTGCCGCGCCACCACCTGGCGCCGCTCGCCCAGCCGGCGCCTCATGCCGAACAAGAACCCAATCTGCCGGGCCACGGCGAGACCATCCTCGTGGTCGACGACGAACCCACCATCCGCGCCCTGGTGGTCGAGGTCATGACCGCCCAGGGCTACCGGGTGCTGGAGGCGGCCGATGGCGTCACAGCCCTGACACTGCTGCTGCCCGATACGCCGCTGGACCTGCTGGTCACCGACGTCGGCCTGCCCGGCGCCCTCAACGGTCGCCAATTGGCCGATGCCCTGCGCAGCGTGCGCCCCGAGCTGCCGGTCCTGTTCATCACCGGTTACGCCGAGGCCAACGTGATCGGCAATGGCGACCTCGAAGCGGGCATGCGCGTGCTCACCAAACCCTTCGCCCTGAATACCCTGGAGCACCGTATCCGGTCGATGCTCGGCGAACATCAGGGCGCCCCGTCCTGACGCCATCCACATGATGTCTTTTTGCTATCATAGAGATCTCATCCACTGCGACCGGGCAGCCCATGGACAAGCTCTCCCTGATGCACCTCCTGCTGATCTTCACCGTGATCGCCGGCATGGCCCTACTGGCGGCGCAGATTCGTTAAGGCGGTCGTAAGCAAAGCGGTGGCACTGTGAGCCCCGTGCCGCAAGGCATCGTAGAGAAGCTGACATCTGCGCTTGAGCCCGGGTAGGACCCGGGCTTTTTTTTACCGAAAGAAAATGCGCAGCAGTCCACGGCTAGCGGTTTTGCCACTCAAGCCCTGGGGGCAGGCGCTGGCATGATGGTCCCCTCGTCCAGGAGGGACACCCCATGATCACCAGGTTGCCGTCTGCCATCGCCTCGCCGCTCGCCTACGACGTCTGCCCGCTGAGCGCGGATAGTCCCTTCCTGTCCCTCGACATCCTGCGGCAGGGCTTTCTGGGCCTGGATCATCACGCGCAGCTAACGGTCGGTCGCGAGCTCAAGCGCGCACTCCGCGAGCGGCTGATCGCCGACCTCAATACCCAGCCGGTCGATACCACGGCCCTGATCCTGGATACCGGCGAGCCACCGAGCGTGGCAGCCACGCGCAGCAGGCGCGCCGAACCGGCGGCTGAAGCCTGCCGCGCTCAGTCCAGGTAATCCGGCTCCAGCCGTAGCAGCTGACGCTTCACGCTGTTCAGGTGCAGCCGGGCGCTCTCGGCGTTGCCCTGCAGCATCTGCTGGCAGGCAGCATGGGCGATGGCCGGGGCCACCGGCATGAGCGGTCGCCCGCTGGCCATGGCCTTGAGCTGCACCTCGGCGGCGCGCTCCAGGTAGTAGAGATCGTCCCAGGCCTCGGCGATGCTCGGCCCCAGTACCAGCGGGCCATGGTTCTTCAGCATCACCACAGCGGCCTCACCCGCCGCCCGGGCGATGCGCTCGCCCTCGGCGTAGTCCAGCGCCAGGCCGTTGTAGTCCTCGTCCACGCTCAGGCGGTCATAGAACTTCAGGGCGGTCTGCCCGGCCCAGACGAAGGGCTCGCCCTCCAACAGGCACAGCGCCGTGGCGTTGGGCATATGGGTATGGAAGGCGGCCCGCGCGCGCGGATTGAGCCGGTGCAACTGGGCATGGATATAGAAGGCGGTGGCCTCGGGCGCGCCCTCGCCAGCCACCACACCGCCCGCGAAATCGCAGATCAGCAGCGACGAGGCCGTTACCTCGGCGAAGGCCAGGCCGTAGGGATTGACCAGGAAGAGGTCGTCATGGCCTGGCACCACGAAGGAAAAGTGATTGCAGATCCCCTCCCCCAGGCCGAGCCGGGCGGCCATGCGAAAGCAGGCGGCCAGATCGATGCGCGCCTGGCGGATGGCCGGGGTATCCAGTTCAAGAGAGGCGGTGACGGCGGCAGGGGTAGTGTCGAAGGCATGGGCCATGGGTCGCTCCTTGGGCAGAGGCCGCAATGCTGCACAAAGAGTGCCGACGCGCTGTCACCCGCCTGTCATCATGAAATTGCAGCAATACCTTGTTACATCTCTGGGCCATCGCTCACCCACAGAGACCCGTCCATGATCTTCAAGCCCACCCTGCTCGCCCGTGCCTGCTGCCTCGCTCTCCTCGCCAGTTCGGCCGCCATGGCCGCCGAACCCACGCGCAACGTCATTCTCTTCATTCCCGACGGCCTGCGCGCCGGTATCGTCGATGAGCAGACCGCGCCGAACCTGGCCCAGCTACGCCGCGAGGGGGTGAACTTCCAGAACAGCCATTCGCTCTTTCCCACCTTCACCACGCCCAACGCCTCGGCCATGGCCACCGGGCACTACCTGGGCGATACCGGGGACTTCAGTAACACCATCTACACCGGCTTCCCGGTGCCGGGCGCGGGGGGCAGCGTCACCCCCTTCCTGGAAAACGACGAGGTGCTGGGCGACGTCGACGAGCACTTCGCCGGCAACTACCTGGACGAGGAAAGCCTATTGGCCGCCGCCCGCCAGGCCGGACTCTCCACCGCTGCCGTCGGCAAGCTCGGCCCGGTGGCCATCCAGGACGTGACCGCCCGCGACGGCGAGAAGACCGTCATCGTCGACGACTCCACCGGCCATCCCACCGGCATCCCCTTGAGCGCGGCGATGCAGGCTGCCCTGAAACAGGCCGGCCTGCCCCTGGAAGCCCCGAGCCGGGGCGCCAACGGCAAGGCCGGCAACGCCACCACGCCGGGCACCCTGAGCGCCAACGTCGAACAGCAGCGCTACTTCCTCGACGTCACCAACCAGGTCCTGCTGCCGCGCTTCAAGGCCGCCGGCAAACCCTTCGTGCTGGTGTTCTGGTCGCGCGACCCGGACGGCACCCAGCACAACCAGGGCGACAGCCTGGGCAAGGTCAGCCCCGGCATCAACGGGCCCACCAGCCTGGCCGCCATCCGCAACGTCGACGCCAACCTCGGTGCCCTGCGCGCCCGTCTCAAGGAGTTGGGGCTGGAGGGCAACACCGACATCTTCGTCAGCGCCGACCACGGTTTTTCCACCATCTCCAAGGAAAGCAAGACCAGCCCGGCCGCCCAGGCCAGCTACCCCGACGTGCCCAAGGGCCTGTTGCCGCCCGGCTTCCTCGCCCTCGACCTGGCCGACGCCCTGCACCTGCCGCTGCTCGACCCGGACGCCAAGGGCGCCGCGGTGGCCATGGACAAGGGCCAGCATCCGAGCAAGGCCAATGGCCTGATCGGCCCCGATCCGGCCAAACCCGAAGTGGTGGTGGCGGCCAACGGCGGCTCGGACCTGGTCTACCTGCCCCAGGCCGATGCCAAGGCGCTGGCACCCAAGGTGATCGCGGCGCTGCTCAAGCAGGACTACGTCAGTGGCCTGTTCGTCGACGACGACCTGGGCCAGATCCCCGGCACCCTGCCGCTGTCGGCCATCAACCTCAAGGGTTCGGCGCTCACCCCCTATCCCGCCATCGTGGTCAACTTCCGCTCCTACGACACCGGCTGCAGCAAGCCCGACGTTTGCGCCGTGGAAGTGGCCGACACCGGCCTGCAACAGGGCCAGGGCATGCACGGCAGCTTCAGCCGCGGCGATACCCACAACTTCATGGCGGCCATCGGCCCGGACTTCCGCAAGGGCTTCGTCGACCTGAGCCCGGCCAGCAACGCCGACGTCGGTCAGACCCTGGCGCACCTGCTGCACCTGGATATCCCGGCCAAGGGCCAACTGGTCGGCCGGGTGCTCGGCGAGAGTCTGAAGGGCGGCCAGCCGGTCAAGGCCAGCCGCCAGGAACAGCACTCGGCGCCCGCAGCCGACGGCCTGGTCACCGAACTCGACACCCAGAGCGTGGGCGACACCCGCTACTTCGATGTCGCCGGCTTCAAGGGACGTTCGGTCGGGCTGTGAGGGGCGGCTAGAGCCTGTCCAGAATCTCGCGAGCTAGAGACAAACAAGGCGCAACGACCAACGGGAGTAACAGCCAAAGGCTGGCCCGAAGGGTGAGCGCCAGCGAATCAAATGCCTGAGGAAGCGGACCGGGCTCGCGAACGAGTTTACGAGTGGTAAATGAGCATTCCGACGGGGCCGCCTAGGCGGGCTGGCGACCCAGGGCGTTTTCAACACAGTTTGGCCGACACGCAGCAGATTCTGGGCGGGCTCTTAGAGGGACAGGGTGCCACGGATGCAATCCTGCACCGCGCCGCCCACCCAGATGCGGCCGTCGATCCGGGCTACCCGCACCCGGCCACGGCGGCCCAGGGCCGTGCCCTGGCTAGCCAGGTAACGCTCGGGCGCCAAGCCCGCCGGGATCAGCCACTGCGCCAGGCTGGCGTTGAGGCTGCCGGTGACCGGGTCCTCGGCGAATTCCTCGCCCATCAGGGCACGCACCTCGAATTGCGCTTCGGCCTCCGGGCCGGTCCAGGGCGCCACCAGGCCCACGTTCAGCCCTTTCAGGGCACTGTAGTCCGGGCGGATCGCCAGCAATGCCTCGCGACTCTCCAGGAACACCGCCACCCAGCCGGGGCCGTTGTCGGCCCACTGGCTGGCCTGGATACGCGCAGGGGCCAGCCCCGTGCCCCGGGCGATGCGGGCCAGTACCTCCGGCTCCACCGGCCCGCCGCGCAACAAGGGGGGCGCGGCGAAGGCCAGTTCCTCACCGGCCGCGCGGATCGGCACCAGCCCGGCGCCGCACTCCTGGATCACCTCGGCAGCCCGCGGACGGCCGCCTTCACGCAGCCAGACAT
>Ga0157368_1000518_pt1 | contig 17995 bp, 14 predicted proteins | sample AttbisABBM3_FD_113146 | JGI IMG/M metagenome (GOLD analysis project Ga0157368, IMG submission 113146) | Fungus gardens microbial communities from leaf cutter ant in Botucatu, State of São Paulo, Brazil - Atta bisphaerica ABBM3 | ecosystem: Host-associated > Fungi > Mycelium > Unclassified ...
GTAAGTTAATCAATAATAATAAATTAAATCAATGGAGGTATCAGGTTGTGAAGGGATATAACTATTTAGAGTTTCCACCAGGTAATAATATTTGGCGTAAACCAGTGCGTTTTTTAGCATTAAATTTTGAAAGAATTGGCATTTTAATGGGCTATTTCTTAATTACCATACTATTGTTGAATATTGCTTTTTCGTATGAATGGACATTATCAAAAACATTATTTTGCTTAACCGTGTTTGTGTTAGCAATCTACTCAGTCCTGCCAGCACCAAGTAATCCAAACAGTTTAGTAATTGTAGAGGTGTTTTTACGGACACCTAAGACAATTAAAGAGCCCAGTTATCGCGCAACTATGAAAGTTCTGCCATTAGATCGAGAGGATTAAGCTATGGGATTTCAAAAGAAAAAAGAGCCAGTATTATCTGTCAGAAAGTATGTTGAAAAGAAAAGAACCCAAATTGGTGTGTTGGACATACTGCCTTTTAAGCGTTTTGAAGGTAAGGATAACTTACTTGTCTTAACAGGTGAAAATGGTACTGATGGTGGCTACATGGACATGTTGACCATCATAGGTAAAGACTTGGATTTTGTGTATGGTGCTCATTCAGAGGGAGCTAAAAACATCATTCGGGATTATCATCTGCTACTCAATACATTTACAACTGATTTTGACATTGTGATTACACAAATGGCGGCAGAAACTACTGTTCAACAGCAAGCATGGTTAGCTACACGGGAATCTATCTCAGCACAATTATCGAGTGAAAAAGATGTTCGAAAGTATCAGCAATTACAAGTACGTTATCAATTAGCTGAAAAGCAAATCAGAAATTTGCAGCTAGTGTCTGAAAAAGTGAAACACCAGTCTTATACAGCATTTATCTATGGTGATTCAGCAGAAGAAACCCGCATGTATCGTGATATTTTCATGAGTTCTGGTGGTCGTGCAGTGACAGCAGAACAAATGTCACTCGAAAAGAAAAAGACGATGTTATCAATCCTGCAGGATCCAACACAGCAATTAAACCGTTAGGAGGGTGTTATGAAACGGAGTACAGCAGCAAAATTAAAAGCACAAGGTTATGATTTAGATTTAGTGTGGGACGTACAAAATACAAGCCCAACTATTTATCATTCTGACTTCATTCACTTTGGGAACGGTGTTGCAACCATCGTGACAATCTATGACTACCCACGTGAATTACAGCAACAGATGTGGTTCCGAAATCTGTTAGATACAGATAATACGATTACCATTATGAAAATTGGCACTGAAAATCGTGTGAAGGTTGAAAAAGCATTGCAGTCTGCTGCCAGTGCGAACCAAAGTATCCTAACTGATAAGTGGCAAAATGATCAACGTAAATTGCTTGCTAGTAATGAGTATCAGCAAAATATGGCTGATTTAAATGATGCCCTAAACGGTCAAGAAATCTATAAGCGATTGTATGTCCGTGTTTTGTTTACCGAACGGACAATTGAAGATTTACGGCGAAAATTAGATGATTTCCGGCAACGATTGAGTAATTACAAATCAATGGTATATGCTGGCGAAATGCCTAACCATTTGAGGCAATTCTTTGTACCTGCCATGAAAGTACAAAATATGGCTTTAACTGATAAAGGTTTTCCAATGAAGGCTTATTCACTAGCTGGTACATATGCGTTTAATCAAACTTTTTTGAATGATGCACGTGGTGCAGATTTAGCTACAACCTTCCAAGGTGGTGAGGTAACTTTTGATCCAAGTCATACAGATGGTAAACATCGTACAACTGCTTATAACCTGGTGGTTGGTGATTCAGGTTCCGGTAAATCAACCTGGGTTCATCAACAACTAGATCCATTATTCGCACGTGGTGATACGATTTGGTTATTTGATCGAACGCGTCGATATTTCCCGCATGTGCAGCAATTAGGTGGCACTATTCTAACAATGGACGGGACAGAGAATCGCGTTAATATCTTGCATGTTTATGGAACAGTATTGGATGCCAACGGAAATATCGATGTCATTAACTCTTTCTTGCAGCATTTAGAGAAGGTTAAGACGTACTACGCCACAATTAATCCAGAAGCGGGAGTGGGTGAATTAAATCTATTTATGGATGAATTACGCCGGTTTTACATTGAAGATCAGGAAATGTGGTCATACTCACCAGAGGATCATCCTGAAGAATTGCGCGTAATTGGCTTAGCATCCAATGTATATCCAACACTAGAAACATTTATCAGCTACCTGGAGGCACGAGTACTCAACACTAGAGCATTCACACCAGAAAATCGTACGCGACTAGATAATATTGTGATGATTTTACGGAACTTATTAAATCAATATGGCACTAAAGTTAATGGGCATACTAATGTTCCTGATTTATCAGGCGAACAATTGATTCTATTTGATACAGCAGGTATGTCTGAGTGGGATCCCAAGGTCTATGCAGCACAATACTTTAGTGTCATGTCCTTGATGAATGCGTATGTTGTCATCAATGGATATCAACAATTAAAGCGAGAACAGCGTGGAGAATTTACCAAAGAAACGGTTGCAAACGGTACAGCAGCCCCAAAGTATTTCTGGTGGATTCAAGATGAGGCCGATGATGTTATTAATTACACTAATCCGCTAGGAGTTTCCTTTGCGGATAAGATGATGCAGCAGCAACGTAAGAACTATTTTGGCTTGTTTATGATCTTCCCAGGATTAAAAAACGTCTTACCTACAGGACAACAACAAGATAGTGAAGCCGCGCGTGCGATGGAGGACTTCTTTAATCGCTTCCAAAATCATCATATTGGACGTCTGCCTGAAGATGATAAGAATAGATATGCAGCCGTGACAAGTCGTTCAGACGCCACGCCAGAACAATTGAATACCTTGCCAATGTTGCAAGTTGGGCAATTTCTATTAATTCTGCGTGGCTTCCAATCTATCTTTATTTCAGCGCATCGACCAAGTAATGATGAACTTCGCATCTATAGCGGAGGTATTTAACCATGGCGTTTAAGAAACAAGATCAGCCATCAAAATTACAACAAAGAATCAACCACTATAGACCATCAACCATACGAGAAGAGGCAGAACAGCACTACTTAACGTACAAGGAACATGGCTATACAAAGCAGAAACCTAAAGTGCTATTAAAGAAAACGCTGAAGGCAGTGTTATTAGTTATTATCCTTGTTTTAATGTTGGCAATTTTAACGATTCTATCAAACATGGTCTGAGGTGATTAATATGGATAATCAACAAGAAGAACCAAAGAAAAAGTCCACATTGAAAACCACTAAACAAGCAGTAGATACTGTCCGTGTATTTATGATGTGGGGGAAATATCTAATTCCTATAGGTCTAGCACTGGTCGCAGTTTTCTTTGCAATTATGCTATTTGTGGGATTACTAGCCGGTAGCAGTGATAGTGATTGTTTTACAGATTCACCTGCAGAGAGTGCAGCTGGTGGATTTGGTGGTGATTGGAAAGATGCTAATTCAGAAACGCATAAGGCAATGCAGTACGCAGCCGATCAGTTTAAAAATGAGCTACACATGAGTGGCGATAATATTGCCGCCGCACTAGCAATTGGACTTCGTGAAAGTGGCTTCAATCCTAACGCAGTTAATCCAAGTGGTGCCGTTAAAGGAATTTGGCAATGGGGTACTGGTGGTATTAATTACAATCGATATGGTAATACTGAAGACACAGTTGAAGCACAGGTAGCATTGGCAATTAGAGAATTAAGAACAACACACATGGTGACGTTAGTTGGGTTGACGGATGCTAGTTTAGATAAATCATTAGAAGCATGGGATATTAACTTTGAAGGGTTGTCTATATCTGATCCACAACGTAAAGTGGCACAAACTACAGCCACAGCACAAGAGGTTAAGACTGTTTTCCAGTTAGATTTTGCTGGTGATATTTCAACTGGTACTGGTGGTGACAGCGGAACTGCGTTAGATGGGCAGAACTCTGATTCACAGTGGTGTCCAACAAGCACTGGGACGGCTTCTGGGTTGCCAGTCAAAGGACAATACAATATTACAGGTGGCTACCCTAACTATGCTGGTGCTGGGGGTAGTGAACACTATGGAACCGACTTTCAAACTGTTGGGGCACAGGAATCTGGTGAAGCAAGTAATGTCTACTCAGTATCGGATGGTGTCGTTGTGGCCAAAACAGGTGACGCTATTGGTGGTAATTATGTTGTTATCAAAAATACAGATGGGGCCTATGCCTATTATGGACACGCACCCTCACAAAGTGCCATTGTGGTAAATGTTGGTGACAAAGTTCAAAGGGGACAACACATTTCGCACCAAGGTCAGACAGGGCTAGCAACAGGCGTGCACGTGCACTTTGGTGTTAATAAGAAACAAAATGCGTTTGCACCACACTCTGATGGTCTAATTAGTCCAGGTGAGTATTTGCTAGCTATGCCTAAGAAGGCAATTCCGGCTTCCGGTATTGTTGTACCAGCAGGCCCATTTACCGCTGACGAAAATTCAGATGAATCCACGACAAATACTAAATAATGAAGTTGGAGAGAGAAATGAATTTAAAAGGAATTACTCGCGATTTATTAATATTGGTAGCAAGTTTGTTAGTGGCTGTTGGGAGTTATATTGGCTGGCAGCGTTTAACTTATCATGATACTAAAAATCCTGTGCAAGCATTAAAGCAAGCCAAAACTGATCAACAGGATACGTTGTTAGTCTTTCATAAAACGGGTTGCCCCGATTGTAAGGCAGCCGTAGTTGATATTAATCGCGGTATTAATCGTTATAAAGATACCTATAACCATGTAGTCGTTGATACAAATAAATCTAATCTGTATGAGCAATATGGCGTAACAGAAGTACCGACAGTCATTCATTTGCATCAAGGTATTGAGGTTGATCGCTATTCTGGAACTGATCAAAGTCAGATTACACAAATCTTATCAGGAAGGTAGGTGTTGATATGAAACAGGGGACGTTGTTAGGTGCAACAATAGTGACCTTAAGCGTTGTTTTTGCTGGATCTGCAGCATTTTTTCAACATAAAGAATCTGATGCGTTAGTAACAACAGAATCAAAATTAAAAAGTGAATCCATCAAACTTGATGAGTTAAAACAAATTACAACGAATGAACAATTAACTAATAATCAAATTTATAACAAACAGACCCGTATTTTTTTAGACCGAGCATCTAAAAATGCAACAAGTTCCAATCACATATTGCAATCTTATAGCTCAACAGATGAAAAATACGGGGTTGTTGATGCCTACACGGCAATTGGAGGTATTGCTGGTGCAGCTAGTTCACTGAAGGTAAAGGAAAATCATCTCACGTTTAATGAAATGTCTGATGGTTCAATTATTGGCGTGGGACAAGTAGTGTTTGAAGTTTCGGCTGCGTCAGATGATGCGGACGGAACCTTACAACATGTAAATTCACCATATACTGTCTTTGTAACACTAGATAAGTTTCATGGGAGTTGGCGTGTTTCTGAAATTAAATTAGGTGACGTTGTGCAGGAGGGCGATGCAAATGACGAAATCTATTAAGGGTTATGTAGGTATGGGTATTGTGACCGTGGTATTTTTACTAATCGGTGCAGGTTTTATGTATGTGGGAGCCGTTTCTTCACATAAATTAGATAAGTTAAATACGCAAGTTTCAGCGCTAAAGGGGAAACAAACCTTAACTCGGTTTCAACGTGAGAGACCGGTCTATAGTGAAGCAGAAACTGCGATTGAAACGTTTATGTCTGGTTATTTAACGTTCAATAACCAACAAGATTTTGATAATCGTAGGAAAAATGTCAAACAGATTATTACCAATGATGTTTATGAAAATAGATTATTGTTTAAAATTGATAAATATCATAAAGTCCGACAATTAGCGTTAGAAGGCACCTATGTTAAAAGTGATGTTGTGCCGCAAAACTTAAGTAATAACGTATTAACGGCAACGGTATTAGCAACACAAACGTTGAATTTCTCTGGTCAAAAGGGGAAAGATACTATTAAGTCATTTACAGTTACCTATGACGGTGCTTTGCATAAAATAACTAAAGTCACGCCTGAAGGGACTTTTCAATTAAATGCGGATAGTTCTATCATTTCTTAACATGAAATTGTCTAATGCTAACAAAATAAATCCGTATAAGTTTAATAAAACTAAGCCATCTGAAGTAACTTTCAGGTGGCTTTTTATTTCCGAGAAAAAAGTTGAAACAGAGATGGTGCGTTCGTCCATTTGCCTCAAAAAATTAAGTATTATAGGCGTGCACTAGAGATAGTGACAATAAAATGGGAGGTCATGAATATGACTAAGACCGGAGTAAGCGTGCCTGCATGGGCACAAAAAACTATCGTAGGGGCTGGATCTAGTTTGTTTGTTGCTAGTCAAGCCTTAGTAGCAAATGCGGCAACGTTAGAAGATACTGCAAAGAATACAGGATCTAAGGTAATCACCTTTTTGATTATTTTAACTGTTGTGTTAGGAGCATGTGGTGCAGCATTGGGTATTGCCATGATGGCTTCAGGAAACCAAATGTTGCATGCATCAGGTACTAAGAAAGTTCTAGTCGGCTTAGGGTGTGTTGTAGGGATTCTATGCTTAAGTCTATTAGTTTCTTGGATCATCAGCGCCGTCACTGGTGCCGGTGGTGGATTTAACTGGTCATGGAGTTTCTAGTCTGATAAGTATGTAAGGATCCGAGGAGGTTTGTAAATGTTTGGGAGGAATGGGGGCGGTAAAAAGCGTCCTGCAGAAGATAAGCTAGGCGTATATCACGTTCAAGTGACCAGAGAAGAATTAAATTTTGATAGTGACTTAATTAGTGATATTGCGTCTGAAGTTGGTGCAAGTGATACATGGCCAAGTATGTCATTGGATGTTTTTAACAAGTTTACAAAAGCACTGCAGCAACAAGTTGCGCAAGCTACGGGCGAGATCATTTCAATTGGAGACATCTCGTATCTAACGATTGACCAGAATTCACGTAAGCCATCGGAAACCGGATTAAGTTGGGATAACGCTGAAGTTCGAGCAGATATGGAAAACTTTGTTATTGAGACAGCTAATCAAGTATTTAATGATGAAGATGTTCGTGTAGATGAATCAATCAGTTATGACATGTTAAAAGGTGCCTTAGCAACATTAATTTCAGCAGCACAAAAATTAACTGATTTATCTGAAGGTGACTTACCAGTTCTTCCAACGGTAGATGAGTACACAAATGCGGTAGAGACTAATCAACAAATTAAGGTACTACCACGAAAACTTGTTGAAGGGCCACAAACGGTTAATTTGACTACCCCTGAAATTAAGCATGAGGAACCTATAAAGGAACCAGTGGTTGAAGTTAGCAAACCTGAAATTGTGCCAGACAGTGGCGTTGTACAGCCAGTTATGAGTTCAGTGGCACCAATTGTACCTACTGCTGCAATTGCCGTTTCGAGTGAGGAAAAACCTGAACTTGAAAAGCCAGCTGAACAAATGTCTAGCAACAATGCGCCTGTGCCTGAAAAAAATCATGTAGCTGAGCCTAGTGATGAATTAATTGTTAAAAGCATGATCAAACAATTAGAAGCTAAACCACAATTGTTTGTCATTAATGAAGCGTTGTTAAATAAGACAGTTGCACCAGAAGATGAAGCATTTGTGGATGTCATGATGGCCCGTGAGCAACAAATTGCAAATGGCTTTATGATTGGTGCTGCTGAAAAAATGACGGCCAAAGCACAGCAACAGTTGTTAAAAAATACAGCAGCACTTTCACTTAATAATGAGTCCATTGATAAGTTACTAGCTTCTAATTGGCAAGACACTATCATTGATCGTATTAAGCAAAAACGCACACAAACGTATGCAGATACGTTGTCAACAACAAAGCAAAACCTGCAGGACAATTATGAATTTGAAATTGAGCAAGAACGTTTACGTCATGAACAAACACTTGCCCAATTAAAGCAAAAGTTTGATAGTGATATCACTAATGCAGTTAATCAATCTGAGAGTTCACGTGATCAAGTCATTCGACAAGATTCAGAATTAGCGCTTGAGCAGCAAAAGGTTTATATCGATAAAGAAGTTGTGCAACTAAAGCAGCAAGTTTCAGAATTGGTTAAGCATAGAGTGTTGGATGCGGTAATCAGCCGTGAGGGTTGGCTTGCTGAGGCGATGCAAGAACAGTTTGATCAGATGCAGCAAGAGTTATCAGCCAATCGTCAACAATTTGTCGCCGAACATGTTAAAGCTATGGAAACGCGGCAAGCTGCTGATATAGCTCAAACTCAGAAGTTACACGCTGAAACAGCTGGAAAAAATATTAGCGCTTTAGAGATGCGAAAGTCCGCATTAGAGTCAGAAAAACTAACGCTACAGCAGGACTTAAATCGTGTGAGTGCTGATTCATCTAAGTGGCAAACAGAAGCTGAAAATTCTCATTCTGAAAACGAACGACTAATTGCTCGAATATCTGAAATGACATCATCTGATAATCAAACAGCGCTAATTGCAGCTTTATCAAGTCGTAATGGTTCAGAGGTTTCTACTGCGGGTAACAAGCAAAATCATGGATTTGTGAAGGGCATGTTAACTAGCGCGGCGGTGTTAATTGGTGTTGGTGGCGTGGGATATGCAACATATCATGTGCATCAAGCTGATATTAAGGCAGAAGAAAGTATTAAAGCAGCAGAATCAAAATTTAATGCCAAACAAGTTGTGCTAGAAAATAGTTTGAAAAAAGCGCAACAAAATAATGGTTCTTCTGTCAATACGGATACTTCAGCCGTTTCCTCAGTTGATACTAAGTTCGCAACATTAGACGCAGATATTGCCAAAGGTTCCCTAAATTCATATTATCAAAACTTTGAAAATATGAATTTAGAGTCGGAAGATCGTACATATTGCTTAGTATGAATAACGTTAATGGTGCGCAAGCGTTGTCTGATGCTAATCAAGGGCACAATACACAATTACAGGCACTTATTAATGGTGCCAAGTAATCAAGTTGAGAGGATGTTTTAATAATGGGATTTAAAGTTATTGATCCAAAACCTGTCACACCGCCTAAAGGATCAGACAAACGCAAGACACGTAGTGGTAAGCAACGAAAGCGTAGATGGCGGCGTTTGGTGATTGGTAGTCTATCGATACCAATAGTTGCAATAATTGGGATCGGCTCAATGGAAGCTATTAATCATGTGCAAGTCAAAAATGCTTCTGCACAAACCCAATTACAAGGGTTAAAGAAGCACGCAGATATTGCGGGAGATTCAGAATTAGTTGTTAATCAAGATAAATTGGATTATGGCAGCAACAATCATAATATTCCAAATGCTAAAGAGTTGAAAGAATATCAGAAGTCTTCGGCCGAGATATACGGCCGGGGCTACATTGCCGTACCAAAACAACCTGGTGTATCGCAACCAATCCCTTCATTGATCATTAATGAAGGAGCAAGTGATAAAGTGCTGGCTTACGGTGCCGGTACGCCACGTCCCAACGAAAAAATGGGAGAAGGTAATTTTGCCTTAGCTGCGCATAATTTTGGGAATAATGTTACGTATTTCAGCCCTATGCAAAAAGGAATTGATGTTAATCAACAGCCAAAAGCCTATCTAACTGATGGCAAGAACATATACACGTATCAGTTTAATCGTGTAAACGATGTTGTCATGTCAGGACGTAAAGTGGTTGATTTCAGGCAAGGACAGGTGCTGGATGATTCTGTTGCCAATGGTTCAGCGGTTTTGACTTTAATTACTTGTGATGAGCCTGGTATTTTCACACTAACGCCTCAAAATCGATTACTATTACGAGCACATTTAGTAGATATTGAAAACGCTAATCAAGCTGATTCACAAGAGAAAGCACTTTTCCCACAAGTGTTTTACTAGGAACAGAATAATTTATTGAGTGGGTTATGTTTTTTTATTAAGGAAATGGGGTTAAAAAATGAAAACTTTGAGCGTTAAGCAAGCAAAGCGATTTAAGCAAGTTTCTGCAACGGCAGCAGTAACGTTGATGTTGTCTGGTGGATTAGTACCGGCAGTACAAACAGTATCCGCAGCCGACAAGGCAACTGATCAAACGGCTGCAGGTTCTACTGATGGATTGGCAGTTACGCCGGATGCAACAGCATTAAATAATGCTGTTAAGGATGCTACCGCTGCAGGAGTCAAGGTGACGCAGTCAGGGACTAAAACTACTTCAATTAGCGCTAAAGACGCAGGTTCAAATACGGATCGTATTGATAAAGCTTATGCCGATAAGGTAGCGGAATTGAAGGATTTAACAGCTAAACAAAAGGCAGCTGATGCTAAATACACAGCAGATAAGGCTCAATATGATAAAGATTTGAAAGCATATAATGATGCGGTTGCAGGACAAACGAATGGGGCCAATCCTAACAATCCATTACAGCCGTCATTATTAAATTATGAACAACCGATTAATTTAAATAATAATCCAACCAGTCTAAAAAATATTAGTGTATCTGGAACTAAGTATACTGATCCTAAAAAGATGCCTGATAGCACGTTCTATAACTCAAAGAGTGTTACAGCCATCAAGGTTACGGACAGTTCAAAGCCAATTGTCATTACTTATCAAAACGTTGCCACTGACAAGGCCACTGGTAAATCATTGAATGCAACAGTTACGCTATCTAACTTTGCAACTTCACCACAAGACTGGGTGTTTGATACTCAAAATTCATATATTTTGGTATACAGCAATTATATGGATAACGTTTCATTAGCCAATGTAACTGCTGCAAAGCAAAAGTTCACGCTTAGCTATGCTGACGGAACAGCGTATGATCATAAGTATTACTTAACAACAGGTTCACTAAACTTCCAAGATGGAAATCGATACGAATTTAGTTCACCCGATCAAGGTCAAATCGCTACTTTCTTAAACAAAGATACTTTGATGGCTGATCATATTCAAAGCATTAACGGATCTGCCTCAAAGTCTGTTAATGAAGCATTTATGGCTCCAATTGGAAATAAAGAAACAGTAGATGATATTTCGGATACTTCACCTGCTGCTTTGACCAAGTTGGGTGTCACTTATTTGGTAAACAATGGTTCATCATTCTGGGTAGGTGTATCTGGAAATAAAGGAGCTGAACCAGAGGGAAGCGCAGACTACTGGTCTATCTACAATCACATTATGATTGGTGCTAATACAGTGGCTCCAACAGCCATCAAGCCAGTAGCACCTAAGCAACCTGTTAAACTAACAACGAACTATCAATTAGAAAATTTATTAGTTACACCGGACGTTTCTAAGGATGTTGATGCAGGATTCAACGATGGCAACATTGCGGGTTCTGCTAATGGTCAAACATTCATGATTGGTGATAAGTTAACGTATTCATTGGGAACGTCTGCATTACCAGCGGATCGTGACGCCTACAAGACACTAGCATTCACTGACACGCTACCGGCAGGGTTTACGTACAAGAATGCTAAGGCGTTTGACGCTTCTGGAAAGGACGTAAGTAACCAATTTACTTTCACTGAGAAGGATGGCAAGTTAGTTGCCCAATTTACGGATGCTGCTTTGAAGTCAATTAATGATGCCAAAGCAAAGGCAACAGCATTACCAACGGTCGAAGTTTATGGAACAGCTTCCAAGAATGGTGTGACCTTATCAAACAGCTTTAATCTAGAAGTTGATGGAACACCATTTAAGTCTAATGTTGTGGCAACACCTGTTAAGGACATCACTGTCCACAAGGATGTAGAAGTAGGCGTTAAGGATACTGCAACAGGTGAAAGCATTGATGGGAAGTCAGTGCTTAATGGTCAGGATTTGACATATGAATTGTCTGCGGATGATTTGCCAGCAAATCGTGCAACTAACATCTCATCATTCGGATGGACTGACAAGCTACCAAAGTACGTGGATTATGTTGGATTCAAGGTTGTGAACGCAGCTGGTGAAGATGTTACGCAAAATTACACCTACTCAGGCGATAAGGGACGCAACTTTAAGTTAACTCGCAATTCAACTGATGATATGAATGCCGATAAGAAAACGGCATTCAAGCAAGATACAGTGCTAATTCACGTTAAGGCAAACGAGTCTGGTGTGAACTTTAAGAATACGGCAACGTTGGATATTAATGGACAGGATAAGAACACTAACACTGTTAATAACCAAACGCCTGATTATCACCCTGAAAAGAAGGATTTGGATGGTAAGGGTAACAATATCAATGGTAAGAGTGTAGAGCCTGGTGATACCATCCACTATGAAGTCATTGGTGACCTAACAGATTATGCTAATATGGCATTGACGCCAGATAAAATTGATGAGGAAACATTCGGTCTAACAGATAATTACGATGAAAGTCGATTAGATGTTACTGAAGCTGTTCAAAATGATTTCTCAATCAAATTAGTAAAGCCATCAACTGATACTAAGGCAACTAAGGGTGCATCAAACGATGATCTGGTTACAATTGGACAAGGAACGGCTGATAAGTTTGATATGAATGATGTCACTGTTAACTGGGACTTGAAGAACGGTCGCTGGACGGTGACACCAAAGGATCCAATTAGCTTCCTACAAAAGTATGCCGGAGACCAATTGGTGGTTAAGTTCAGTCCAATTGTTAAGGATGGGGCCACTGGTGTGATTAAAAACACGGCCACGCAAACAACATTTGGCACCGACAAGGATACCAATAAGGTTAAGAATCCAATCACAGAGAATATTGTGATTGATAAGCATAAGACCATCAACAAGTCTACAACTATCAATGAAGAACACACTCACAACGAGAAGAATATTCACAACATTGATAACGAAAAGAATGTAACAGACAATACCAATGTTGATAAGAATAAGAATGTGAAGGACAATGCTGACGTTGATAAGAATAAGGATGTAAAGGACAATACTAACGTTGATAAGAGCAATGATGTAAAGGATAATACCAATACTGATAAGCCTTCAAACGTAAAGGATAGTTCAAGTGAAGATTCTAATAAGGATTCACAAAGCAATACTGATTCTAGTACACCAGATTCAAGTCCAGCACAAGAAACTGCCCCAACTAAGCAGTTACCAAACACTGGATCAGCTGGGCCTATTCAACAAATTGTTAATTTTGTAATGGGGTTATTTAACTAACCATCATTATTTCCACCTAATTAAGAAATTAATAGGGTGGAATACATATTATTTTGCGCATATTGAGTATTTTGTATATCTCATGAGATGATATATTAAATACAATCAATTATTTACATTAAGGAGTGCACATGCTGAGACGACTAGGTTTAGGATTTTCAACCATCGGGTTAGTGATAATATTTTTAATTTGTATATTTACATATAGAGATATAGCAATCGATTTGCCAGGAATCAATTTAAATCAATCGATCATGACAGTTGTTGGAGTTGCATTTCTAATATCATTTCTAATGATGATGTATAAATTGTCAGCATATTCGAGAAAATTCATTTTTATAGGCACGCTATTAATTGGATTAATACTGCAAGTAGCCCTGATACTAAAAATTAATCAACCAATGATTACAGATGCAGGATATGTTTTTACACAAGCAGAACGTTTGGCTGTCGGGAAAACGCAATGGTTACACTATTTTTATATTTACCCAAATAATGTTAACGTTACTCTTTTGTGGGGTGCCATCTATAAGGTTTTGAGCTTTTTCGGAATTAACCATGTGGTGGGAGCTCATTTCATACAGTTAATTTTATTAGATATTTCGGCTTTATATGTCAGTCTGTCGTTGAATAAGGTGCTCTCTAATAAATTAGGGTCATGGACATTTATTGCTAATATTCTGTATATGCCATTGAATTTAATGACTTTGTTTATATACAATGATATTTTTGCCATTGCGATATTTAACTTGTTAATTGCTGTAACGATGCAATTATTTAATACGGGTAACCAAGAAAAATTAAAACGATGGTTGTTAATTATATTAGATGGGATTATTTTTGCGATTGGATTGGCAATTAGATCAAATCTTGCGATTGTTGGAATCGCTTTAATAATCAGTGTTATATTAGCAGCTAATTTAAATTGGCGGCATAAGATGGGGGTCGTTATTATTACTGCCGTTGTTAGTTTAGCTGTATCAATGGCTTTTACAGGCATTGCAGGTGGTTTAAACTATCATGAAAAGGCACAAGAAGTTACGCCAGCGATGCGGTATGTGAACATGTCATGGAATCCAAATACAAGTGGCGAAATTGATGGTACAGATGCTTGGGCCTGGTCGAACTTACCAAAAGATCAACGCACTGAAGAATTAACTAACCAATTAAAGCAGCGAATGAAGGATTACTCTGTTGTGGGTTTGATTAAACACGTTTTAAAAAAATTGTCCTTTATGTACGCGAATGGTCTGACTCATCAAGATTTTAATTTTATGTATGATAGAGATCATAAGCCTATTTGGCGGGGATTTAGCTGGTTTTCTAGAGTGATATTCCAACCATTCTATGCGCTATTATTGTTTGCTGCTAGTATTGCCTTAGTGAAAACAATGATTCGTAAAGAGCACGATGTTTTACGTGACATCAAATTATTTCTAGGATTATCACTGTTAGGAACATTAATGTTTCATGGATTACTTTGGGAGGTTAGAGATCGATATGCAATTATTACGATACCGGCACTAACCCTTTTAGGTACTTTGGGGCTATATGATATTGTTACTTGGTTAAACAGTAGATTGATTAAGATGAAATCAACATCGTTCGTTTACGTGACTATAATGATTTTCTTAGTTGCTGGTGCTGTTAGCTTTACCGGAAGCAATGGTAAAGTATATGCGGAAACCATTGCTTCAGAGGGCTTTACGATGTATGCCAGTGCAGAAGAAGGTCAGACAGACTATCAATTACACCCCAATTCGGTCTACAAAATGCCAATTGATTTGGCAAGTGCTGCAACTTCGTTTACTTACGATATTGGATGGACTTCACCTGAAGGTTTGAAGCAAATTAACATAACTTTGGTTAATCAAGATTCAGGCAAAGAATATACAGGTACATTAAGCCAAAATTCAAACACTATTCATGGGAATTTTGATTCAGGAAATTATTTACTAGTTGTACGAACTGGAAATATGCAAGCAGAAAAAACGTATCTATTTGCAGATACAAAAGTGAATGCGTGGCATTTGAAAACAGTTTATCGTAATGATAAACCATTAAAATATGTTATTCCGTTTTATCAATTTAACAATTAAATATTTTTAAGCGTACAATTACGTGTAAACCTTAAAAGAGCTGAGACAAATAACTTTCAACTAATATAAAAACCGAAGAACGACAGGCGTTCTTCGGTTTTTATGTTTTATAGGTGATAAAGCGTAGTGAAACAGTTTAAAAATATTAACTATTTTAGAGTACTATTTAATTCTGTCATAGCCGCTTTTTCATAAATTAAAGCAAAAAAACGAATAATAATTGGATGAATCGTCTTAAAAATAACTTAAAACAAAAAATTTTTTCTATCGTTAAAACGCCAATTATTACGCAAGGTTAAACGATTAATTAAAATATATTCTTATATCATATTAAAAAAACATGCTTGATATACTTAAATGCATTTAGTATATTTAACAAAATAAATATTTGTATTTTTTAATTATTATTAATTTTATTTAAGGGGATTGAACAGTGGAAGCATATCAACATCCATTTTACGCTAGAGATAATTATTGGGATCCATTTGAAACGAATATCGAAAAGCATTCTATGCATAGTTCCTTGACAAAGTATTTGGAAATGAAAATAAATAGTGAATTATCACTCGCCAAAACTAAAACAATATTAATACAAGGTAAGTTTGATAGAAATAAAGGAATATCAAAAATTGAAAAGAACGATAAATTATTTAATTATATGCGTCCAACAATCAGTGCGGATGCGTATGACTTAAGCTTAAATTGCTTTCCAGGAAAAGACTATGTCTTTCACTACGCCAATATTATTAAAAATTATTTTTCATTGTCTGGGAAAAAAGTAAATATAGACATTGAATATCCAAGTGAAGAAGATTGTGAACAAGCATTGATTAATTCAAATCTTTCAGAACTTCCAAAAGCGTCGGTAGTAATTCTTGGGTATGTCGAGGCTTTTGAATCTTTATCAACAGATGAATCATGGTCTGGGACAGGAAATTTTCTTTGGAAAAAGTGCACTTTGAAAAATAAAGACGCAATTTTAGTTGGATGTAAACATACTTATTGGGGAGATATTGCAGGGCGTATCGTTTCTTATTTGGCACGTAATAATGATGCAAAATGTGTTATTTACTGTGGGAAGTTAGGAACATTGAATGAAGATATTACACCAAATGAAGCTCTAGCAACAGGAAATAAGTCAGTATTTCCTAATGGAAATACAGTTGAATGGACTAATATTTTTTCTAATTCTAATAAAAAAACAGTTAAAAATGGTGTACATGTGACGGTGCCTTCCGTTCTTCAAGAGGATATTAATCTCGTAGATAAATATAAAGATACAATTTCATTTATTGATCCTGAAATAGGGCATATGGCATTAGCTGCACAAAATACAGGTATAGTGTTTTCTTACCTACATATTATTTCAGATAATTTAGTGAAGCATTTTGACAGTGATCTATCCAATGAAAGAAAAGACAAAGTAATTCGCAATCGAGAAATACTTATCAATGATATAATTGATGAATTGTATCAACTTAATTTTTAATCATATTAATTTAAAGGAGAAATATAATACAAATGACTAGATATAAAACAACAGCAGCGGTTTTTGCACTAATTTTTAACGAAACACATGATAAAATTTTATTACAAAAAAGAGTAAATACGGGAACGAAAGACGGATTTTATGACGTTGGAGCATCGGGGCATCTTGATGAAGGTGAATCTATGAGTGAAGCAATGTCACGTGAACTAAAGGAGGAACTTGGATTAACGGTGGATGCTAAATCTTTGGTATTTTCATCGATGATGCATAAAAGATATAGTGATACGAATGTTCCATACTTTAATGGCTATTTTGTCGTTGAAAACTATATTGGGACACCAAAAATTCTAGAACCGGGTAAAAATTCCGAACTTATTTGGGTACCTATTAATGAGTTGCCAGAGGATCTCATTGAAGATCGTAAACTTGCAATTCATAATTATTTGAAAGATATTTCATATGTTGAAGATGGTTGGGAATAAATATAGCAGCCGAAAGTTGGGGTATACATATAGTGTTTGTTCAGTTGCGATAATGGCGATAACACCAATATTGAATAAACTGATGATGGGAGAATATTCTCCACTACTTGTAGCCTTTATTTTTTCTCTTTTCTCATTAATGTTTACCAGTATTTCGTTCTTTAAAGAATCATTGATTTTTCCAACTAAAGAATTACTGTTGATATCAATACTTAGTTTGGTAGGATTAACTTGTCAATTCTATAGTCTGAGTTTTTTATCTCCCGCAACGTTTGCGTTTGTTGGAAGATTATACATTGTATTTACTGTTATATTATCTGCGATCTTTTTACATGAACGTCTAAGCTTTTTAGATATTTTAGCTGTTGGAATTAGTATTTTAGGAACTTTAGTGATTTATGATGATGGTCCACAGAAAAATAGTTTTATCGGAATTGTTTTAGCGGTACTCTATACTCTTGCTTTTGCATTGGGTGGAATTCTAACGAAACGTCAATTACATGATAAAAACATAACGACAACTAATATAAATTTTTATAACCAATTGATGTCAACAGTTGGTCTTGGTATTCTGATATTTATGACCAAACAAAATACTTTTGCTATCAACATGATGGATTTAATCCTATTAGCTATTTCAGCACTTGCAAGTGGCGTTATAGGAATGATTTTTTACTATAAAGGAATGACATTTATCACAATGTCAGAAGTGGGATTAATTCGATCATGTAGCCCATTGATTGTAGTTATTTATTCAATGTTTATTTTTAATACGCCTATA
>Ga0157368_1000519_pt1 | contig 17966 bp, 15 predicted proteins | sample AttbisABBM3_FD_113146 | JGI IMG/M metagenome (GOLD analysis project Ga0157368, IMG submission 113146) | Fungus gardens microbial communities from leaf cutter ant in Botucatu, State of São Paulo, Brazil - Atta bisphaerica ABBM3 | ecosystem: Host-associated > Fungi > Mycelium > Unclassified ...
GCTAGAATGGTCTAGATAGATGACGTCAAGGAGCATGTTAATTGCATGGCTACCTCATGGTATACATATAGTACACTTATAGATGATGCATGGACATTAGGGCAGGAGTAATTATTAGTAGCATGGACTATGTATAATTTATATAAATAGGATAGCAATTCAGCAGAGACTCCTTGTTGAGTTCTCTTGTAATTCCCACTAAATATCTTACTGAGAGATTTATTACTTGTGTTGCTATTGGTCTTTGTGACTAGTGGTTGCCACAACAATAGAGAGGAAAAGAAACAAGGAAATATTACAAATACAACAAAGTAAGACACTTTGTAAAGGATTGCAGATTAGGACAAAAGATAAAGAACAGAAGTGTTCAAGAAGATTCAGATGAAGAAAGTGATGACAAGCAGGAGGGTTTTGTTGGAGATTTGAAATAGATACAGTATAATGAACCTCTATATATAGTAATTCCTAAAATTAATATGTTATTTCAAACTGACAAGATAACAAAGAAAGAGAACTAAACATGCAAACAAATATCAAGATATCAAATGGAAAAGAACTATGGTTGAAGGTATTGGTAGATTTAGAATGTATCTATACTAGAATCAACAAACAACTAATAAAAGAAAAAAAGATCAAAGCAGAACCAATAAATAGGTCATTCAAAGTTTTTAATGTAAATGGAACTAAGAATGGAGAAGTCACATGATTTACACCACTGGAAGTAGAAATCAACAGATATAAAGAACATATTAATATAGCAGTTATGAATTTAAATGGTATAGACATGTTCTTAAAATATGACTGGTTATTCAAGTACAATCTAGAAGTAAATTGGAATACAGAGACAATACAGTTTACAAGATGCCCAAAGAAATGTAGAACATAGCATCAGGACATATTATTTACATCAAGGACCAAGAGATTATCACTAATAGATAACCAGAACAAAGGATAACAGAATATAAGAAAGGAACTAAATCCAACAAATCTAAAAGACCTTCCAGAGTACATTCAACTATTTATTTATCTATTCAACAAAAAGAAATTCAAAAAGCTACTAGAACAACAAGAATAGAACTACAGAATCAACTTAATAGATAAAGTACTAAAGAAACTGAATGCAAAAGCTTATATAATAATAGTCAAGGAAGACAAAGCTCTAAACCAATGGCTAGATGAATAGCTCAAGATAGGGTTAATAGTAAAGTCAAGTTTAAGATATGCAGCACCATGTTTTTACATTCTAAAGAAGAATAGATCATTATGATTGGTATAGGACTAGAGGAAATTGAATCAACACATGATAAAGGATAAGATGTCACTACTCTTAATTAGAGAAGTAATTGACAAGCTTAATGAGGCAAAATATAATAAGTTGGATCTTATCTAGGGTTATAACAATATATAAATTAAGGAAGGAAACAAATGGAAAGCAGTCTTTTTAACAAACAAAGGACTTTTTGAACCCAAAGTGATATACTTTGAACTATATAATTTGCTAAGCACATTCCAAAGAATGATAAACAGTATCTTCCAAAAGTTACTACATGAAGAAGTATTGATAAACTATATGGATGATTTCATTATACCAGCTAAGACTAAGAAAGAATTAGAAGAATGGATAATTCATTTTTTGAAGATAGCAGAAAAGCACAATCTTTTTTTTAAACGGTCAAAGTACAACTTTGATGTGAAATAAATACCTATCCTAGAAGTAGTAGTTGGACAAAAAGAAGTTCAAATGGAAAACAACAAAGTTAAGATAGTCAAGAAATGGAAAATCTCTACAAAGATAAAAAAAAGTGAAAAGCTTCTTAGAATTTGCAAATTTCTATTGATAATTCATCAAAAACTTTAGTCATATAGCAAAACCCCTTAACAAACTCAAAGGAAAGAAAGAGTGGAAATGGAATAAAGAACATCAAAAGATATTTGAAGAACTTAAGAACAAGATCACAAATCAACTGATACTTTCTCTCCTAAAGAGAGAAGGAAAATTCAGAGTGGAAACAGATACTTTAGGACATGCAATTGGAGAAGTTCTATCCTAGAAATAAGAGGGAAAGTGGAAATTCATTATGTTTTTATTAAGAATAATGCAACTAGCTAAAAGAAACTATAAGATATATAGCAAAGAATTACTTGCAATAGTGAAAGCTCTTATAAAGTGGAGATAATATCTGCTAAATGCTATAAAGAACTTTGAAGTTTGGATGGACCATAAGAATCTCAAGTATTTCCAAGAACTGCATAAAATTAATAGATGACAAGTGAGATAGTATTTAAAGTTACAAGACTATGACTTTATATTATGATACATTCCAGAGAAAATGAATACAAGAGTGGATATACTATTCAGAAAAGATCAAGTAGATATGACAGAAGACAACAAGGACATCAAAATGCTCAAAAATGAGCTATGAACAAGAAGAATTAGTATAGAAGTAAGAGTGGTGATGATTAGAAAAAACCAAGTAGTAGAAGAAACTACATTATTGGAAGAAATCAAGAGAAATCAAACAAGAGAACAGGAGGTCTAGAAGGAATTAGAGAAAGACAAAGAGAAAGCATGGAAAGATAACAGAATAGTTTATGTTAAAGAAAGTATTTACATTCCAAATAACAGAAAGATATGAGAGCAAATTCTACAAGAAAACCAAGATCCAGCAGATGTAGGATACCCAGGATAACAAAGAATGCTTGAGTTAATCAAAAGAAACTATTGGTGGCTAAGGATAAAAGGTAATGTCAAAAAATATATTCAAGGATGTACAAAATACTAACAAAATAAAATGCAATATAAGAAGAAAGCTAGAAAGCTCTACCCATTGGAAATACTGGAAGGACCATGACAAGAGATTAGTATCAATATCATAAGACTACTACCAAAGTCAAACAGCAAAGATACTATGGTGATTATAGTAAATCAATTTACAAAGATAATCAGGCTTAGAACAATAACTATAACAGTATCATCAGAAGATATAGCCAAGATCTACTAGGATGATATTTGGAAAATATACAGAGTATCACAAAAAGTTTTTAGTAACAGAGAATTCTAGTTTGCATCAAAATTCATAGAAGACTTGATGAAAGCACTAGAGACTAAAAGAACATTATTTATAGTATATCATCCTCAGACAGACAGACAGACAGAATAAATTAACCAAGAAGTTGAAGCATTCTTGCAACATTATATAAACTATCAGCAGAATGACTGAATGGAATGGTTATTGGTGGCAGAATTCCAGTACAATAAAAAGAAACATGTGGTAACCAGACATACTCCATTTGAATTAAACTTTGGAAGATATCTATGGAAAGGAGACCTGATAGTGAAAACAGAATTACAAAAGCTAGAACATTTCCTTAAAAGACTATAAGAAAGTTGGAAAATAGCAAAGAAGTCAATGAAGATAGCAAAAGAAGCCATAAAGAAGCAGTTCAATAAGAAAAGATGGAATCTGCAAGAATTGAAAAAAAGGAATAATATGTGGTTAGAAGCAAAAAATATTCATTTGAATTTACCCTCAAAGAAGTTGGACTAGGAAAGATATGGACTCTTTCAAATCTCAAAGGACATTAGACAAGAAGCATTTTAGCTAGAACTGCCAGAAAAATAGATAATTCATAATATGTTCAATAAAAACCTGCTGATATAATGTAGGGAACCACAATTTAAGAGACAACACATAGATTCAGTACTACCAATAGAGATTATTAATGAAAAAGAAAAGTATGAGATAAAAGAAGTATTGAATCATAGAAAATGAGGATGTGGCATACAATTCTTGGTACATTAGAAAGGATATGAGAATGAACATAATCAGTAGATATCTGAAACAGGATTACTATATACTAAGAAGGCAATTGAAGACTACTGGATAAGGATTCCAGATCAAAACCTATAAAAGAGAGAAGTAAAATTCTAGTTCAACATCTTAAGTTACATCAACATCAAGAAATTCATCCAAATGGCCCAACAATTCACTACCATACTTACCTCCTCTAATCTATATATTGCTTGCAACATCAACAACATAGACCTTATTCTAACCCTAAATTGAGAGAATAAAGACTGGACAAAGAAATATCACCATATAATTTAAGGATTGGAAAGAATGGTGGAAATTCAGCTACAGATTTAAGACTTGATCAAACTTGCTAATACAGCAAACATCAAATTGGCAGATATTGAAACCATCTTATTACAAGCTAGCAATATATACAAAGAACAGATTGGAGGATATGTCTATACCATATTCAAGAAACTATGAAACATAACTCATGGAGATATGGAAAAACAAACATACTATACCTATTAGCTAATGAATTAGATTGATGCAAGGGCAAAGATAATGAAAGAGTAAAAACACACATCAAAATGATACAAGAAGTATATTAAGAGTCATATTATAATAGTTCTTAACTAACCAATAATTACCAACAAAGGAAAATGAGGAATAGTTCAAAAAGAAGAAGTGTTCTTATGTAAACTCTATGATGTATCATCAAAAGCCAGCACTTCAGATTCTATAATTATGTAAGAAGAGGTTAACAATCTTGAAAAGGCCTTACAAACATTACAAGCTCCAACCAAAACAACAATATTCTTTCCACCAGAACATTACAAAACTATTTATCAAGAAGGTGAAATGAATTCTCCATATTGGAAAGAAATTGTGGTGGAGTTTATTAAACAAAAGCATAATGCAAATACAAGTTATCAAGAATTCCCTATCAAAATGTTTACAGAAGGACCACCATACAAACTATTCTTCATTGTATTAACATTATGAGGAATATTGGTTATTGGGCCAACCAAGAAATTGGTAGCAATATATGTGGCAGAAGATTTAGTATTTCTTGATTAACAAGTTCATAAGGACATGAATACTAAAACAAGAGTACTGTTATGATTGCACAATCAATGACCTCACATTTTACAGGAGTATTCTTCATGTTAGAAATGTGTTGGGATTAGTTTTATCTATAACTTGTTTTATACTACACCTCACTTTAACCTTGTATATGATTAGTTAGTATCTTATGTAGTAGTAGAGACTTCCTTATGCTTTTCTTATTTTCTGTCTCATTGTTTCTCTAAGACAATGTATGTATTCCATATGATCATTAGGTATATATAGTTGTAGATACTCTTTTATATTCTTATGCTTTACCAATTGATCTATTTCTACTCTTTACTTCAGTCTTTGTCTAAGTTGCAATCTGAGCCAAGCTAAAGGTCATAACACAAAGATTGTAGGCTACTTATAGTAGATAATCTGCTATAGATTGTGATCAAACACCATATAATAAATTGTTGAACCAAAAAAAAATTATAAAGTTACTAGAATGCCTGATGAGAATGTCTGAAAAGTAGTCTATATAGAATGTATGAGGTTGATCTGTACCAGATGAGATTTGGGGGTACAGATGAGGGAATAGGAGTTATCTATGGGTTGGAATAGATGTGACCAGATCAGGATGTGACACACTATAAAGATAACATATTGTAACTATGTATTTTAATGTTATTGTTCTGATATCTTTTACTTCATGTAATTATTATCACATGTTCTGTGGCATAATTTCATGTGGCATATTATGTGACTCTTGATCACATGCCTTTCATTGTCCAAGAAAAGAAAAGATAAAATAAAAAAGAAAATTAAGATCAAAAGGAAAAAGAAAGTTCTAAGATGCTTATAACACTAATATAATTCTTTATCCTACTCATGCTACTCTAGAAGTATATCCTATCTTTAGTGAGCTCTCAGTATGCTAGCGTGGAGAATATGTCTGTTAGATAAAAACATCTTTGTGCTGTGTCAAGAATTTTATCCCTAACTAATTTAATTTTCCATGATTACTAAGCTTTGCTCTCATAAGTTTTGCTGCTATTTTTTGGATGGGTTGTAGCATCACAGAATGGAATTTAGATAACTTTGACAGTCAGACTGTCCTAGGGTGAGTTAGTATATTCAATCCACCAGGTTGTTTGCAAGAAATGACACTCCTTATTCTCGAGCTTACTTACTAAATGAGGACTTTTGTGTTAGGAATAACATAAGGAGATAAGTGAGTACTCTCTCCCATCCAATTTCATCATACCCCTGACAATATAAGAATCTCAGAAGTGCGGGTCATATAAGCAGCAAAAGTCAGCCTGGCATATTTGAATGCTTCAGATATAGAAACTTTCAGGGGGACCCAAATAACTCGGCTGCAATCCTCCAAGATCTGTATGATGAAAGCCAGCTCAAACGAGCTCTACAACGATCTGAAGCACGACTCACCAATTACAATCTTCTGTACTACAACTGCAGGTTCGGTCATCATAACCTGGTTTTAGAAATGATTGATTGCTAGCATATGTCCAGAGCGGAGGCTGAACCTACTTTGATCGTATGTTTCCCAGGCGATACACCATTGAAATTTGTATTGACAGGAATAATCGCGTTATGAGCAAAACCGTCCACTCCATCCCAGGCAGCAGGTTGCTTGCCAGGCAAAGAATCAGGCATGGGCTGGTGTATGACAGGTGTTTGAGAATCGAGGCCCACAGCAATGGTGAGCGGATGATCAGGGCCGTTGGCATTATTTGAGGGTGTCATAAGGACAGTCACAGTTATATTACCTGAATTATGGTTTGTGTCGAAATTGAGGAAATCGTATTCCCTGATGAAGTTTAGCCAAGTTGGATTCAGGAGGCCCATGAACGCACAAGGTAGGGCCCGTTCCCACATCAAATACTTCGTCAGTTCGAGGCCAAGGAGTCACAGCGGACAGCGTCTTCCCGTATCTTGGGAGATTCTTCCAGGTGACACCGTTTACTGATGTGTTCCTCATCGCATGGGCCGCCTCAATTGAGACAAAGCCATCGCCTTGTATGAAGCCTTTGGTGACGATCAGAAAGGTCATCTAGACCGAAAAAGGCCTTCTACATGCCGTGGAAATCGCCAGGGACAGACATCTTAGCTGCATTCAAGAACATAGTGACGGACATAGATGGCTGGTCTTTGGCTGTCCCAGTAAATGTTATTTGAGCTGTGCTGACGCCATTGTCAAGACTGGACCAGTCCTTAACATTGAAGAACACTCTCTCCTCAGGATTGTTCGGTGAGATGGACCCGGATGAGGGAGAAGTTCCAATCCAAGAGACATTACTTGAAACCTCGAAGGTGAAGGGACTTGGCCCCCCAGCGCCAACATCCACGTAACGACTCTGGAATACTGAAAAGGACTCGAGGTTCACAGTAGGTGGAGGGCAATTATACCCTTGGGCGCACTGTGATGGATTGTCTCCTGGCCTGAAATACCAGTTAGGATTTTGCTTTGTTAGGGAGAATGCAAAGTACTTACCAAGCCCCACGAGTGCCTTCAGGGGCAATTCGCATAAATCCAGCCAGGGCCTGCTTGCGCTTTTGGACTCGGTTGATAGCAGACATGCTGTCAGGTTGGTTTGGCTTCGGATAATGGAGATCAACGAGATAGCAAGGACATACGAGTTTGTCATAGGCTGCTGCCAGTAATAGTAGCCGAGATCTACAGACAGAGATAAACCAACTTCACCTCCGGAGCCAAACTGACATCTCACGAGTCTGATCCATCATACTAACAAAATATAAGCGCTATAAAACATATTTGGACATCGAAATAGGACTGCTTACTGGTCCCATTTACCTACCACCCATCATACTCAGTTATGTCCGAAGGCTTACATGAAAAGACTTACCATTGAGCATTGTATGATATTCATTCTCCAAGTCCCAATCATGTTCAAACAATTCTTCAGCCTTATCAGCGAAATTGTTGGTGCTGAGCTTTCAATGTGTCGGTGACAAGCATTTCGGGAAAAGTTGATAAATTGAACCTACGAATGCCTGAGAGGAGCGTAGATTGTTCATTCCGACGTTAAACAGCTGGCGTAGAGATCGGTTTTATTTCAATGGTTGCCAAAAGTCAAGAACGCTTACCAAACGAGCAACATTTGCACTTGCGATGACTGGATGGTGAACCAATTGGAAGAAGGATGGCAGGGTAGTGGTGGAAAGTTGAGAATAGAGATCAGTTGAAGTTTTCTCAAGCGTATCCCAACCTTGAATACACATTTCTGCTCTGAGACGAGATAACCTATTAAAGAGAGAGAGGAATAAATAGAGGGACATACTCTCGATAGTTGGTAAGGCTGTATGTCGTCGAGTTCCAAAGTTCAGGTTTCCTTCTTGCATTGAACCTCGTTAAGTTACTAACTATATCTACCACTGTGTCCGCTTGATGCGGATTCAAGTCAAAGTCCCGCTGCGCCCATGTGGAGACAAAGGTATCAAGGTTATCCGCGTTCCAACGGGCAGCATTCCAACTGTACGTCAAGAAGAACTCAGTTTCACGTTCATAAGGCTTAAGATCCCCGACATTGAGCACCCAGAGTCGCGTCGCATCACGGTCCACTGCAAGTGACATTTGTTCATAGATCTGAATAGTCGTTAACATCAACTGGTTCTGCTTTCAGTGGCGGAGTAAACAGCCCAGCCCACCTTCTCGAGTTGGGTAGTCTTTTTGGGACTGCCAGTCAGTGAGAATGTGATACATAATGGAGTGCAAAATTCACAGTAATCCATTTGTAGGATCTTGCGCTGCCTACTAAGTCAACCTATTGCTGTTCATTATCCTGTACAATAGCCTGCAAGAGTAAACGAGACACACATGATAATAAACACCAGCGCCACCCGTTCTGTTACGTTCTGACACCAAGGGATACCTCCGAACATTGCCCAGGAGATCATCTGCCCATAGAAGAGTAACATAATCTGGGACGCGCATACCATCATCGTAGTATCCCTCCACCTCTTGATCTGAATGTTTTTCAGTAATTAGCTCAAGAAAACCTCCATGGTAAATTTACATAGGGTCCAGATCTGCGGAATTTGGGCAACGTCGGCATCTTCACCGTAGACGGTTTTTAGGATTGTAGTCTGATCATTGATGACACCTTCCAAAAGACCAATGTCCGTAGTCTCCGACAGTGGTACTGCGGAGAATTCATTCAGCGTTCTACAGTAAGTAGGAGCGCTCAAAGCCCTTACGATCGCCAAATCCACGCATCCCAAGGGTGAACACGGACTCATATGGTTTCGCACGCCGAGCACCATCCAGCCAGTAGTTGTATATATTGTCCTTGTTGCTCACATAGTCCCATGGACCTTCGCCGACAAGGCTAAATTCATTCGGTGTGGATCTCATCATGGGTTCTTGGTGACTACGAGACATCAGGATAATGTAGTAGTTCTGCTGCATCGGGGCATACCTTGTGCCCATCACAATGCCGTACATATCCGCGGAGAATTGGTTGAGTGGATCATCCATACCAAAGGCACTAAGGAAAACGGAAAATCCGATTATAGTTCGCCTACTGAAAAGTCGCACATACCTTGACCACATGGCTGTGACAACAATGAGCGCGGGAGATTCAACAAACACCAGTGGATGAACTCACCGGGCCAGAGATAGTTGGCCTTGAGACGCAAAAGCAATTCAAAACTGTCTCGCCGTAAGCCTTGAACGTTCAAACGTGCTGAAGCGATTCACTCACAGTTTGATGTAGAAGTTATGGTTGAAAGGTGAGTGCGAGCCAGTACCATTTGTAAACTTCTCCATAGCCCAGTTCTGCAGGCATGGTTGCTCGTCGTTCAGGAATATGCCTCTATACTTTACCGTTGGAGTTCCATGAGCACATCCATCAGAAGTAACGAATAGCTCAGAATGCTTGGTAGTAGGAACATCAGCCCACCTGAGTGACACACGTAGGCCGTGAGCAAGGAGTGATCATGTACGATGCGTGAAATCATAATATGTACCAATACCACGGAGACACGCCTAAATGAATGGTTCCGCATCGGTACACCATTAACACCAAAATGGTTGATTGTGGCAAGGAACAAAAAGCTCACCAAATTGTTCAGAGTGTTCGTAAAGAGCATAGATTGTACCTCGCTTATCAGCACCAACGATGACATATCCTCGCTCTACACTTGGAACGGGATTCTGAACCTCCTTTGATACAAAGGCCTCCCATGCCCCTCGCACACCAGAAACATCAAGACCGGTCGAGTTCACAATAGAATCTATGAGCGCAGAACGTCCGAGAGTACCGACGAAGATAGGTAAGGAACCTTTAGGTACAGTGGAGTTCACAGATAGTGTAAGATTGGTGAGAGTAGGTTTAACGCCAGTTACTTTTTGGATGTCAGCCACAAAATCACCAGCTGCGCGTTGTACTCCAGGCCAATCGTCAGGAGAAACGAAGACGGGGGCAGCTCGCTGGCCACTAACGACAGGGAAGGTGTTGCGACTGGACTGGAAGGCAACACATGGAGGTGCACCAATCGATCCGTGTGCAGAGCCGAAGCTCACGAGGAGCGCAGAAAGAAGGGACAAAGCTCGAACACTGCGTAGCACCATCTTGCAAGTCAACTAGATTCAATGCGACCCTTTTTTATATCTATTCGATAACTTCGGACGACAATTACTAGAGGAGAAATTTCGGCTAAAGTCTCCGTGATAATTCAGTACTGTGAACAAAAATCCGTTCTCAGCCGTACTCGTGGCCTTTTCGTACTCGTGGCCTTTTCCACCAAAGCGTACTTCTATTCTTGAACCCTGATTCACCTGATCTCGACAGCCGACTCATCTGATGTTATTCGCCCGACCTTGCCAGCATGAATGCTATGCATCAAGCTAGGATACAATGCAGCAGATATATTATAAGAATCTGGTTCCATTGAGTCCTCAGATCAGCATCGCCAGAAATTTGGATAATACTCACAACCACCCTGCATTTGGCCTGGGTTACGAGAACCCCCGGTGAGCTTCAGCGTCTTCTCCTGCATTCCCTGTCAAACTGGTGTTCATCTGTCTTGCATTGTGTTGGGCAAGTGATTCATCGTCTAGGTTATCTTCTGGTAGCCCTGCATTTTCGTCATCATAATCATCTTCCAGAAATTCTCTTGCAGGCGGACCGTCGTCCTCGCTAAGTCTAATATTGCCCTCCCTCTGAGTGAGCGTTTTCAACCTAGTCAAGGTTAAGTAGACTTAGAAAACACTCATCCATAGATTTCAAAGGACTGACTGATGAGAGACTACTCGACGCAGATCGTCGGCTCTTCGTACAAAGAGAAATAACGTACATAGCATGCAAATCATGAGCAGTACGACCATGGACATGTAACCTATGGGTTGGGGTTTGGGCTCTTCCTTAGGTTCTGGATGTCCAGCATGGGCATTCATCAGGTCAACTATTTACTATTACTACAGCAGGGACTCACGTCCTGGAACCATTATGAAGGTTGAGATTAGACCTCAACGACAGACCAAAGCGACACATGAGATCGTGGGAACGTACCAGTTCAGTCAAAATCTATATAAACACAGCTTGGCTCGAGTCATCAACATAAATGTAGTTAGTCAAGTAAGTCACAGGGCACTCTTTGATGGCGAGATCCTGCTCGCTCGTAAAGAGCTCGGGACCAACATCATCACCGGATCAGGTGCTTGTCAAAGGCACTTCCCTCCTTCAGTAATTTGGGTCGCTTCCCCCAAACTTCCCACATCTTGATCGTTTCTTCTGTAGGGGACACCGTAAACACAGTCTCCCCATCTGGTCCTAGGCAGCTATGCGTTATAGCATTCGAGTGTGCGTTGGATAGTGACATCAAACGTCTTCCCGATGGATAATCATGAACCGTAATGGAATTGACCAACGGTGACAATGGGGCCTTGACTTGTTGGTTCATATTTATATTTGTAGAAGATGATCCATGCCGGGAATGAATAGGCGTGAAAGAGGCTCCATGAGTACTCAAAAGCTCCTTGCAGTGCGGTGACCAATGTAGAGAGTATATGAAAGTGTTGAGCGGAATAGTTTGTATTGGTTCTGGTGAATGAGATGCAATTGTGGACGTACTCCATACCCTGATTTTTCCTTCTGGGGAGTACGAGCCGGTCGCAAGAAGGTCGGTGCTCCATGAACACCAAGACAAAGCCTATAAGGGTTTTTGTCAGCATGAAAGCCAACCGCACAAGGAAGAGCTTACTTTTACTGATGCTCGATGTGACCACTTTGAACTATGTACGCCTCCAAATCCCACTAGTGTCTTCCCTGCTCTCTTGTCCCAGATGTAGACAACTCCTCTGTGATCTGAACTAGCCAAGAAGTTGCCATCTGCACTCCAGCTCATCCCAAGCACCTGGTCCTTGTGTGACCCGACAATACCAGCAACATGCTCCACCCGCACATCAAGGATTGAGATCTTCCTGTCCTTTGCTCCGACAGCAAGCACATCACTGTCACTTGCCCAGGCAATGGCTGAGACTCTTGCATTTTCAGCAATCTGATAAGTCTGAACCAGACTACCAGAATGTTTCGGGATTGTTCCATTAATAGGCTTCACAGTTGATCTCGTTGCATCCCATATTTGCAAGTATCCATCCTCCATCCCAGAGGCGAGATAAGTCTCTCGCTTTCTCCCAGCCCATTCGATTGCCCATATTGAGCTCGACGAAAGCTCACTCCGACACAAATGTGCAACGGCTCTTGTATTCAGATTCTGATAGTACACATCTCGGCCACAGCAAACCGCGATCAAATTCTGTTTCGACCAGGAAATCGGATATGCATCAGGGTGAGATTGGATGTTCGGAGAATCTAAGACGACTAGGCACTGCCGCTTCTTGAGCAAGTTCTCCATTACTGACGTAGGCTTTACAAGTAGCTTTGAACAAAAGAGGGAAGAAGCATTCTTTCGCAGAAGGCAAAGCATATCGATATCGTTAGTCGTAATGAGACTTGATGATAATTGGGAGTCAGCATGATGGTCGATATCTTGAAAATTTAGGATCCGGTCGCCGAGCAGTCCGAATTGCTTGCTTATACGGTTTGTTCTTGGCGTAGTCTGGAGTGGTATACTCATTTTTGGCCTACTAGGAATGAATCTATCGAGCTGCAAAACAAATAAAGTAAACATAAGCCTGTACGAGTGGCAACATACTGAAGAGTCTGTGTGCCTCATATTATTATATGAAACTCGCTCATTCTCTTTTTTATCATCATAGAATATTGTAGACGCTCTCCTTCGTTTCTGTGACTGCAAGTTGGTGACTGAAGCATAAGACCTCAACCGTTTCCTTGATATTGTAGGTAGCGGCGTTCGAATGGCAGATTCACGACTTGGGCCCGGAGTGCTGATTTCTAATTAGAGGACATTCATGGATACAGCATAAAGGACATACGAGGTCATGGAAATCTCTCAGAGAGCGAACAAGTTCAGAGATCAAATCTTTCATCTTTCATGCACCCAACATCATTTTCACACGCCCACTAAGTAGTCTGCCACAAGCCTGAAATCCCCGCCTGGGACAGAGACGACGAAATAGATGAAGATGGCTTCTTTATCCAGAATAAAACTCTAGCCACAGGAACCATAAGTCTTTTCTCCCCAGCACAGAACCACTAACTAACTTCAGGTCACTATCATGGGGCATTGACAAAGCCTATGATTAAGAACTAGACCCAGTCTCATGGCGACTCAGGCAGACAAGCACATACTCAATGCCATAGCCACACTCATGGAGGAGGTTAACAGACTCGACGATCAGGTCAACAACCAGGAGGAGCTCGAGAGCATCCCCCATACCACATACCATCTGAAACATGTATAAGGTAACTGTAACTGTTATAACTCAAAACCCTTAGAGTTGGATTGTGAGGTAACCTTGTATTGGGGTAACACAAGAGAACTTGATAGAGAACTCTGTACAAAATAGTCTATCTTTATATACTGAATTCTCATGGTCTATGCTAGCTATTTCTAGCCTACCCTAAATGACCAGGTGTTAGCCATGAGGTTTGCACATGGTATGACATCATCCTTCTAGAATCTTCTCTGTGTCATGTGACCTATGTTGTCACTAACCCTAACCCCAGGTGCTAAAAGTAGAAAATAGAAGAATAAAAAAAGAAAATAGAAAATAGGAAGAAAATGAGAAAGGATCTAAGTCTCCTTCTTACAACTCTGATAGTAACTAGCTTGACAATGCAAAGGTACAGAATCCAGCAACTACAATCCTGTCTGTCTGGTTATATCCAGTTATATCCAAAAGAGAAGATAACCTCACAGTATTCAGTGACATAAACTGCCACCTCAAAGCCAACAATTGCATCAATACCTAAGAAAGCTACATAGTTATAACCTGCTCAGACACTGTGACTTCCTTATACACAAGAACTAGCTGATTTCACCTCAGACACACTGAAGAAAGATAGAAAATGGCTCGAAAATGTATACTAATCTAACTTCATTTATAGAAGTATATACAAAAAGAAAAGAAAATAGGGTTCTTGAAGAAATAACTACTCTAAAAAGTTCATCTTGAGGTGTTAGAGTACTGCTTATATAAGCATAAAATAATTACACTATAGTAATTAAGAATAGAGAGAGAGACTATGACTAGTCAAGGAATAAAGTCAGAATATTGCAAAAAGCTGAACAAGTGTGTTTAGAGTCTGAGAAAGCAGATCAATATAGAAGTATGGATAACTACAAATAACTAAGAAAGTATAAGATAGTAAAGATAGTAAATATGTTTAGATTACTAAGTATAAATATAGGTTACATGGAGGTTGTCAAATTATTTGTATATTTATATATATATCTGCTTTTTATTATAACTTTTTGGTTAGTTTATAGATTTCTATAGTAGTCTATAGTTATTACAGTCTATAATAAACTATATGAAATAGTATAATATTTTGCCAAATTCACTCTAATTATTGTATTGGTTAATATTACAGAAATAACTAAATAGATTTATATAATCAAACTTATATTGGAAAGCACTTATCAAACTATCTTTGATGATGTATTATATATTATATAGCATCAGTATTTATAGAGATACAAGTATATTAATATAGTAACATAATTAGTTATCTTTTAAAATTAGCTTGATATCTGTTATAATAGGTAACAGTCTCATCAGGTATAAATATTAATTATTAAGATGACTAGTAGAGTCTGTGGGATTTTGTAGACTTTCATAATTCCCTAAAAAGTTCTAAGTATATATTGATTGACTAAGTATAAGTAATATTTATCTCTAGAAAGTTTTAAGAGAATGGAATGAGAACTTTTAAAGATGACAACTATTCTCAATATTACTAGAATACATTCCAATCTAGCAAAACAATATTGATGTAACTAAGAGATGATAACAACTGTAAGAGAATTCTCTACTTTACCTAAATTTAAGTTTGCAATATCTACTAAGTCTGAGTAAATCCTATAGTTATCTTATCTTCAAAGTCTTATAGTGATATTTTAGAAACAATATCATTAGACCTCTACTCATCTCTTCATGATTATTATCTCACTTATATCAGCTATCAACTAATGAGCTTTTATTATCTAACAACATTCTATCAAGGTTTCTAACTATATAGAATTATCATTCCATAGTTAGATTATCAAATATTCTATCTGATATTCTGCTTGATTGGTATAGACAAGCCTTCCTAAGCTTCTGTTCTCCATATATCTGCTTGTCTGCCAATTAGTTCATCTGGAAATCTAAACTGTGTAGTGTATGAATGCCTAGTAAGACTAGAAATCCAGCAATTAACTACTGAGTAATGAAAGGAACTAATAGAAGACTTGTACATATTAAAGAATATTGAGATCAGCTAACAGTTGGAGCCTGTAAATGATAATGGTACTAATAGTATTATAGATAATCAGGATTTTGCATAAAGTGGCTGGAAATTTGTATACTCTAACCACTAATAAATAGGTTCATTATATTTAAGCTATAATATAACCCTAAAAACAGTAATTCTTTTAATACACCAGTTTGTTTATCTTCTGTTATTATCCCAGCTACTACTAGGCAGCCTTAGTGAGAAAAGAAGTTACCTCTATATTTCACTATCAATATGATCTCTTTATATCTTTCCATCACTCTCAAAATTACAAACATCTCTGAGACATTTTAAGTATGAGCATTAGTTGACTCTAGAACTACTGGAATCTTTATTGATAGCACTTTTAATAAAGATAAGCAGATCTATGAGATAGTAGATATAGTCTTACACTACCTATTGCACTCCAAGCAGACTTTGCTTACAGTCTTAAGCTTGAATAAGTAAAACCTCATCCTTAAATTCATATAGCTGAAAAATTACAATTCTAAGATAAATTAGCAAAAAGAAGTAGTTATAATATAGTATCCTATATACTATACTAGCTATTAAGATATTTGGAAGGCTGAGAAACACTATATAGATTTGGTCTACTCCTTACTTTGGTAGATAACTACAAAGATGCACTCTAAACCTCATGGACTTCTGCTAAGTACTAGAAAGAGTTGGGTAACTACTTTTACTTGACCTAGTGATATTTTAAACTCTTATTTCTAGATCTTCAAGTAGTAGCTACTTCTTTTCAATAGCTCTTAGAGGATTTTTGTTGTAATCAGATTAAAAACAGCACCCTCTCCATTTCTTTGATGTTATACTAGAAAATACTTTTTTGTGAGAAAACATACTTGTTTTCAAGTACTTAAGATCTATTTAAAGGTTTTAGCAAGAAAACTTAATACTTGTTATATCTCAAACTCCAAAATATGTCTCAGACATGTCTGACTTCAATATAACATCAAATCCCTGGAGCTATTTGGCTTTATTTGTGTACAAAACTCCATCAGTAGTTTGGTACTTTATAATAGACTTAATTCTATCATATTTCCACAGTTACTTAGCTTTATTTGAGTCAAAATCTGCAATCATCTTTATCTGTTTCCATTGTCTAATTATCTTCTTTAAACTCTGTAAAATTACTCAGACTTTACATGGAGTTTTCTCCTCTCCAAATCTGAACTTCTATTTAGTATTTGACTACTGAAACACTTGCTTAGAGATCTGTTTTAATTACTTCTTTTGTTATTTTATATATTTAAGACTAGTAATTACTTTGTAATAGCTAGTCTGATAATCAACTAAAGTTGACACTAAATCTCTGATATCAATAGTAATGTGTTTTACTTCTCTTCTTATAACTTCTTATAAGGCCATCCTCTGAAATTGCAACCATATGGCTTGTCGGACACACAACACATAAGTTGAGGCCAAGATCATTTCAATAAGTCTACATTACCAAGCTTACCATATAGAGTTTCTATACTCTAGACATTTCCAAGCCAACTTTGCAGACTTTTACCTTTAAGTACAAACTATGCCTAATAATACTCTTAGATAATGCTTTAGGTTCTCTCAAGTAGAAGTCCACTTAGAAGATGGTATGGTGGCTGTTAATCAAATTAGATCTTAGAAAGATGAGTTTTTTTAAAAATACAAGATATTATAGCACTTGTAAAAGACTAGCTACAAAGAATAAGCACTCATAAGTATAATTAGTATAGTTATAATTATTTAGATGATAGGATAAGACAGGAGTATAACTGATTAGAAGCTAGAGAAGTCAAGAATAGGCTTATAAGTAGAGATGGCTAGTAGAAACAATTAAAAAAAATAATACTTATGAGTAAGAAGAGACTATTAGGTTGATGTTAGATAGCAAATAGAGAAAGAATCATGTACTTGCAAGACCTCAACAGTCTTCTTTATGATTTCAGTCTCTATTTTCTATGTCTATTTTCTATATTTTTAAACTAATATATAAACTATAAGTAGATAGAAGAGATAAAGAGAACCTCTATCTGAATTCCTTCACTTGTGAGTGGTTTTAATTGCTATTTTCTCAAGTAAGCATTGTTAGTATCTTCTATCACTTTTGGACAAGTTTTGGAGAGTTCTAGTAGTCTGAAAAAGACTGGCAAAATTAGCATTAGTTGGTATCATCAGTTATGATGTTATAGGACACTTGAACACTAACAATTTTATTTTTCTTTTGGAC
>Ga0157368_1000520_pt1 | contig 17964 bp, 18 predicted proteins | sample AttbisABBM3_FD_113146 | JGI IMG/M metagenome (GOLD analysis project Ga0157368, IMG submission 113146) | Fungus gardens microbial communities from leaf cutter ant in Botucatu, State of São Paulo, Brazil - Atta bisphaerica ABBM3 | ecosystem: Host-associated > Fungi > Mycelium > Unclassified ...
AATCAGAGGAACTCCGACGTAGCGAAAGCTTTTTAAATGGGATCAGAGTAGATGAGTAGATGAAGCATTTGACTCACTCATAAGGGATCTGGATAGAAGTCGCCATTATACTCCTGACAAGGGAAGTGTCTTGTCTGGTCAAAATATGCTCCGCTGGCATTTTACATCACGGGAGACATTTTACATCACGTGTAAGATCAATCACCACTTTTTTCAAGAATCTCCTCGTATATCAATTATCCATGTCCAAACGTTCCGCAATCGAGCTTGAAACCTCTTCAAAAATAGGAGAGCCTTACAGTAAAGCTTCAGGGAGTGGTCATAAACGAGAAAATGTGACCATGGATGAGATGGGAGAGTTCGAGGATGCTTGGGAAGATGAGATTGAGAGCGATGAGGAGGTAATAGACGCTGAGGTCCAAGATGAAGATGGTGTGTTTATAGGGAACTTGAAGGAGTGCAAATGCTGAAACTGGTTGTCAGGGATGGAAGTAGATGATGTACTTCCTGCGATCGAAGAGTCTGGAGAGCCCCACCCTACGTCTGAAGCTTTTATTCCTGGTCACCATGTCTTGGGAAAAGATGAAATACTTGAGCCAGATGATTCGGTCTATATAATGCGACATACAATGAATGTGAACTGGCCTTGTTTGTCATTTGACATCCTTCGAGATAATCTTGGCGACGAAAGACAACGGTATCCTGCGACGGCTTACATTGTTGGCGGCACTCAAGCGGACGTAGCAAAAAACAACGAGCTTATCATCTATAAAATGAGCTCATTACATAAAACACAAAAGGACAATGGTATGCTGTTTAAGCTTTTTGAGGCTGTTACCAACTCAGGTAGTTACACAGCTGATTCGGACCAGGACGATGACGATGACGACGACGCTCTCGACGAAGATGCTGTTTTAGAGTACAAATCAATACCACATGTCGGTGGTGTCAATCGAACAAGAGCTCAACCACTACCAGCCGGAAGTCCTCTTTCTCCAGTTTCCCAGCCTTATCATGTTGCTAGTTGGGCAGAGACCGGCAAAGTGCACATTTGGAATGTTCGCCCACTGATCGAAGCGTTAGAAGTTCCCGGTTACGTGTATAACAGAGCACAGGTCCCAACATTTACCGTCAATTCACATGGCCGGGCCGAAGGATTCGCAATGGACTGGGCAACCTCAGGCTCGACCTCATTGCGACTGCTAACCGGCGATGCCCATGCCAATATTTATCTTACAACCTCCTCGCCCTCCGGATTTAATGCCCTCTCCCGGCCATTCCAATCACACACGTCAAGTGTAGAAGATATCCAATGGAGCCCTTCAGAACCAACTGTTTTCGCTTCTTGTTCTGTGGATCAGAGTATCCAAGTCTGGGATGTGCGCTCAAAAGGTCGTAAGAGTGTTGCTGGCATTATGAATGCACATGAGAGCGATGTGAATGTCATCAGCTGGAATCGCATGACAAGCTACCTTCTTGTTAGTGGTGGCGACGAAGGAGGAATCAAAACTTGGGATCTAAGAAATGTCAAGAAAAGGGGGTACGTGGCTTATTTGGGCATGGCATTCATAAGTTTATCTTGCTCTCTAGTTCTGGCGACTCAGATCCAGCGCCGGTTGTTCATTTTACTTGGCACAAGCAACCCATTACCTCCATTGAATGGCACCCAACAGAAGATTCTATCTTCGCTGCATCTGGCGCTGATGATCAAGTGACGCTTTGGGATTTAGCTGTGGAGCAGGATGCCGAAGATTCAGGGATGGACGACATGCCCGAAGGAGGAAAAGAAGTTCCCCCTCAGCTCCTCTTTGTTCACCAAGGACAGAAAGATATCAAAGAAATTCATTGGCATCCTCAGATACCAGGGACGGTCATCAGCACGGCATTCGATGGATTCAATATATTCAAAACCATCTCTGTCTGAACATCGGGCATCCTAATATAGCCCAGCACTGTTGTTGGCTTTGGGAGTGCGTATCTCGCGTTGGGACTTAATTATTACTGGTGACTGTGACTTTTCTTAGGAAACCTCACCTTAGAGATGTTCTTGTGCATCAAGTCCATGATAATGGCATAGAGATTGCGGAGGTCACTGAGATGCTGGCGAACCAAGTAATATTGTTTTTCGTCATGCTCCAAGAGTGCCAGCTGAGGATCTGATGAGCAGCGAATGGACAAGTTATTGTAGTAACTCAATGTGACCTTGTAATCTTCGACGCCAGGATATTTGACGAGCTTCGAGCATAGTTTAGCCCTTGCGATATGACTTTGTCTTGTCGAATCGCGGACGTTGTATGCGCTCTCTTGGGAGCGGCACAACTCGCTGAGGACCTCTAGAAATTTATTGAGCTTCTCAAGGGTACGAATGATACACTCGAACACACCTTCTTGAATCTGGACACCTAAAAGGAGTGGTCAACAGGACTGCGACGTTTGGAGACAACTCATACCAAAGTTGTCCCCGCTATCGAGGCGTTCAGTGGTTAGTCAAAAACATCAGTGAATATCATACTCTTCGATCCTATACAGGGAGCAGAGTCAACATCCATATACACAGAACCTTGAGATAAATCTACTTTGGCATCGTGAGTGTCACCCACAATTTGACTTTATCCTGCAAAGAGCCGCTTAAATACGGACAGTGACTTGCTCTAATCAGGGAGTCCACGCACAACAAGAGCTGCAAGCTCCTCGGCTTCTTTCTTGATGACACTGTATACCTTTTCTACTAGATGCTTGTTCGCTGGCACACAATTGGGGGCGAACTGGATGTCTGCAGCTATGGCATCAACAATGGTGGCCCCATTCTCATGTTTTCGCTTTTTATTTGGCCGCAGTTGTTCAGTGGAAGGATATATAGTGGTATCTGTGCTGTGAGTGGCATTTGAACCGCGGAAAGGGGATTCTGGATCCTGAGTCGTTTCAATGAGCTCAGTGAGTTCACTGATTATCGAAGGTTCGAATCAATATGTCGGGCATAGTGCAATTCAACTGACATAATCTTTGAAAGTCTGTTTTGAGCATATCATAAACTGATTCAGGCAAATCCAGTCACCTTGGCGGGAAATGAACGGAAGATGATTTCCTCAGCCGTCTGGCTCACTTTCTTCCGGAAATCCTTGACCAACTTTAATGAGATAGATACCATAGGTGGTAATACAGGAACACACCTCTATCTTTTTATTCAAGTCCCGGTCCATATTGACCTGCTATACGCGTGTACCAGCGTTAAATATTGTTTCTATTTACGGTTTGTGCTTAGTAAGACATCTTTCAATGCTGTACAGCATTGTACAGCGCTTCATGTCTTCTAAAGATGAGAACGATGCAGTTTCTGCTCTGACAGGATTCTCGCTTAATCACGTCCTTGACGGCCTTCAACTTCCAACAGGAAGGAATCTCTCAAATCAACTTGGGATATCTGGTATTCCTACTCTTAATTCGGCTCAGATATACAATGAAAAATGGAAAGACGATGAAGGTGCTATTGGTGCAGACCAGGGTGAAGATTGGGAGGCAGAAATTGACAGGGAATTGTTAGACGAGGACGAACGGAACGATACTGCTGTGAAGAGTGAGGCCATGTCGCCAGGGCTTCAGCCCAAGCAGAAGCGTACTCGCATTATAAAACGACTAGTAGAACGGCCAAAGAATGTATATGAACTATTCCCCTCATTTGACAAAGGCAAAATCCTCGATTTCACAGAGATTCTCAAGGGAAACACGGCAAGGAAAACACGGTTGGGAAAACGCCACTACCTCGGTGGGCACGAAGGACTTGGTTCCCTTTTCCTGAAACCTGCTGACAAGTGATCTCAGTTGAAACAAGCTATCCCCGCAAGAAAGAACCACCCAAAGGTTTCTTGGATGCCATCGTTGGCGATACAAAGCGACAGGTGGAAAATAAGCGCGTCGAGGAAGTTGTTACGGCGGGAAGCATTGACATGGATCTTCAGAGGGCTATCGAGGTGAGTTTTTTGTTAACATTATCTCGATTATTTGTTTATCAGCCTTGTGTGACATTCACAGGAACGCGAGAAATCCAATGTTCCCATTCATTTGCCTCTTCATGATCGTACATTTGACTTGGTACTGCTATCCAATTGGGAAGACCATATCATGTATGAACACGACGACGTCGACATGGACATGGAACGTGTGATCCCCGAAACGAGCTTAACCACACCGGTTAATAAAACCTTGGAGTCTGGGACATGGACCAAAAGTATCATCTGGGGTCCGAACGTGCCATTCAGAAACTTTACGCAGCTGGAGTTCAATCATGAAGATGATATTATTCCGGAAGAACGATCTGGTACGTATTTTCCTTAGGCATGAATCCTTTCTAACTTACCCTCAGCTGAAACCGTGAGGCCTCGCAAAAGATTGCGCACAGATGCCGCTCAGATCAAAGATAAATTCAACTTATCAAATGACCATTTTTACGAAGTGGCAAAGGATGGAGGGCGCCATCGTGTTCGACAGACATTCGGACAACTCGTCGTGGAGCACGCGTTTCCCGCGCAGAAACTTCAGCTTCCCTTTGTATGTTCATTCTCGTTTTGGCTCGACGTTTTTCTTACCTTCAAACAGTTCAAAACACGCCTGTCAAAGCAGGAGGCCCGTTCCTTCCACCGCCCTGCGCTGCAGTTTCCGGCCAACATTGAAATTCACTTCAGTAAAGTTCGCACCGCAAAGAAGAAGAAGGATAAATCCGGTAGAAAACTTGGCAAAGGCGGCAATGTCGGGGAAAGTTTGCATCGGACCAGTGATCTTAGTTTGCGTGATACGAGCAACTTCGTTTTGTGGGAGTATTCAGTAGGTTTTTACGCGGCACACAGTATTTGATCCACTTGATGAATTTTCTTTAGGAAGAACATCCCCCGATAATATCGAACTTTGGTATGGGAAGTGCCCTCGTTAATTACTATCGTAAGAAGGATGAAAAGGACGAACACATACCCAAGGTAGGGACCATCAGAATTTCCAATGACGTGGCACCCTTATCTTTGTACATGATAGGCTGATCTTGGCGTTCCCTTTGTCCTTGAACCGCAAGATGAATCACCATTCATGAAGTTTGGATATGTCTATCCAGGGCAGACTATTCCTGCTTTATACAACAATCTAGTTCGAGCGCCACTTTTCCGCCAAAAAGCTTACTCCACCGATTTCCTCGTGGTCAGGTATAATATGGCATTACTTCGGAAGGCCATGTTCCACTGATATCCTGTATTTTCAGAAATACTGTCAAAGGAGACTCCAAATATTTCATCCGTGAAATAAAAAATCTCTTCGTGATCGGCCAAACCTATCCAGTTACCGAAGTCCCTGGTCCTCATTCACGCAAAATCACGAATACCATCAAGAATCGACTACAAGTCATTGCGTTTAAGCTGCTGAAAAAGAGCCCAGGTGAACGGCTTAAAATATCTCGGTTAATGAAGTACTTTCCCGACCAGAATGAATTGCAGATGCGGCAACGCCTGAAGGTTGGTGAGTCACTACTGATCATCATCGCATGGTCTCAAACTTGATTTCTAGGAGTTTATGGAGTATCACCGGCGAGGGCCACATCAAGGGTTCTGGCGTTTGAAACCGACAATAACCATCCCTATCGATGCAGAGATGCTCAAAATGGTCGGTCCAGAGCAAGTTGTTCTCACTGAAAGCATGCAAGTCGGTCAGCGGCACCTACAGGATGCAGGTTACAGCATGACTACAGACGTCGCCGATGGTGATGAGTCTAAGCTTTCAATTGAACAACAACTGGCTCCTTGGATTACAACAAAGAACTTTCTATTTGCCACACAAGCTAAAGCCATGCTGCGGCTCCATGGTGAAGGTGATCCTACCGGCCGAGGCGAGGCATTCAGTTTTGTTCGTATCTCGATGAAAGATATTTTTGTTAAGGCAGGCGAGGACTATGAACAAAAGCTAGGTTGGTTCAATCGATCACGCCGGAATCCACAGGGACTGATAACACTAAAACAGCTGAGGCAGAGAACAGGCCGAAGTCGGCTCATCGGTACAATGTTGCCGAACAGCAGCAAATCTACAAGTCAGAAATAGAACGCATCTGGAAGGCTCAGTTTGACTCCCTGAGTCGAAGAGATGAACCCAAGTTAACAGTCGCGGATGAACAAAGACACAAAGAAGGTAGATAGTGCCTTCATGTCAAGAATTAGACAAGTTTTGAATTCTCGATACAGCCGTGGTTGGTGCGTCAAGGCAAACTTCTCCCATGTTTGGCCAAGGAGTCTCCTTCGATCACGACCGTGAAGGAAGTTTTGGGCCAGATAATGGTCGCAAAGTCTTGCGTATCAAGAGATTTGTGGGTTTGTGGTATAGTACCATCGCACTTGACTCAATCATTAACCTAGATCGACGGACAATGGAGTACCGAAATTGTCAGAGATGCTGCCGTCATTCATGCCTACATGCGCAGTCGCCAGGCCATTGAAGAGGAACAGACGTTAGCGGATAGTCTTGCGCCGACAGGTGATGCTGACAGGGATAAGCGCGCGAAGAAGAGGTATGAATTTCTCTTCTACACTTCATCTTCTGTATGATAGTCATCATATCTCGCAGGCTAGAAGAGCAGATAGCTAGGATGAAGAAGAATCAAGAGCGGCGCTTACATAGAAAGAATGCAAAGATTGTCAAAGAGGGCGGTATCCCAATGCAACTTGATCGGCCTATGAAGCCTGACACAACGGTTCGAGAGATTTTTGGACTACTATTTTGGCAAGATTAACTTTCTCTTTCCAGAGGCGCTGTGGCCACTGTGGTCAAATGGGCCACATGAGTAAGCACTTCTTTCCACAATTATTTATGTATCGCCTCGCGTTTTTACCACCATACATCTCTGACAAATGGCCATTCAAAATCCCTCCTGCTATTTTTATGACTTTGCGTAATACAAAGGACTAACTATATGTCATCGCAGAAACGAACCGCAAGTGCCCACGTTGGGCTGAATTCAACAGCGGCACGATCCCACCCTCTCTAACTCCATCGACCTCGGCCACAAGTCCTCCCCCACCCACAGCTCCAGGGTTAGCAAACTTGGGTTTCAATCGCGGACCTCCAATTAGTGGGAGTAGCCTTTCCTTCGGATTTCCGGCTGCTGTTCCGTCGCCTTTGGCAACAAGTCCCCCCATGCAGGCAATGGATGATGATAACACTGTACCGCTACCTGGGACGCCTTCCTCATCTGCAGCGGCTGGTCCGAAGATTAAGCTGACACTGAAACGTGGATGAGCGGGTTTTTAATGTGGTCGGTTCCAAGGAGAGGGCGTTCTCAAGGGCCGCTTCTTCTCCTTTCATCGGTGGAACGTGTATCCCCTGCTATTAGGTAACTTGAACCCACGACCTCAAGTATATCATTTTCTGTAGTAATGTATAATCAATATATTCACGGTCGTTGAGCACCGGATCGTGATAGGCCTGGGCTGAGGTTTCGAGCTTTGTGTCTTTGCACGAGTGAAGAAAATCGTTACACCCGGCCTCGAGTCTTACCTGTCTCACATAGATTCACCCTTCGCTCCCTCATCGACATTCTACACCTGGTATTATCTAACTTGTTGCAAACAGTATCATGCCCCCCCATTTGATTCAACAGAACACAGCACAGCGGACACCGAGTAGATTCAAAAAGATGATCGTTAAATCGTTATATGTGGGTGGACTAGAACATTAGACCATTGTGAGGCTGAGGTAGGTTACATACAGGTTATCAGGTAAAGCCAAGAGAAACAGTCAACGGGATCAGTAAAAGTTAGTAGTACATGAAAAATACAATACAATGACAAGAACAGATGTATCAATTTCTCTCTGTCTCCAGTCTGTTGACAATGTGGAAAATATCACTAAGGCACGGGATCAAGCAGCAGTCATCTCCACATCCCGTGGCGAGAACGCGGGCACTGTCGGCAGTGGTAGTGATATCGGCAGATCATATTTGCTCTTAAAGTCACTATTGATTTTAACAAGGAGTTCCAGGATCAGCTCTGCATGCCTTTTCCTCTGCTCCCCAAGGGCCAAATTTCTTTTTTCAAGATCCATCATCTTGACATCGTTCACCAGTTGGTCCTCAGATTGGGGGCATCGTGCCCGCGGCGCAAGCGAGTCGATATCACTGAAACTAGGCAAGATAGCGTTCCCGGGTTCAAATGATTCGGCCGAGGAAGGCGACGATTCGCGATGATGGGAAACAGAGTAGTAGGATCGAGGTTGGGAGGGTGATCGGCAGATTGTGCTGAGGGGAGGCAAAGTGACACGTTCATCCCCAGGTGTAAGCATTGGATACAATGACCCAGGCTTCGAGATCGATACTAAGTTACGGTCACTCGAAGTTGGTGGTCCAATGTTTCTTGGTGATGATTGGGCAAGTGAAGAGCGTGGTTCAACCAGTGTGGGACGATCGGCCGAAGGAAGACTCCTGAGTGCGACCATCGGTCGCATCGGTTTTGAAGAATATTCAGGTGGGGCAAGTTGCGCCACGTGAGGAATACTCCTCATGCGATGGAAGTCGAAGCCGGACACCGGCAAAGGTACTTGCGGAGTAGTTGTCACAGGTGTTGATACTGTCGAATGAGGTGATCCTCCATCCATTGATGGCGTGGAGTATTGATGATGTGTACCGTAAGAGCTTTGATACTGCTGCGCAGAACGACCTAGGTTGTAATTGCCATTGAGCTTCGCTGAAGTTTCCATCGTAGTATACATATTAGATAATGGAACCGGGACCGATCTGGACGAGCAGGAGCCATTGGTGTATTGATGACCAGCATAAGGCTGATCGTCCGAGAAGTCGTTGGACTCCGGTAAGCCAGGCATGTCTGACAGACCCAATTGAGCGAGATTAGCAGCATCGAAATAATTTGAATAAAGGCTAGAATGCGAATTTGAGATATGAAGAGATTGACGCGGGGCAGAAACGTCACGCCCAAGAGTAACTAGGAATTCGTTGACCGCAGCAAGTTCTTCAGGGGTCCGGATATCAAGGGAAACTGAGCGGGGATTGAACGTATTAGAACTACCTGTTTGGCCATATGCAATATCGTTGAGACGCTCGGCCATACCTAGGAACAATGAACCATAGGGTGATAGAATGAGACATTTCCACTCACGAGAATCATAGAGGGGGTCGACACGTCGCTTTTTCATATCGGTGAAAAAAGCGTCCATGCCGGAGCTATAATCATATGATCGCTTTGAGCCAACGGATCCAGAGGAATCAGGTAAGACCTCCCACGAGGGGACAGGTTGATTAGGCATGAGCATGTCATGCGAGGGATGGTATGGGTGAGCACAAGGATGGACCAGCTCCGGGGAGGGCGTGGGTAGTACTCCATAATGAGCTTGAGAAAGGTCTTCCTCAGAGGAAGATAGCGTGGAGTACAAGGAAATCATAAATACCTTCTGACGTTGCAGACTGCGACTTTCCACGAGAGATGCTATGTCTAGGGTATAAGTCTGCGGCTGGTGGTTTCGAAATAGCAGTAGTTTCCTTGTCTGAAGTCCGAGGAGCCGAATCACCGCGAACCCGCTGGACATAGGCCGGGTCTACAACCGTAATTGCTTTCGAGTGTTTGTGCTGGACATGATGTTGCTCTGTGTGAATTTTTTCATGCTTCTTGAGGTCCTGGGGCCGCTTAAATGATTTTTTACAGATCTAACAGGAGAGGTAAACGAAAATGCAATGGAAGTGAGATGATACGTAACGGACTTGACAGGCGTGAGGCTTGAGAGGGGTATGCACTAGGAGACAAGGCAAATATATCAGTGAATTGAGGGATATGCCAGAATAGAGGGGAGCTTGCCTCGAAGATGACTAGTGATGTGGTCGCGCTTTGCGCAAGTGGTACCACAATCCTTCCACTTACATGTGAGGCAAAGATTATTTGTGCTTTTGCGGCCGACGTGATCGTTACAGAGGTGGTTGTAGAGGGTCTCTGGGTCGCGGAAGTTCTGGCCGCAGGCGAGCCAAAGACACCTGAAGGCGGCAGAGCCGACGGGAGAAGAAAGCCCAGAGTCGTCGTGGTCGCGAGCAGGAGACGGAGAGGGAGTATGAAAAGGGTTTCCGGATGAGGAAGACATGATGTGATGAGGGAGAGAAAAGAGGGAGATGGGGATTTGAGGCATGATTTATGGCAGTAGATAATGCCAAGCCAGCGATCCTCGCCAAGACCTTGTGCCAAATGCTGTGAATCCTTACGTAAACACTCGCCACGTACGTAAGTAGCCCTCGGCAGCGCCCGCATATGATCCACATGGACCCCTAATCTCCAACTTTGTCCAACCCCAAGTGGAGCCGACACTGGCGCTCACAGTCACAGTCCCGGTATCTATTATAATGCCGTCAAAATAACTGGTGAGATTTGAGTAGATCACGGCTTGATCAAATTTGGCTGGATTCCCTGAATGACTCTCCGCTTCAAAAGGTGCGTTCGGAGTCTAAAAGTCCTCGAGATCAAAAGGTGCAATGCGTGACAGGCACGAGAAGGTTTGATGCCATCGACTAAGTGCAACAGGACACAACGACTAACGTGATATCGCTGATAAAACGAGATCCAAGCCAATCGACAACTTATACAACCCCACAGCGCAATAAATACATGTATACCTACTATGAGCTGGATACACTATCATTTCTGATCATAGATTACCCATTTATCACACACTCGCCAAACCTGTGTGTTGAACTTGTTGGGTCTTACTGTCAGACCTCGGCGGTAGTGTAAGCAGCTATCTCATGGAGTGGTGAAGTTTAGTCTTGTTGTTGACTGATGTTTTTGCATTATACAGTAAAGTGTCTCACATGATTTCCTGGTATGGCAGTAATCGAATTATTTTTAGATGTGATGCAGATATAGTAATTACTAATGCGGTCCCAGTGTGGAGTGCTCGAACCTGCCAAGACTTGTCTTGTCCAATGTCTCTGTCTCCATTACTTGGAGAACGAAATTGCGGTTATCGTACCGCCAATGATTCAGTCTGCACATCATGGATCCCTGATCAAAGATAGTTTACCAAACGCACACTGTGCTGATGAGGGTAGATACGAAAGACTTACACCGATAATTAATTAACAATGCTTTATCTCCATCACTTCGGTACGAACGTGTGTGCGCGAATCTTACCCGAGCATCTGAGCTTCGGTATATCCGGTCTTTGGAAAAGTGCTTCATTGTAAGCTTGGCGCATCTTTGTCGCGCGGTCTTGTCCGAGGTACTTGGCATTGTTTAGTACATGCCAAGCCCATCATTTAAAGATGATGACATCACATAAAGCGGAAAGACATGTATCCTCCGCGAGGAGTGGAGTGGCGTTCATGGCTGTTACTATGTAAAATTGATTCTGTTCGACTTTCGAATTTCAGTGGGAGCGACCCGTGTTCAACGACATGTTCCTGTTGCGAGTCATTTCGGGTTCGATATACACAAATAGGCCTCCGAAATGATCTCACCTGACAGCCACGTCAATAGCATACTTGTTGAAATATCGAGTTCGGATTCGATGGCCTTGGCATGGGTGTCATCTTCTTCCGACCAGAATACGGAGGACTCCGAACAAGGATGAACAACACACTTGTAGTCTCAGTCCTCCTTCAAGAAGTTACCATTCATAATCTCGCGCCGTGACTCCGGCGTTCAATGCAAATGGCTACGCAAAGGGGACAAACGTTTTCGGAATGACCCGGAAAGTCATTCCAAATATGTCTTGTCTCACTGGTCTCATTAGGAAATTCTGAAGCCCTCGAAATGTCACCAGATTCCCCAATCTTGTCTTCTGTGGTTCCAATCCTATGTTACGGCATGGGCATGATTCAGCCACAGTTCGCTGCCGAAGAGATGAACATGAACTTTGTTCACCTAAGGGGATAACAATCCAGATCCAAATCAACAGCACCATAAACCAAGCGTTCCAGGACTGCTACAATTTATGTTCAAATTCATGTTCAAGTCACGCTTCAAGCTTTGATAGCCAAGTCGGAACATCGTCGAGGGTAGTCAAGAGGACATGAATATAGGATCACATCAAGCTTCTATTTCCCTAGTGGCAGTGGTTTCTCGACCCTGTCTCTCACTTAGCGACTTCCTATAGGTCTAAAACGACAGAACGATATCTCAAATGTCTGTCACGTCCGCGAACTGTGGACCCAGTACACGATTCCAAGTGTGGTTAGAATTTCCCAGACACAAGTAGATCTTGACTCTGGGTAGCAGTGAACTGGAATCTCTCATCTCACGGTTCGGTCCTCGCCGAAACTATTCAAAGCTCCCTAACTCACCACCATATGGGGGCTACGCTTCAAAGACGAAACTGCCGCCGAAACTGCCGCCGAATCCGATTTTTCGGTTCGCTCTTTGTAAGATCAGGAAACAAGACCTCCCATTTTCCAAGTTGCAAAATAACTGAGACATTGAATTTCAATAGCAGTCACGACAGCCTTAACCTGAGATCAGCTCTATCGATCGTATGTACCGCCGAGTCACGAACATCAGCACGAAACAGGATTTGTTTCTAGGTCTGACATGTTGAGACCCACATGACGTAAGTGACAGACTTGCAATATCCTGCCTCGAATATCACTCGCAGATAGAAGAATGAAGATACCATCGTAGACCCTGAATCTGGAATGCCAAGTTTGAGAAAATTGAAGAGCAAGGTAACAGATTGGATAGGGAGAGGTCCTCCAGCTCATTATGCGGTCGTAGTTGTGCATCACGCGCCTCGAATGTTTAAGAGGCACAAAGAGAAGGGTTGGCCTTCAGTTACGAAAGGGTCAACAAGATTATCAGAGTTGTTGCTGACCCTCTTCGTTCTCTTCGTTTACTCGCAGGACCTTGACCCATTCCCGATAATTGAAATTTCCTTGTCTATCTGTGAAGGGACCTTTTAGGAACCTATCGATCTAGTCGTGACGGTATCAGAGCATGACGAAGCCAGCGGACCGGACCATGTACCTCGTAACTATCCATCCTTTCCCCGACTTCACTCAACCATTTCCGCATTTCATCCACTTTCACTAGACCTGAATCGTTCTCATCGAATGACTCAAAGGCCTCCAATAGCTCCGCTTCCATGTCGAATTCAAATAAGCGTTCACTCATCATGGTCAGAAACATTGTGAAGTTCACCCCACGATCGCTTGGATCCGATCCTGCACTCGAGACATCTCCACGTGATTGCCCGCCAGGTCTTGAGTTCAAGAGTTCGTCTGTCATCTTCTTAGATAATGAAATACCTTGGGAAGCCTCAGTTTCAATTACCATTTGAAGGAGTAATTCATGTATTCTCACCGAGGCTCGAGAAGATCTCCTTCAGGTCTCCCTCATTCACCCAGCCATCTTTATCATGATCAATTAATTGGAAGGCTTCTTTGAATTGTTGAATCTGTGCTGGCTGGAATAATGAGAATACACCAGAAGGCTCGCGTCTTGTGCGCGATTTTGTGGACTTCGATAAGCCGCTTGCGGATTTGGTTGGGGTGATGTTTGGTGAGAGATAATCAGGATACCGCGACATTGGAAGGAGAAGAGGTCGTAGAAAGCAGTGAGCAAGGTCAATGTCAATGTCGAACGGGTCACGACTTCTGTTGTTCTCAGGCACGTGCGCAACCGTATACGCCGTCCTTGCTCATTATTCACCTCCAGATGTTCACTAGCTCCTTCAGGTCCTCTGCTCAAAACCAGTCGTGATCCAAAGGAGTTCCGTTTCTTATCATATCTGAGAGATCATATGTCGTGTGTAGCCTGAGCTGAATCAGAAGATACAGACCATTAGTCATATTCATATTCATCAATGTCACACATGCTCTCTCTATATAGTATGAGAAGGTATAGCACTGCACAACTAATACCATCAAAATGTGGATTAAAAACATATCCTCGTTAGTTTTTATCTCTCGTCAAGATGTTCATATAAACAATCTTCCAGGATTTCATGGAAATTATCATCGATCACCACAGTGGAAGCTATGTATGATGTACAAGTCTAGGCCATCTACTCCCAGGGCATTTGTTAATCCTTTCGAGACTGCCAGTTTTCTCCTCTGGAATCATCATGCAAGACCAGCAAAGTTCACATTCCTCTCCTGTGGCCAATTTAGGCGTCATCATTGTCAACTCAACAAGGATTAGTCCAATGATGCCGACGGAGGAATATTCGGGTAGCATCCAGCGGCAGCGAGCGCACACTGGTGTGGTCCAGTTGCACAATCTGATGAACTCGGAAAATCAAAATTGTGATTGCATCAGCGGAATGACTGCTAGACACTACATGATGTACCTGTGTAATTCGACAAAAAGAACTGGACAACATTCGAGACCCAGTCGAGAATGATGCTCACAGATTCTTTTCAATTTCTTAGTAATTCTCGATTCAAAACCTCCACACGTCGACGAATCGAACCCTTATCTCTTATCTATTAATCAGATTGATGTAGAACACACACGTACACTACTAGTAAGGCCATTCATTGGATGCCCTGCAATGTTTTGCTGTCGAGGCCACGGCAATCCTCATCACAATGAGTATCTTAAAACGAATTATCATTTCCAGAGAGCCATGATAGAAGACTACAGACCCTGACTGACAGATTCCAGAAGATATTAAAGGACTGAGCGGCCAGCAGTCCTAACCAAATAGGTAGTGCGGTCCCTCAGGTGACAGAAGTCCTGTCAAAAAGTAAACAGCATCTATTTTTGTCACATGTGTCAAGACATTAAATATCAACTGGCCTTGACAGATACCCAACATGACAAGATGCCATTCCTCTATGGTACATATGACTTCGATCGTCACTTCTTGAGGACCTCTCATGAAGCACAGTCCATAGCAACTATGCCATTTTTCGAAGATGCTGAAATTAATGCATGTAGGGGGGTTTTGGAAGAGTGCTTTCCAGTAGAGTGGCAACAAACACTCCTGAGCAGGAATCTCGAAGAAGACCAAGACGAGAAACTCAACACGATTTCATATCTTCCCCATCTCTCAGACTTGATTATTTGGCAAATGAATCACATTTTCACATTCCCGCGGCATCTGTGTCAACTTCTCTTCATAATTTCATTGACGAGGAATCTGGGACCTTTCCTGGTCACACAGAATCCATAGTAGCGCGTCCTGTCGACTCATTCTTCACTCAGGTCTACATGTTGTTCTTTCTCGGTCTCCCGTTCCATTACTTCAGTCGATTTGACCGGCTACATGAAGCCGCCGGTATGGCTTTCAAGAATATCCTAGCTCAGGCTGTTAGGACACATGGAAATATCCAAATCGAAATGTTCGATTCTCCGACTTTTGGGTTCAGACATTCTCCTCATAAACGATTTATTGTTCAATGGAGAAACTTCATAGATGACCTGCTAAGAGAGTGGGGAATATTGAACTTCGTTTCAGCTTTATTGGTCCCGTGAGCGCTTCTTTCATCGAAAAGAGGGACAGTGATCTGACGTTATGGCAGGGGTATATTGACTATATTCCAGGTAATGGGAGCGAGCAACGATCCTGTTGCACGATATCTCGCATTTTGGTCCCTAATTTCTGCTCTTATCAGCCTGCTTTATGGCTGTATCTTCATTATCCGGTTTTCACGGATGCGTGGACTTCCGATTGCAATTGAATGGGTTTCTGTGAGTCACATATCTGCTATGTAGACTCATGTATCTTAACAAAATTGCAGCAGGCACAAAGTTCACGTTCGTCTCTTTGGAATGTCGGGGTTATGTTGTCTTTGCCCGCTTCTTGGTTATTTTGGTAGGTTTTAAATTTATGGTTTACAGTTTTTCTAAGTCATCTTAGGTCCATCACTCCATTCTTAGCTTGCATCATGGCATTTATGTGGCGAAGTGGTGTAAATCCTCCATCTCAGTTTTCAGTTCCTCCTCATACTGAGCTTGCTTTCCGGGTGTTTATATCTGCCACGCTAGGGGTCGGAGTTTGCCACAGCATGCTTATACTAATTTCTTTCCGGCGATATGGTACCAAGGTGGATGACACCTTTAGTAAACGCATAAATGATTATAGGAAGTCCTTCACATTGCATCAATCTACTTCAACTCAGTCACCTCTTACACGAAAAACAGAACTGGGGGCAGGGGCATCCACGTCTTCAAATGCTGTTCCTGAATCAGTCAACTTTCTTCAACAAAGTTCAATTCAGCAACCTCTGTCCGACCGTCCTTCACAACTTCCTACCTCAAAAAAATCCCCAATGAAAAATTCACAACTGAAGCTGCACGAATCACCACTTACTGTTAGTCACTCAGTCAGCTTTGGGCAAGATTCTTCCATTGCTTCTCCTCATCCTTCTCCAATTCCCATCTTGACTTCTGTCGCGCGACCGGAAGAACCTGTCTCGTCTCCCAACATAAAGAATTTGGAGGCTACTTAGATTCAAACCTATTGGAGGGATTTCCTGCTCACTTCCACTCAAACACTACAAAGGAGTAGTCTCCTCCACTGCAATGTCCCTCTGTCAATGATACTATGTATTGTCGGAAGTTGGCTTGGCCAGTATATTTTTGTCCTATTTTCATTTCACTTTTCTGCTTTCTCAATCTTTGTTTTGCCTGTGGGTCTCATTAAACCTTTATGATGTGCTTTCCGGTTCTACATTCTCCATTCTCAAATAATTTGTGTATAAAGTAAATTATCAGCAGTGAATAGACAAATATCTTGAAAGCTTTATTTTCACTTATATTTCCTTTGCAAGTTATACTATGTCATTGTTGTGTTTGAACTGTGCCATTTCAACATTATCTATTCTTAAGTATATTTTCAGAATCTTCTGTCATAGAACCTATTATATAACCCAGTCATGTGCTGTAAAGTGAACTTTAAATCAGACTTAAAACAAAGAAATGTGAACCAAAGAAATGTGAACCATGTACTCACTCATTTAAGTACATCAACTATAAAGATGAATATTAGGTGGACAGCAATAATTGTTTATTCTGTTGGAATGACAAACCAGTTGTGATTCCAATACTTAGATCACTCACTTAGACCATCTGCTTGGACCTTCGTTACTATTTTGTTTCATATATATATTTAGTGCTATAATACTTGTACATCTCAGTTCTCATGCTACTTTGAGTGACTAAGGTATGGACAATCTTTCTAGATATCATTATATCTAAGCTAACAGTATTATATAGCTATTACTGTTTCTTACAGGTTATAGGCCCCAGCCATTACTAAACTTTAAAAAAGAATTTTATTACACTCACTCAAATATTTCTGGAAATTTTGCTATGGCTATTATAGTAAATGATGTAATATCTTTATCTATACCAAAGTTGGATGTGTTAGGAATGAATTAGGCAGTATTTCTACTGTATTTCAAGACAGCTGCTTAAGAAAAGAGACTGAAGCTATTTCAATAACAGTTATTCTTATCCAAAGCAATCTTTTCTTGGGTCCTCACCCTACCTGCTATACTAGCAGCTGTCAATCCTAAAGATACTGGTACCAGTTTCAAAATTCCCTCTCCTCTTATTCCTACTATCACAGTCACTTCTGAGATGATTAAAACTTGGGAATGAAATAAAAGTCCTGCAAGATTTCTACTAATGCAGCAGATTTCTAACTCAACAATTAATTGTGATATTAGCTCATAGTACTATCTGAGAAATGTAGAATGCCATTGTAAAAAATTATACTTACAAAGAAACATTCTCACAAGCATATTTGAAATGTGAATTCATAGCTAGTCATTGTCAAGATAAGGAGGATGTCCAACTCTTTCTTAGAGAACTTCATTCAAAGTGAGCTAAGCTGCTTGCTATTAGAGTTACTATTAATAATGATAATTTCTAAAGTATTATCTTATCCTCCTTACTGTTATAATGCATGTGAGGACTAACATTTTTCTTTTTCTTTTATCTATTTTTCTTGATTTTATATTTCTTTTCTTTTGAATTTCTTTTTTTTATTTATTGATAATGAAGC
>Ga0157368_1000521_pt1 | contig 17922 bp, 28 predicted proteins | sample AttbisABBM3_FD_113146 | JGI IMG/M metagenome (GOLD analysis project Ga0157368, IMG submission 113146) | Fungus gardens microbial communities from leaf cutter ant in Botucatu, State of São Paulo, Brazil - Atta bisphaerica ABBM3 | ecosystem: Host-associated > Fungi > Mycelium > Unclassified ...
GAAAAAGTGTGTCTATTGTTGAGAGAAGAGAGAAAGAAAGTAAGAGAGTTTATAGTAAAACAGACAAGAAAGAGGTATATTAGACCATCAAAGTTACTACAGACCATACTAGTATTCTTTGTAAGGAAGAAGAACAGAAAGAAAAGAATAGTACAAGACTATTGATATCTCAATAAGTGGACAGTGAAGAACAATTACCTATTACCACTTATTTTAGACATAATCAAGAATATTAGGACCAAGAAAATATTTACAAAAATGGATTTGAGATGGAGATACAATAATGTGAGAATAAAGAAAGGAGACAAGTAAAAGGCAGCTTTCACAACCTCAAAAGGATCTTTTGAGCCCACTGTCATGTTTTTTGGATTGACAAATTTACCAGCTATATTCCAGGCCATAATAAACAAGTTACTGAGAGACTTGATAAATACAGGAAAAGTTAGAAGTTTCATTAATGATATAATAGTGAGGACAGAGACAGAGAAGGAGCACAATGAGTTGGTAGCAAAAAGATTGAGGAGATTAAAAGAAAACAATTTATATGTGAAACTAAAAAAATGTAAGTAGAAGATGAGAGAAATAGATTTTTTAGAAGTGGTATTAAGGCCAGAGAATATAAAGATGGAGAAAGTGAAAATAAAGGCAGTATTAAATTGGCCAGTTCCTAAATTAATGAAGAATGTATAGAAGTTTCTAGGGTTAACAAATTACTACAGAAGATTTATTAAATAGGAAAAATTATTTGAAACATCAAAAAAACAGTTCACTACAGAACCAATTCTAGTCACTCCAGACTTAGACAAGAAAATAATAATGGAAGTAGATATGTTAGACTATGTAACAGAGTGAGTATTATCTATAGAGTGCAATGATGGAAAATAGAAACTAATGGCATATTTATCAAAATTATTGAATAAAATGGAAATAAATTATGAAATATATAATAAAGAGATGTTGGTAGTGATTAGAGGATTATAAAACTGGAGATATTTATTAGAAAGTGCAAAATTTAAGTTCAAAATTTGGACTGATCACAAAAATCTGAAATATTTTATGAAAGTGTAGAAATTGAATAGGAGACAAGCAAGATAGGTATTATACCTATCAAGATTTTATTTTACCTTGAAATATATACTAAGCATAAAAATAGAGAAGACAGATAGACTTGATAAAAGACTAGACTGGAAAGTAAGTGTAGAAAATGATAATAGTAATCAAGTATTTATTAAAGACCATTGGATTCATAATTTATATGAAGTAGTAGTAGAGATATAAAGTAGATATAGTAAAAAAATAAAAAAGTTAGAAGTAAAAACAAAAAAGTAGTAAGAGTGGTTAAAGAGATAAAAAATATATGCTGAAGGACAAAGAGTTGAGAGCAGAGATAATCTGGCTTCATCACAATATGCTGGTAGTTGGACATGAAAGAAAATAGAAGATGATAGAGTTGGTTATGAAGGACTACTAGTAGTTAAGAGTTACAAAAGATATAGAAAAATATGTAAAATGTTGTAATACATGTCAGAGAATAAAGAATAGGATAGAGGCACTAGTGAAGAAGTTGATGACAAATAAAATACCAGAAAAACCATGAACATATCTAATAGTAGACTTCATTATGAAGTTATCTGTTATATCTTAAGACTTAGAGTTAAAGTCAAAAGAATAAACCTTTAATTGGATTAATCATAAGAGAACTTGATGAAGTTCTTAGTATAATGTATTTACCTTATATACTACACTAGTTGGTCTATGCTACTATTACATCTAGCCTACTCTAAAAATCATGTGTAAACCTTAAGATCAACATATATTAAGCACATTATATAACATCATTGTTCTAAAAGCTTCTACCATATTCTATTATGACTACATGACTATGTGACTGTGACTGTCATGCTGAACCCTAATCCTAAATTTAAAAAAAGCAAAAATGAAAAGAAAAAGCAAAAAATAAAAATGAAACAAAGTCTAATGTTTATTGCTCTGACATCATAAGTTCTAATAGTGTTTCAAAATTCATGGTCTTGTCTGGTGAACATATTGCTAACATTAATAAGATATTAAAGAATATCAAGTTAGAAATTATAGCTGACTTAATTTGTACAGATCAACAAGGTCTCACTATTACAACTAACAAAGTCATTTCTCAGTCTAATCTTAACACTATTGAGATTTACATCAAGAATGTAGATGCTATTGAATTGGAAAACATTATGACTCCTTGTCTCTCTCAATCAAAGTTCTATCTCAAGATTATAGGCATGCTATATATCATAAAAGATACTAATATTCCTATTAACTCTAGTATTGTTGAGACTATCATCAAATCTATGCATATCTTCAATAATATGTGTCTTGCTTCAAAACCACATGTTATTAAAGCATTATCTAAGTCTGATATAGTGGTTATCTAAGTAGATATATGGAATACTGAAAGTGATATTAAAGCTAAAGGTTTAATTAACAAATACTTTAATATCAACAATTGCATTGCTACTGTTCATAGAACAGACATGAACTTAGGAGTTCTCCAGTGCAAAAACTGCTAAAAATGGAGACATACCATATTTACATGCTATGCTCAAGATTTAAGATATATTAAATATAATAGCCCCTACAAAGTTGAACACTACAGATATTTCACTTGGTACTGCAAAGCAAACTTTAATACTAATCTGCCTAGACTTAAGACCAAACAGGATGAATCCTGCCCTCACAGCTTTAAGTGCTTAAATTGCAAAGACAATCATTAAGCTAACTCTTATGTTTGTCTTTTCTAGAGACATCACTTTAATAAGAAATGGCATACAAAAAAGTATTGGGAGCTTTGGGATAATAGAAGCAAGTCAATTTGTTCAGTTATAAGTGAGGTTAGTATATTATTTTAAAAATTTTGACATTCTTTGTTACAACTTAAAGACCTTAGGGTTGATCAATAAGAAGAACCTTATATTAGAATTAATACAAGAGAACTTGATAGAAAACTCTGTACAAGATTGTCTACCTTATATACTAAACTACCATAGTCCATGTTACTACTTCTCTAGCCTACTCTAAATGACCATGTGTTTGCCTAAAGATCAACATGTATAATACACATTATATGATATTATCTTTCCAGAACCTTCTATACTTTTCTCTATGACCTTGTGACTTGTGACCATTATTGTGACTATGTCATCTAATGTAACTGATGTGTGACAGTGTGATCATAATGTTACTCTAACCCTAACCCTAGATCTAAATAAAGAAAATAAAAGAAAAAAGAAAAAGAAAAGGGAATTTAAATGAAAAAGCTAGCATCCAGGTTTCACATATTTGACATTACCCCCCCTTCAAGGTTTCTACTCTTGGAGGAACTTATTTGTTTATCTTTCTTTCCTGTCTTGTCTTCTTCCTTTCATTTCCTCTAGTTTCTCTCCAACTTCTTTAAATACTCATTCTCAAACTTTCCATCATCCCATTCATATAACATCTTCACTGTATATTTCCCTGGTAATTCCACCCTTCTAAAGTTCTTTTCTTCTGCCAAATCCAAGTTCTTCTGTCTTCTTACTTCTGTATTTATCTTCTTTTCAAACTCTGTTACTAACTCCTTTGTATTTTCCAAATTCTCCTCCTTTTTCCAACTATCATACTCTACCATAGACCTCTTCCATCACACTAAATACTTCACAACTCCCCTCACTTTTCTTTTATTCAGGATTATCTCTACCTTCTATTCTTTGACTCCTTCTACCTCTATTGGTTTAACTTCTTCTTTTCTTTGTCCTCCTACTTGATCTTTGTATCATACTATCTGATTAACATTCACTACTGGATGAATTCTCATTGAAGTTGGCAGTTGTAACTTGACCACATTGGTAGAAATTACCTTATCAATAATATATACACTTATGTATTGGTCTACTAATTTTTTTGCCAGTCTTTCTTTGAATATCAGATTCTTTGTACTTAACATGACCCTATTTCCAACCTTCCATACTTCTACTTTCTTCCTTCTGCTATCCACTTGTCTCTTCATCTCTTCCTGTACCCTAGCTAATGCTGTTCCTGCCTCTTCTTGTACTTTTCTCATTCTCTCTGCAAACTCTATTGCCTTTTCCATTTTTTCTTTTCTTCTCAAATCAACTTTCATTCTCAATTCTCTACTATAGTTTGCCATAAACAGAGACACTTTAGTTATCAAATATACCTTGTTATTAATTGCAAACTCTGCTAATGCTAACCACTCTGGCCAATTCTTTTGCCTATAATCAACAAAAAACCTCAGATACTGTTCCAGTTCCTGGTTTATTCTCTTTATCTGCCTATTTTTTTGTAGGTAGAATGATGTTGACAGCTTTGTTTTGATTCCTAACATACTATTCAACTCCTTTATCATCTCTACTGCAAACTGCAGTCCTTTATCTAACATAATACTCTCTGGTAATCTGTGTAACTTCCATATATTATCTCTAAACAGCCTTTTTAATCCTTCTGCCAATGTCTCTTCTGTTGTTGCTGCAAAATATGTCATTTTAGACAACTTGTTGCAGACTACTAGGATTGCATCTTTTCCAGCTATTAATAGTAATTTCATGATAAAGTCTACTGTCAGATGTATTCATGGCTTTTCTGGAACTTTGCTCAGCCTCAACTTTTCTGCTAGTATCTCCATCTTATTCTTCATCCTTTGACATATGTCATAACCCTCCACATATCTTCCTATATCTCTTATCACTCCTGGCCACCAATAATTCTTTGTCACCAGCTCCATTGTCTTCCACTTTCCTCCATGTTCAACTACTAGTATATCATGATGCAACCAGATTATCTCTGCTCTCAATTCTTCATTCTTTGGCACATATACTTTATCCTCTTTCAATACCAATTCTCCCTCTATCTACCATTCATCTCCTCTCATTACTTTCACTCCTGCTTTCTTCATTACCTCTACTACTCTGACTACTTCTTTGTTTTTACTCCTAGCTTTTTTTTATCTTTTCTACTATATCTACTTCAGATCCTTTTATTACTATTTCATGTAAAGTATATAGCTAACAGTCTTTTATAAATACTTAATTATTATTACTATTTTTTACTCCTACTTTCTAGTCTAGTCATCTACTAAGTCCATCTGCCTTTTCCATTTTTGTTTCTGGAACATGTTCTAAGGTAAAGTTAAATCTTGACAAGTATAAAACCCAATGGGCTTGTCTTTAGTTTAACTTTTATATCTTTATAAAGTACTCCAGATTCTTATGGTCTGTCTAGATCTCGAACTTGTACTTGGCACTCTCTAATAAATGTCTCCAATTTTCTAACCTTCTTATCACCACTAGCATCTCCTTGTTATAAATCTCATAATTCCTCTCAGTCTCATTTAGAGATTTGGAAAGGAATACTACCAGTCTCCACTTCCTATCCTCACTCTCTATAGATAAAACATCACCATAGCATAATCTGACACATCTACTTCCATCCTCATTTTTCTGTCTAAGTCCAGTGCCGTTAACACTGATTCTTTTGTGAACCTCTTCTTCAGCTTTCCAAACACTTTCTCCTGTCTTTCCATCCACTCCCACTTCTGGTCCTTTTTGACCATGTTATGTAATGGTCTGACTATAGATGCAAAGTTCTGAATGAATCAATGGTAATAGTTTGCCAATCCCAAGAACTTTTGGACATCCTTGATACACTTTGGTGTCAGCCAATCTAATACTTCTTTCATTTTATTTTTCTCCATCTTAATCTCTTCAGGTTCTATTACAACTCTTAAGAACCCCACTTCTCTAATCTTCCACTTGTATTTCTCCAGCTTTATATACAGATTGTTCTCTGCCAATCTCCTTACTACTTCTTTTACCAAGTCATCATGTCTCTTTTCTCCCTCTGTCCCAATAATTATATTGTCTATGAAATTTGCCACCTTATCAGTATTGATGAAGTCCTGCAAGATTTCATTTATTATAGTCTAGAATGTTGCTAGTGAATTGGTAAGTCCAAAGAACATTACTATTGGCTTGAATGATCCCTCTGGTTACCTTTCTTCTTATCTACAAAAAATACTGGTGCTGTTTGAGGCAACTTCAAGAGTCTGATATACTCTTTTCTCAATTGTTTAGATATGAACTTGTACACCTTCTCCCACTCTTCCCTTGACAACAAATACACCTTCTTCTTCCTTCATATCTATTGTATGATCCCATAGCTTTCTTATGGGCATCTGTTCACTTGCCTTCTTGCTGAAGACATGAATCTACTTATAGAATCTTGCTGGGACCAACTTCTCAGCTTCTTTCTCTGATTTTGCTGCTTCCTCTTCATTATCTCATATTTCCCATTCTTCTGCTACTTTTCTTACTTCTATTTTACATTCTTTCTTTGGTTTTTTCTTTTCTTTCTTCTCTCTTTCTTCCCTTTTCCTTTCTGCTTTTTCCTTTCTTTCTTCTTTCTTCTGTTTCTGCCATCCTTGCTTTCCTTACTTTGGCCTCTACTGCTTTCCACATTCTTTCAGATACCTTGTCATCTTTACTTCTTCTATTCTCCAGTCAATTTCAAGATTGTGGCAAGCTAGCCACAGTATTCCCAAGATCACATTCCACTTCTGTCCTCCAATCACATCAATTTCCATTCTTTCCCTGCATTCTTGGTAATAGATGTTTACTTATACTGTATTTCCTATGGGCCTCTCCCTATTGAATGTTCCATTTATATTTCTTATATATATTGGATTTTCTATTTTTTTCAGCTTAAACCCTTGCTTTCTTACAAACTCCAAACTTATCACTAATTCTGTAGCTCCACTGTCCAGCAATGCTTCTACCATTACTCCTTCTTGTATATTAATCCTTTTCAGTCTTATTTTCACTGTAACTTCTCTTAGTATATTCTCATTATTGTCAAAGACAAAAGCAGTGGACTTAATTTATTTCTCTTTTCTTTTCTATTTTCATTTTTCTTGTGATTTATTTTCCATTTTTTCTATTTTTAGAATTTAGGGTAGGTTAGAAGTAGCTAGCATGGACCATGTGGATTTAGTATATAAGGTAGACTATCTTGTACAGAGTTTTCTATTGAGTTCTCTTATATAATTCCTATACAAGGTTCTTTCTTTTGACCCACTCTAATGTCTTAAGTTCATAACATTAGAACTTGATTTCCTTTCTTGAGACTGTCCAATACAGGACCCTCTTACACTTACTCTCTTACCATCCTCAACAGGGAGTAACACTGCTCTTTTGTCAAGAAGAATTGCTGGGCCCTAGGTATAAGAAGTACACTAGTTAGCCTAGCTGTTTGATTGTATCAAAGCCCACTGGTACACTTCAAACATATTATCTTTTGTGGATGTGCTCTATACTTTTTTCTTGTATCAGTCTTGTACTATAGGTCCCTTTGTAATCTGTCTATACAGAAGAACAGTAGTAATTCTTAAGATGCTGCTTAGAGTAGAATGGTCTTCTTAGACCAAAATCAATACAAGTTAAGTAGATAGACAAAGTAGTCAGTAGAATGTGTAGACAGGACAAGAAGAGTGCCTGCTATCACATACCAAGATTTCATCATTAGAATATGAGTCTGAGAGCGAAACCAGCATAGGTTCTGCTCTTTCCCTAGCTACATCACCACTACTACTACCAACTTTCAGAATGAGTCAACATGACTACTCTACCATCATTAGGCAGTTACAAGAATAGCTTGCAGCATATCAGGCTCAAATACAAGCTCTGTTAGAAGAAAGATCAATAGTAGAAAGAGCAGGAGAAGTAGGAGGAGGTACAGCAGTTAATACAAAAGTGACAAAGCCCCAAGTGTTTGATGGGACCTTGTTGAAGGTCTCAGGATTTGTTTTGGCTTGTAGGTTATATCTGAGAATGAAGATAAGAGAAATAATGGTGAAAGAACAAGTGCTATAAATCCTCTCATATGTACAGGTAGGATCAACAGACATTTGGAAAGAGAACATGCTAGAGGATTTGGGAGCAGGAAAAGTAGAGTATGAGTCAGTGGAGGAATTTTTGATAGAAATAAAAAAGAAGTTTGGAGAAGAAGAGGAAGAGTTACAAAAGGTAGTGGAGCTAAAAAGGATGATAAAAGAGTTTGTTCAAGATTTCAAAAGAGTAGTGAGAGGGAGTAGGTACGAGGGATGTCCCTTGATTGAGGAATTCAAATAGGACATGAATGGAAGCATTAGAAGGAAACTAATGGAGACAGAGAATTAACCAAGCTCTATGGAGCAATAGTATAGGAGGGCTATTGCCCTAGATAGAAATTGGAAGGAAAGCAGAAAAGAAGAAGAAAGATTGAGAGGGAAGAAAAAGACCAATGGGGTACCAGCTCTAAGGTTGAATCAACAGGAGGCACAAAAACAAATAATACTACAACCATTAGAGTGGCAGAGGAGGCAAGAAATGCCACCTCAGCAGGTAACAACAGGGTCCACTCTAATAGAAGGAGTTGAAAGGACAAATGCAGTAGTAGTGAAAGGACAGAGGCAGGGACAGGGAATGGGGCCTCTGAGAAGAGACCCTTATATAATGGAAGTGGATAGAGGAAGGAACTGTTACAATTGTGGAAGATTCAGGCACATAGCCTAATACTGTAGAAATAAGGAACAAAGAGAAAGAGTAGAAGAAGGGAGAAGAATAGAGTATGGAGAGAGGAGAAAGGGAAATTATAAACACTTGAATAATTTAAAAGAGGTAGAGAATCTAGAGTCTCTTGACTAGATTCTTACAACAAATTCAATATACTAGCTAGAGAAATACAAGTTAGTACATCAGAATCAGAGTGAAGTAAGAAGAAAGTAGAAATAAGAAAGTTGACAGGAGAATCATTAAGAGAGATCATAGTGAAAATTGGGTTGGAAAGGATTAACACACAGGAAGAGATAACAGTAGAGGCATTGTTGGATAGTGGGGCAACAGGACTGGTCATAAGCTCAAAATTTGCTAGAAAACAGGGATTTAAATTAAAGAAGTTGGAGAGACCAATGCATGTAAGAAATGTAGATGGGTTGCTCAACAAAGAGGAACTAATAGAACATACAGTGGAAGTAAATATTTATTATCAGGGATACAGAGAGAGGACTGAGATTGATGTCATAGAAGAGCAAAAGTAGATGGTGATTTTGGGGATGCTATAGTTAGTATGTCACAATCCAGAAATAGACTGGAAGATAGGAGAGGTAAAGATGACAAGATGTCTGGAGGAGTGTGGAAAATAGTGGAGGCCAACGCAAGGAAAATCTGAGTGACAGAAACAGAGAGAAAAAGAGACAAAGGAAGAAGCAGAAAAGAAACAAGAAAAGAAAGTGGAGCAAAAGAAAAAGAAACAGGAAAAGGAAAAAATAATAGATGTGAAGAAAGTGGCAGAGGAGTGGAAGATTTGAGATGAGGAAGAAGAGGCAGCAAAGTTGGAGGTGGAGGCTAAAAAGCTAGTTCCAGGGAAGTTTCACAAATGAATCAAAGTCTTTAGTAAGAAATAGTCAGAGCAAATGCCCACAAGGAAAATTTGAGATCACACTATTGATATGAAGAAGGGGTTTGTGCTAAGAAAAGGAAAAGTATATCCATTATCAAGAAAAGAGAGAGAAGAAGTAAGAGAGTTTGTTAAAGAACAACTAAGAAAAGGGTATATTAGACCCTTAAAGTCACCTCAAATAGCACCTGTGTTCTTTGTGGGAAAAAAGGATGGGAAGAAGAGAATAGTACAAGACTATTAATATCTGGACGGTGAAAAATAACTACCCATTGCCATTAATTTTAGACATATTAGAGAACATTGGTACCAAAAAGGTGTTTATGAAGATGGACTTGAGATGGGGTTACAATAATGTGAGGATTAAGGAGGGAAATGAATGGAAGGCTGTATTCATGACACCTGAAGGATCTTTCAAACCCATGGTTATGTTTTTTGGGTTAACAAATTCACTGGCCACCTTCCAGGCTATGATGAACAAGTTATTGAGAGATTTAATCAACACAGGAAAAGTAGCAGCATTCATAGATGACATAATAGTAGGAACAGAGAGTGAAGAAGGACATGATGAATTAGTAGCAGAGATAGTGAAAAGGTTGGAGAAAAACAATTTATATGTAAAGCCAGAGAAATGTAAGTGGAAGGTTAGAGAGGTGGAATTTTTAGGGGTAGTGATAGGACCAGATGGGATAAAAATGGAGGCAGAGAAGGTAAAAAGAGTATTGGATTGGCCAATACCAAAGTGTGTCAAAGATGTACAGAAATTCTTAGGATTGGCAAATTACTACTGCCAATTTATTAAAGGATTTCAATAGCTAGACCGCTGCTATTGTGGCAACTACTAGTCACAAAGACTAATAATCACACAAAGTAGTAAATCTCTCAGTAGGATATCAAGTAGGGATTACAAGAAAACTCAACAAGAAGTCTTTGCTAGATTGCTACCCTATTTATATAAGTTACACATAGTCCATGCTACAAATAATTACTTTTGCCCTAAGGTCCATGCTTCATTCTCATATCCACTTCATGTTTTACTTAAGGCCACTATGTGTACACCATATGCCCTGATATCATCTTCCAGATCCTTCTACTATGTTTTAAGCCTATGACATCACATCATGTGACATGTCATGTGACTGCAATGTCACATGCCTCTTTATCATCCATAAAAAGAAAAAGAAATTCAAAAGAAAAGAAATATAAAATCAAGAAAAATAGATAAAAGAAAAAGAAAAATGTTAATCCTCACACACATCATAACAGCTGCATGATCTGGTAAAGAAAGATCAAAAGTGGAACTGGACAGAGAAACAAGAAGAGGTGTTTAGAGAATTAAAAGAGTAGTTTATGAAGGAACCAGTACTAGCAGCACTAGACTTGGATAAGAGAATGAGGATGAAGGTGGATGCATCAGATTATACAACAGGTGGAGTTTTGTCAATGGAATGTGAGGATGGATTATGAAGGCCAGTAGTATTTCTTTCAAAGTCATTAAATGAAACAGAGAGAAATTACAAGATTCATGATAAAGAGATGCTAGTGATTATTAGGGGTTTAGAAAACTGGAGACATTTGCTGAAAGGTACATATTTCAAGTTTGAGATCTAGATAGATTATAAAAATTTGGAGTATTTTATGAAGGCACAGAAACTGAATCATAGACAAACCTGATGGGCCTTATATCTGTTAAGATTTGATTTCACACTGAAGCATGTTCTAGGAACAAAAATAGGGAAGACAGATAGACTAAGTAGACAACTGGACTAGAAAGTAGGGATAGAAAAGGACAATGATAATATAGTATTTATTAAGGATGATTGGATTTGTAGTATGCAAGAAGTAGTAATAGAAGGACTGGAGGTAGAAATAGTAGAAAAAATTAAAAAAAGCTAGGAGTAAGGATGAGGAAGTAGTTAGAGTAGTGGAGAAGATGAAGAAAGCAGGAGTAAAAGTATTATGAGAAAAAGAGTGGCAGATTGAAGGAAGGGAAGATATATGTGTCAAAGGATATGGAGCTAAGAGCAGAGATAATCAGGTTGCACCATGATGTTCCAGCAGCATGACATGGAGGTTAATGGAAGATGGTGGAGTTGCTTACCAGGAATTACTGGTAGCCAGGAGTTACAAGAGATGTAGTGAAATATGTAAAAGGATGCAATTTGTGTCAAAGAATGAAGAATAGGACAGAGGAAATGGCAGGGAAGCTGAAGTTGAGTGAGGTGCCAGAGAAACTGTGGATGCATATAATAGTGGATTTCATCACAAAATTACCAATAGTAGCTGGGAAGGATGTGATCCTAGTAGTCTGCAATAGGTTGTCCAAAATAACACATTTTGTGGCAACTACAGAAGGAACATCAGTGGAAGGTTTGGTGAGGTTGTTTAGAGACAATATGTGGAAGTTGCATAGACTACTGGAAAGTGTGGTATCAGACAGAGGTCCTCAGTTTGTAGCAGAATTGATGAAGGAGTTGAACAGAATGTTGGGAATTGAGATGAGATTATCAATAGCATTTCACCCACAAACAGATGGGCAGATGGAACAAATGAACCAAGAATTTGAACAGTATCTTAGGTTCTTTGTGGATCATTGACAAAAGGATTGGCTAGAGTGGCTGGCATCAGCAAAGTTTGCAGTGAACAATAAAGTTCACATGGCAACTAAGGTTTTGCCCTTTATGACAAACTATAGAAGAGAGCTGAGAATGGGAGGAGATATAAGGAAGAAGGGAAAGGTAGAAAAAGTGACAGAATTTGTGGAAAGAATGAAAAAGGTATATAAAGAGGTAAGGATAGCCTTGAAAAAAGCACAAGAAGATATGAAGAGACAAACAGATAAGAGAAGGAAAGAAAACAAAGTTTGGAAGAAGAAAGATAGAGTATTGTTGAGTACCAAAGACTTGGTGTTCAAAGAAAGACCGGTGAGGAAATTAGTGGATCAATATATCAGTCCATACACAATTGAGGAAGTAGTATCCACTAATACGGTCAAATTGTGACTGCCAACCTCAATGAGAATCCATCCAGTTGTGAACATCAGCTGGATAGTACAATACAAGGAGCAAGTGGGAGGACAGAAAAAGGAAGGCAAACCAATTGAAGTAGAAGGGGTTGAGGAATGGGAAGTAGAAAAAATACTAAATAAAAGAAAAATAAAAGGAATGGAGAAATACTTGGTGAGATAGAAGGGGTTTACAGCAGAGTATGACATGTGGGAAAAAGAGGAGGATTTAGGATACACAAAAGAGGTACTAGAGGAATTTAAAGGAAGGATGAATGCAAAAGTGAGAAGATAAGAGAAGTTAGAGATGGCAGAGGAAAAGGATTTTAGGAGGGGAGAATTACCAGAAAAATTTACAGCAAAGATGTTGTATGGATGGGATGATGGAAAATTTGAAGAGGAGTACTTAAGGAAGCTGGAAAGAAACTAGCAAAAATAGAAGTCAGTTTCTCCAGAGGAGAAACCTTGAGAGGGAGGTAATATCAAAGACAAAAGCAGTAGACTTAATTTATTTCTCTTTTCTTTTCTATTTTTATTTTTCTTGTGATTTATTTTCCATTTTTTCTATTTTTAGAATTTAGGGTAGGTTAGAAGTAACTAGCATGGACCATGTGGATTTAGTATATAAGGTAGACTATCTTGGACAGAGTTCTCTATCAAGTTCTCTTATATAATCCCTATACAAGGTTCTTTCTTTTAATCCACTCTAAGGTCTTAAGTTTATAACAATTGTCTTTTGCAAGCATTGTAAACCTATTACTATTACCAAGACTTAATTGAGGACTATTAGATTTCCATCCCCATTTAAATTGCTTTGTCCATTGCTTTCTTTGATTGTTAGCCTCTATCCATTGTTCTGTCCATATTTTAGTCTTCTTCCCTCTCCAATTCTGTTCCCTATTTTTTTATTTCTGTAGTTTCTTACCAAATGTCCAAATCCTCTGTAATTATAACAATTCAGATTCCCTCTGTCTACATCCATGGTGTATAGGTTGCATTGAGCAAACCCTACTCTCTAATTAAGGCATACCATTACTGCATTTGTGTTACAATCAATGCCTCCTGTATATAGCATAGACTTGGGTCAAGGGTAATAATAACATGATTAGCTGTACTGCAACTGTCTCAGTCAGTGCCTCATATAGTAGGTGCTATATCCTTACCTCTACCTCATGTATTATGACTCAACTGTATCATGTACTCCAAACATTTTCCTTATGGACTCTCATTATATATAGAGTAGATATTGTAGTGTATCTTTACACTTTACCAATTGCATCTACTCTTATTCCTTTCTCAAGTCTTTGCCTAAGTTGCAACCTAAGCCAAGCCTAAGATTGTAACATTTGATAAAGTGTCATCAGGCTCACCTTGCAAGAGAGGTGCAGTGAAGAAGAAGTCTACAGATAAGATGAAACAGTGTGGTAGAATCCATGGACAGACAAGATAGTAGGACAAAGCCCAGATGCCATTAAAGCACTAGAAGAGATACTTGGATCATTGAAAATCACCAAAGACAATGTGTCAAACCAAAGCATAAAACCAGTAACACTAGAGACAGAAGAAATGTTGACAGCACCAGTACTAACAATGCACAACAAGAATGTATCTATAAAGAATATGGTCCCAGACCCAGGATGGCTTGATAGGGACAGAACAAAGTTTGAAGACTGGTGGAGGGGAATCAGACTATTTCTCAAGAGTAACAGAGTAGTTGCAGTAGATGACAAGATCACTGTAGTACTAGCCCGACTTAGAGGTGGCATAATAGGAATTTATGCACAGAAGAAAATTGATGAACTAAAAGACATAGAGGATATCCAGGATTGGGAAGAATTTGTCAGGAAAATCAAGATAGCATTTAGCAACAAGAGCAAGATAGCAGATATGGAATGGAAAATCAAAATGTTCCAACAGAGCAAAAAGCACATTGCAGACTTTATGATAGAATTTAAGGCATTAGCTATGAAAGCAGAGACAGATGACATGTATACAATCTTCTTATTAAAGAAGAAAATATGAGCAGACATTATCAAGACTATATTAGGATACCCACCAATGGTAACACCCAATACACTTAAAGAGTAGAAGGTGGCAATTACCTCAGTAAGATAGGGGTACGAATCTACAGAGAGTTGACATGATTATAAAACAAGTACCAGAACCACGTTCAGAGAAAAAAAAGCATCCATAGATATTGGAAAAGCTCAAGATAGCTTTGATGAAAACAGAAGACCAAGATGTTTCAACTGCAATATATATGGATATATGGCAAGAGAATGTAGGAAGCCAAAGAAGGAAAAAGAGATGAGAAAATGCTACAAGTGCGACAAAATAGGACACTTAACAAAAGATTACAGGTCCAAACAGAAGATGAAGATCAGGAGAAACCAAGAAGAGATAGAAAAATCAAACAAAGAAGAAGATGACAGAAAGAAGGGTTTTGTCAAAGGTTCAGAGTAGGCATGATACAACGAACCTTTGTACATAGTAAATCCTAAAATTGATATATTATTCCAAACCAAAGGAACAACAAAGTGAGGGAACTAAACATGCAAACCAACATCAAAACAAAAACAGGAAAAGAATTACAACTACAAGCATTAGTGGATTCTGATTGTACTCATACTAGGATCAATAAACAACTAGTCAAGAAAAAATCAAGATGGAACCTATAGACAGATCATTTAAAGTTTTCAACATAGATAGGACAAAGAAAGGAGAAGTCATGTGATTCACATGATTGGAAGTAGAGATTGACGGACACAAGAAATGAATTGATATAGCAGTCACGGATTTAAATGGCACAGACATATTTTTGAGATATGACCAGTTAGTGAAACACAACCCAGAAGTAGACTGGAGCAAAGAAACAATGCAATTTACGAGGTGTCCAAGGACATGTAGGACAAATCATCAGGACATATCTTTCATACCCAAAAATCAAAGGATACAAGCAATGGATAACAATGACAAAGGACAATAGGAAATAGGAAAGAAACTAGATCTAACAAATCTAGAAGACCTTTCAGACTACATTTGACCTTTTACACACCTTTTCAACAAGAAGAAATTTGAAAAGCTACCAGAAAAATGAGAATGGAACCATGAAATCAACTTAACAGAGGAAGCATCCAGAGAACTCAATGTGAAAGCCTATGCCATGACAATAAAAGAGGATGAAACATTAAATCAATGGTTGGATGAACAATTAAAAGCAGGATTAATTAAGGAATCAAAGTCAAGATATATGGCACCTTGTTTTTACATTCCAAAGAAGGATGGATCCTTATGGTTGGTTCAAGACTATCAGAAGTTAAATCAAGTTACTATCAAGGACAAAACACCACTACCATTAATTGGAGAAGTCATTGACAAACTGAAGGAAGCCAAATACTTCAACAAGCTAGATCTAATTTGGGAATACAACAATGTTCAGATAAAAGAAGAAAACAAATGGAAAGCAGCCTTTCTAATGAATAAAGGGCTATTTGAACCTCAAGTAATGTACTTTGGACTGTACAACTCTCTAAAGACATTTCAACAGATAATGAACAGTATATTCCAAGAACTACTACATAAAGAAGTATTGGCAAATTATATGGATGACTTCATGATATCAGCAAAGAATATAAAGGAACTTAAAGAAAGAACAATCTGATTCCTCAAAATTGCAGAGAGACATAATCTATGTTTCAAACAATCCAAATGTGATTTTAACATGGAGGAAATACCCATTTTAGGAGTAGTTGTTGAAAGAGGGCAAGTTCAAATGGAAACCAACAAAGTCAAGGCAGTCAAGGAATAGAAAACCCCTACCAAGATAAAGGAGGTGGAAAGTTTTCTAGGGTTTGCCAACTTTTATAGATAGTTTATAAAAAACTTGAGTCATATAGCAAAACCTCTTAATGAACTCAAAGACAAAAAAGAGTGGAAATGGGGAAAAGAACAACAGAAAGCATTCAAGAAATTGAAGGAAAAGATAACAAGTCAACCAGTTCTCACTCTTCTGAGAAGAGAGAGAAAATTTCAAGTGAAAACCAATGTATCAGGACATGCAATAGGAGGAGTCTTATCACAAGAACAGGATGGCAAATGGAAACCTATCACATTCCTATCAAGAACAATGCAACCTGTGGAATGAAACTATGAGATATATAATAAAGAATTACTTGCAGTAGTGGAAGCCATTACAAAATAGAGACAATACTTGTTGGATACCACAGAGAAATTCAAAGTCTGGACAGACCATGAAAATCTCAAGTATTTCAGAGAACCACACAATGAATGACAAGTGAGGTGATACTTGAAATTACAGGACTATGATTTCATACTATGACACATTCCTGGAAAAACAAACATGAAAGCCAACATTTTATCAAGGAAGGACCACATCAATACTATGGAAGACAATAAAGATATACAGATGCTCAAGGATAAAATGTGGACAAGGAGACAAATCACAGCAGAAATCAAAATGATATGAAGAAACCACTATATTGGAAGAGATATGACAGAATGGAATGAAAGAACAAGAAGTATGCAAGGAATTGGAAAAGAAAGATGGACAAGCATGGAAAGAAGATGGAATCATCTATGTGGATGGAAGAATCTATGTACCAAACAGCCAGAAAATCAAAGAGAAGATACTTCAGAAAAATCATGAACCAGTGGACATAGAACATTCAGGACAACAATGGATGATGGATTTAATCAAAAGAAACTACTGGTGGCCAGGAATCAAGAACAATGTTAAAAGATATATTTAAGGATGCTTCAAATGTCAACAGAACAAAGTACAATACATGAAGAAGGCAGGAGAATTACATCCTTTGAAAATACCAGAAGGTCTATGGAAAGAAATCAGTATTGACATTATTGGCCCATTACCAAAATCCAATGAAAAGGACGCAATCATAGTTATTGTGGATTGATTTACAAAGATGATTCAACTCAAAGCAACAACAATAAATGTGTCATCAGAGGAGATTGCAAAGATTTACCAAGATGAAATATGGAAATTACATAGGATTCCAAGAACTATTCTCAGTGATAAAGGACCTCAATTTGCATCAAGGTTTATGAAAGATCTTATGAAGGCATTAGAAACAGAACAAATGCTATTGACTGCATATCACCCTCAAACAGATAGACAGACAGAGCAAATCAACCAAGAGATTGGTACCTTTTTGAGACACTATGTCAACTACCAACAAGATAACTGGATGGAATAGCTAGCAGTGGCAGAATTCCAATATAATGACAAGAAACACATAGCAACAGGACACACCCCATTCAAACTTAACTTTGGACAACATCCATGAAAAGGGGACTTAACTGTGCAAATGGAATTTCCAAAACTAGAAGAATTCTTGATTAGTTTACAGAAAAGTTGGGAAGAAGCAACCAAAGCAATGGACATGGCTAAAGAAACAATTTGACAAGAA
>Ga0157368_1000522_pt1 | contig 17877 bp, 20 predicted proteins | sample AttbisABBM3_FD_113146 | JGI IMG/M metagenome (GOLD analysis project Ga0157368, IMG submission 113146) | Fungus gardens microbial communities from leaf cutter ant in Botucatu, State of São Paulo, Brazil - Atta bisphaerica ABBM3 | ecosystem: Host-associated > Fungi > Mycelium > Unclassified ...
AGGATGTACAAAAGTGACAACAAACAACTGAGATATCAGGTCATCAGTAACTGTAAAATCTTTGTTTGCTAATATCTCATGAACGACTAAATGGATTTACATAATCAAACTTGTGTTAAAAAGCACTTATCAAATTGTTTTTAACAATATATAGTATATTACATAGCAATAAGTATTTATAGAGATACAAGCATATCAATATAGTGACATAATTAGTTACTTTTTAAAATTAGCCTGACAGCTGCTATAACAGATAACAGCCCCCATTAGGTACGAGTTTTGATTATGTGATAGAAATAGCTTGCATACAGACCATTACTCTTTTGTATATATACTTCTGTGTCTGAAGATTAGACCTCAGACTTAACAACATCAATTTACATCAATTATTCCTATTAATACTACTTATCATCTATTATCATTATTTCCTTATACTGAACCTCTGAAACACCATTAAGTTCAAGCATCACAACCAGTAAGTAGCTCATTTGTAATACTACCTTATATATTAAAACCTCATGGTTTGTACTACTACTATTCTAGCCTATCCTAAATGATTATATATTTGCCTTAAGGCCAATATATGTTAAATATACTATATGACATCATCTTTCTAGAACCTTTTACATTCTTCTATTGTTACTATGTGACTTGTAACTATTACTGGGACTATGATGTCATACTAAACCCTAACCCCAGTTCCCAAAATAGAATATAAAAGAAAAGGAAAATAAAATAACAAGAAATATTTTAAAAAATTGGGTCCAAACTTTGTAAGTCTGACATTACCCTCCTTTCAAGGTTTCTACTCCTGAAGGAACTTGTTTTATCTTTCTATATCATCTTTTCTTTTCCCTTCCACTTTTTCCAATTCCTCTCTAACCTCTTTAAATACTCATTTTCAAACTTTCCATCATTCTATCTATACAATATTTTTGTTATATACTTCCCTAGTAACTCTCCTCTTCTAAAGTTCTTTTCTTCCAACTTTTCCTGCCTTTTAACTTCTGTATTCATCCTCTTCTCAAACTCTGCTACTACTTCCTTCACATTTTCCAAATCCTCCTCCTTTTTCTAACTATTATATTTTGCCATAAATCTCTTCCATCAGACTAGATATTTTACTACTCTCCTCACTTTCCTCTTGTTCAATATTCTTTCTACCTCCTGTTCTTCAACTCTTTCTATCTCTACTAGTTTCACTTCTTTTTTTTTCTGTTCTCCTACTTGTTATGAATCAAGGTCCTTAGGGTTGGACAATGAAGTAACCTTGTATAGGGTTTACACAAGAGAACTCAATGGAGAACTCAGTACAGAATAGTCTACCTTTATATACTAGATCCTCATGGTCTGTGCTAGCTATTTCTAACCTACTCTAAACAACCATGTGTTAGCCATGAGGTTCCCATGTGATATGATATCATTCTTCTAGAACTCTCTCTGTATCACGTGATCCCTGCCATCACTAATCCTAGTCCTACATGCTAAAAATAGAATAAAGGAAGAATAAGATAGAAATGAAAAGAAAATGAAATGAAAAGAAACTAAGTCCACTTTCTGTGATCTTGACACTTGTTGTAAATAGTCTGCTATAGACTGCAATGGAACACTATGTAATAAATTGTTGACCAAAAAAACATATAGATCAAGTCAAAAATATATAAGTAGTGGTAAATCTAATAGAAATTCTGTTAAGTTCTCTTTGTGCATTCCACACATTAACCTTGAAGTCAGCCATAGTCATCACAACTTGTGGTTGCACAACACTGTACCATACTGTTGTATGCTGTTTCTACACACATGCCATATAATTATATCTTCTGACAGAGTTCAGAAAACAGATGACTAGATAATCAAACATTCCAAGATAGAAGAGATCATATAAGTGGTACTGGATGATACAAGTCATATCCATTATGGAAGATAGATGACTATGACTGTCATATCCCATGTTCTGACCTCATCTGTCCCTACTCACAGATAACCACCAGTCCTCATTCATGCTCCCAGACCCTTTCTGGTGCAGATAAAAACCAGCCATGTCACCTCAGATGTCCTCACTAGTACAAGACAACTTCATGGATATCCCTTCCTTAACATCCAAGGATCACTAGAGATTAGGGTAACTCACTCACTTAGAAGTTACATTCCAGATAGCTACCCTAGGTAATACGGACTAGTATATAAACCCAGTAGCTTACACTGTAGTACTTATCCTGCTTACACTGTAGTACTTATCCTGAAAATCAACTAAAACTAGCACTTCTCTTCCAGTGTTAGCAGCGACACATATCACCACCTTTTGGTGGTTTTCCATCTCCTTTTGGTGGTTTTCCATCTCCTAAGTTCCTGATCTGAAATATGTGACCAGTGTGACTCGTAGAGGTGCAGCGCATAAGCTGAAGGTCATTCCGTTCCAACTTCCACATTCTCAGATAACACAAATTACTTAGTTCTGGACATCTGAGATGCCGTTTCCGGATCTCGGGTAACGAGGTGTGAACCACGTCTAATAATGACACTAGGAGAGAAAATACTATAAGGGACTGTTCCCATTCTTGACCTGATCTAACACCTTTCAACTGGAACACTGAGTTTCATGACAATTTCCATCATTAACCCTCTTAATCTTGCTTTTTTCCTCACAGTAATTCAATCCACCAAGTCTGAGGAGGACTTTTTGAACATATAGCCAACTGTATAAGGGTCCGTGTGAACGCGGCAAGTCTTTAGTGACGATCCACCTCCCTCACTGTTCCACACCTTCCCCCGATTTGGATACTTGCAGCGAGTCGCATCTTACCTGCCTCTCAATTATGGCAGATGATGACCTCTACAACCTAGAGCTTCTTTCCCTCGTCACAAAAATTAGCCAGGAGCTTATAAACCACCTGAATCTGCACGACAAAGTCTTCGCTGAATTCCTAATTGCCCTCCATGATGAAAGTAATGGTAGCCTACCAGCCTACAAAGCCAAACTCCAAGAGATGGAGGCTCGCTTCTCTGATTCTTTTGTAGAGAACATCAACAGGTTAATTCTCAGTATGCACCCCAAATACAAGGAACGAAAGACGCGGTCAAGATCTGAAAGAGAGACAAAGGAGGGTAAGAAGAGACAGAGACGTTTGCCATCACCAAGACACCGGAGTCCTGGTCTTACGCGTGGACATGACGACAAGCGGCTGCGCCTTGATGATGGGTATAGCAATTTGGATGAGCGACCGGTACCACACAAAATTCACAGTGGAAAAGTTATAGGTTTGAAGGATGAGGGCCCCGTTAGGTCGGCGAAACGCCTCACTTCACCTGAACGCTGGGAGCTTAAACAGTTGATATCTTCCGGCGCCATCGGTCTGTCGGAATATCCAGAGCTCGATGAGGAGATGAACAATCCTGCGGTGCATACCGAGGTAGAAGAGGAGCTTGATATCGAAATTCGCGAGGAGGAACCTCCTTTTCTTGCTGGGCAGACTAAGAGAACTCTCGAACTCAGTCCCGTCAAAATTGTCAAAGCACCTGATGGCTCATTGAATAGGGCAGCGCTAAATGGCGCATCATTGGCAAAGGAACGTCGAGAACTGAGGCAGCAGGAAGCAAATGAGGAGGCAGATTCCCAAGCCCGTGACTTCGGCCAACCCTGGTTGGATCCCATGTCAAAGGACTCAGACAAGATTTTTGCACAAGATATGCGTGGAAGTCTCAGGAGTCAGAAGGCGGGTGAAGTCCCTAAATGGAGAGAGCAGAGTTTCAACAAAGCGACAACCTTCGGCGAGATTACCAGCCTCAGCATTCAGGACCAACGCAAAAGTCTACCGATATATAAACTCAAGAGCCAGTTGCTACAGGCCATTGGTGATGTACGTTACCCTTTACATGTTTAATGTATGACTGCCTCACTGGAATATCATAGCATCAAATTCTGATTGTTGTTGGAGATACAGGTTCGGGGAAGACCACACAAATGGTCCAGTACCTAGCAGAGTCGGGTTATGCAGACAAAGGGAGGATCGGTTGCACGCAACCTCGTCGAGTTGCCGCTATGTCTGTTGCTAAACGTGTTGCTGAAGAGGTCGGATGTCGGCTCGGCCAAGAAGTTGGATACACGATTCGTTTCGAGGACTGTACCAGTCCTGAAACGCGTATCAAGTACATGACAGATGGTATGCTTCAGCGCGAATGTCTCATCGATCCGTTATGTAGCATATATTCGGTTATAATGCTCGATGAAGCTCACGAACGAACTATTGCTACTGATGTCCTGTTCGGGCTACTCAAAAGTGTGTTGTTCTTTCTTTTACCTCTTCAAGAATTAACGAACACTTATAGAGGCCGTGAAACGTCGGTCTGATTTGAAGCTGATTGTTACATCTGCAACTCTCGATGCCGAGAAGTTTTCCAAGTATTTCTTTGGATGTCCCATCTTTACCATTCCGGGACGGACATATCCGGTCGAGGTCCTGTACACTAAAGATCCTGAAACGGATTACCTGGATGCTTCCCTCATCACAGTGATGCAGATCCATCTCTCAGAACCCCCAGGCGACATCCTTCTGTTTTTAACCGGTCAAGAAGAAATTGACACAGCTTGCGAAATCCTTTTCGAACGGATGAAGGCCTTGGGGTCGAAAGTCCCTGAGCTCATAATTCTTCCTATTTATTCCGCCTTGCCATCGGAAGTACAGTCACGTGTATTTGAACCCACTCCGCCAGGGGCTCGAAAAGTAGTCATTGCCACTAACGTTGCGGAAACTAGTTTGACCATTCCTGGCATCTACTACGTTGTAGACCCGGGATTCTCGAAGCAAAATGCTTATGATCCACGATTGGGCATGGATTCACTTGTTGTCATGCCTATATCACAGGCCCAAGCTCGCCAGCGTGCGGGTCGCGCGGGTCGCACTGGACCAGGAAAATGTTATCGTCTTTACACTGAAGCAGCATATAGAAACGAAATGCTCCCTAATTCTATTCCTGATATCCAACGCACTAACCTCTCGTCGACCATCCTCCAATTAAAAGCTATGGGCATAAATGATATTCTGAGCTTCGACTTCATGGACCCACCACCCGCACCGACTATGATGACAGCAATGGAGAATCTCTATGCTCTGTCAGCACTAGACGATGAGGGTCTTCTTACTCGTTTGGGTCGCAAAATGGCTGATTTTCCAATGGAACCACCACTTGCAAAGATGCTCATTGCCTCAGTGGACCTCGGATGTTCGGAGGAGATTTTATCCGTTGTTGCCATGCTTTCCGTTCAAACTGTGTTCTATCGACCAAAGGAGAAGCAGACTCAAGCGGATTCAAAGAAAGCAAAGTTCCATCAGCCTGAGGGTGATCACCTTACTTTGCTTACAGTATATAATGGCTGGAAAGCAGCGAGCTTCTCAAACCCCTGGTGTTACGAAAACTTTATTCAAGCCCGGAGCATGCGTAGGGCTCAAGACGTGAGGAAACAGTTACTTGGTATCATGGATCGGTACGTTCCTTTGTTCGTACTTTCGCCAAAGCATATTGCCCACTAGAATATTTCAGCTACAAACATGATGTTGTTTCTGCAGGCCGGGATTACAATCGCGTGCGCAAAGCTATTTGCTCAGGTTTCTTCCAGCATGCTGCGAAGAAAGACCCCTCTGAAGGGTACAAGACCCTTGTTGAAGGTACACCCGTCTATATACATCCTTCATCGGCGTTGTTCAACAGAAATCCCGAATGGTTGGTTTACCACGAGCTAATCTTAACGACTCGTGAATACTGCCACAACGTTACTGTGGTCGAACCAAAGTGGCTGGTTGAGTTCGCCCCACAGTTCTTTAAGGTTGCGGACGCGAACAAGATAAGTAAGCGGAAGAAACAGGAGAAAATTGAACCTTTGCACAACAAATACGAGAAACCGGACGAATGGCGACTGTCGAAGGTTAGAAGAAGCGCCAGATCTGTAAGTTTGGTCCCTCTTCATGAGGTCTAGTGCTCATCACAGTTCTCAAGTCTCAAACATTCGGATAAGCATCCGCCATGATGGCGATCGTAGCTTCATTATCCTCGTAGAGCTACGACGTTTTTACATTACAAACATGGCAAATTGGCATCAAACAGATCCCTCCAAACAAATCCCTCTTGCTAGTTATTTGTAAGCATACACCGCAACCTACCCACGTTTAGGGTTGCGTAGGCTGACTGGGAGATACTATCATGAAATATGGGCAACTGGAACTGTATGTCGGTCCAAGAGGGAAAAGGTCTTTGCATGAGTTAGTCTTGCGTTGCCTAAAAAGGCCTGAGTCAATACCAATCTGCTTGATAGAAGGCACTTTGAAATGCACACAGGTTCACATTCGCCTACCCAACAAACCTTAAAGAGTCCGCACTAATGTAATATTTTGCTATCTCGCCTGGTTTGATCGTAGCACTCGTATCGGGAACGAGCATGAATGTTTGAGAAAAGACGCGAAGGTGTCCTTCAACGGTCTTAGCGGGGGTGTTTGGTGGATTGCCGCTCGGACCACGACCATGTGTGACATTTCCAGAGACAACGATGACAAGAGAGGGTGGCGAAGTCCCTGGCAGAGGGCTGGGATTAGGTGATGTCTCTTTGCGTGAGTTGAAAGACAAACCAGGGACGGGCTGACAGTCAAACGATTGCAGTTCATGCTTTGTTGGCGGCATATTTTGGATAAACCGCTGAAGGTCGTCCAGGCCTTGAATTGGTTTCCCATTCCATAACAAGGACGAGGATTCACGATAGAATTTGGGCAAGTCTACGACCCTTGTGTCCGAATCATATGCAGCATAGTAAAGACGAGTGAAGTAGTCGGCAGCTCGAGTGGCGATTTCTATGCTGGGCAGGGGATAAGAGTGAGCATGTTGCACTGCTTGGATTTACCGCTTACTCTTGGCGGACAAGTGACGTGGATGAGGCAGGGGTGTTTTTTGAACTTACGGACATGATCGTTCCTCTGGACATGGCTTTAAATATGATTACACGTGATCCTAAAGTATAACAGTCAGAGTACAATAAACCCTCCTGATGGCAGCAATCGGCAACATCTTGATTGAAGTCTGCGTAGACTCCGTTGAGTCTGCCATCAAGTGAGTCCGCCTTTGTTCTCTGCTTCAGTCTATGGACCCACACAGTGCTGCAAACGGAGGTGCCGATAGACTAGAATTATGTACTAACCTCGGATCTGGCGGTGGAACAACACCAAGTTTGGGCCTACTAAAGTTAGTCAAGGACGCGGTGAAAGAAATACCCATCATGGTGAGTCCGACTCTCTTTTATGAATACGTCAATGCACTGATGTTCTCACCAAATGAGGTAATGATACGACCAAGAGTGGGCGATTTTGTGTTTTCTGAACTCGAACTGGAAGTCATGTTAGAGGATATCCGCACATTCCGAGATTTGGGTATACGTGGTTTTGTAGTCGGAATACTAACAAGGGAAGGATGTGTTGATATAGAGAGAATGAGAAGGCCAGTCTCGAGTTCTATTCGTGCCACAATGTTCGACTCATATGGTAATCAGACTTGTCGATGAAATTCTACCTTTAGAAGGCAAGTGCTTCCCGTACCAGTCAGTTAATGCGGCTACTTATCCCGCGTCTTGATAATAGTATGCTTTCACCGAGCATTTGATATGACAAAGGATGGCGACACAGGTGGGAGCTTATGTAGTATACCTAGTTTCCAGATCTACCCTGCACATTCTAGCCCTTCGCGACATCATGGAGATAGGAGGCGTGTCGCGAATTATGACAAGGTGAACGAACACATGTAGCATTGCCACCATTATTGAACGTTTCCCAGTGGTCAAGAACCCATGGTAGCTCAAGCCTTGACCAAACTTGAACACTTATTCCGCCTATCCAGTACGTTGACAGACCATGAGGTCTGGGGAATAACGATTCTTCCTGGTTCAGGAATCAATGCAAAGACAGTGCCAGAAATTCTTTCCCGACTTCTACCATTTGGACTCAGGGAAATCCACCTGAGTGGCGGCCAGTGGGTGCCTAATGACATGATTTTCAAACGCCCGAACATGGGTATGGGCTTCGGTGGAGGCAGTGAATGGGGGATTTGGCGGACACAAACAGACAAAATCAGAGAAGTGAGAAAGATTGTAGATGAGACGCTGGCCGAATTTGTTAGAAAACTATAAGCACAATCCATCCGTATAATCCATCCGTATACTGTATGTGTCCGATTGGATTCTGCCCCTATTACAAACATAAAATATTTGTATCCCAGTCTCAAGCAAGTTAGTAACTTCCAATCATTAGGTCTTGAGTTTTCATGATGGGTCCAGTCCATGACAGAGCGTTAATCGATCATAAACGTATTGGAGAATGCTATGCTAAGCACACCGAAGCTTCTACAGTACTTTCATTTCATTTCCCATGTCATAATTAAAGCTTCCGGCTGTTTATCCAAAGCTGTCGCCATCTGGACTGATTCAACTGCCATATGAATATATAAATCACACTTCAATACACTTGACTCACTCACCTCAAGTTGTAGACTGTAATCTTCCTTTGATCTCTTCAGAGGTTGTGAGTTTGATACCCTTTCTCAACATTTCATCCCAGGCGAAAGTACTTGGGGATATGTTCCCTACTGCGTCCTTGATAATCCAGGCATTGTAGCCGCAATCAATTGCATCCTTAGTTGTATACTTGATGCAATAGTCGCCCGCAAGTCCACAGAAGTATACATCTGTAGCTCCAACTTTTCTCAAGGTCTTCGGTAACTCTGATTCCTCCTTTCCCCAGACGTCACGAAAAGCTGAGTAAGATTCAATACTGGGGTGTGTGCCTTTATGGACCACAACATCGAATCTCACGCGATTCAAGTCCGATACAAAATCACCACCCTCTGTAGCAGCAGGGCAACGCACAGGCCAATCGGCTTTGTCCAGCCCCCGTACCTTTTGTTTGCCTTCAGGGTGATATATACTGACGACATTGTACTCTATGCCTTCAATGGTTTCCGCAAATGATATGTCGTTATCAGAGTGAAAATCTTGAGTAGCTATTCGTGCCTTGAAAGGCAGGCTCATGAGGGCATTGACAGTAGGAACGATGCAGATTGCGTCCGGATCAAGTGAACCAGTGACAAAATCGTTCTGCATATCAACAACCACTAGTGCAGGTGCATAGTCAGCATCGTCTACAGAAATCACAGGTATGTCGACAATGTTGGAATTTTCCAGAGACATTGTGGGAGGGGGAATAACTTTTGCAGTTGACCAACTTTATGTCTGAATCATGGTCTCAATGTACTCCATGAAATATCCACATTCCACAAAATTCTACTGAGACGTCAGTCACTGGCCAATATCACCAGGGCAAACAGTCTCTCTTGATACCTCAGATGTCTTACATCTGAACTGTACCCTCAGATTTCAAGGGAAACCAATCATATCCAACTTGCCAGAGATTTTTATACATTTACTAGCTACTCTTGTCAATTGTCTTTTTACTTGGTTCCCCCAGTTCAATTTATTCGAGGGCTGTCAAAAAATATTGTTGCTGGGAAGGGTATTGGATGTAGTGAGGTATCAACTGTCCTCCTCTATGGTCAATCAACTTGCATGCATTGTGATAAGTTCTCAATATTGGGGCTGGTCATTGATACAATATGACCTGATCACATATACAACTCCCTGTGCATTTTGGCTCCTAGTCATTTACAGTTGTCTACAGTTCACTAGGTGACTCCTAAATTATCTAAGATTGCTAGGACCTCTTATTCGTCACCTGTGCTCCGATTTCATCACCTTGGGGCCAGTAGTCCGTCCGTTATGAAGAACTGGGGAACTGTGGTTTCTGATTTGAAATCAAAGTATAGATCAGCCGTGCTCCAAGTTCGCTGTTCTGAACTGAGATTCACCACATTATTGAGACTTCGACCTTCCGCTGTGGATTCACTCCCACAGCTGTTTGTTGTAGGACATTCAAAGCTTGTCTCTCGAGTGAAATCGAGCAGCTTACTGATGTAGCCAGTGACGCCTTCCGGCCAATCGTCGTGAACGGATTCAATACTTTTGAGAAACGTGAATATCAAAATTTCGGTGGATGTGAAAGTAACTTACTCAACAATTGCATTGTAGCCTTGTCTATTGGCTTTCGCATAGTTGGAATCCTGGGCATTCAGGACCCGATGATTCATGTTTTGATTGTAAGGTGATGTCATGGCTACAACATCAGTCCATCGGTCGGTGAAGAAAATCTGACCGATATGCGAAATGCTTCCAGGCAGGGAATTGGACGTGTGAATGATGAGGTTGATATGGTTGGCACCATCAGAAGTATATCCCGGGAAAAGAGTCTGGAACTCGGCAATACCGTAATCAGTGGATGGGAAGGCACCCCGTAGGAAGGTACTTCCATATTCCCCGAGAGCATTAGCTGAAGAGGTCGAGAATCAGTTAGAGCTTTTTGCATTCAATTTTCCTTGTGCTCACAGGACCAGACCTCGACCATAACATTTGACATCGGCTGGCATGTCGTAACATCCACGACTCCAATATCAAGAATCATCTCAATGCCGCTGGAAGTATTCTCAGATAGAGCCTGATTGTAATCAGCGCACATACATTTGTTCCTCTCGAAGATTTTGTCGGAGAGGCTTCAAAAAGACAGTCATTAGCAACTACTTTCAAAAAAATGATACTTGCTGGTCTTATGTAGTTCTCTACAACAGCACTTGAGTGTGAAGACTATGTGTGCAGAAGAACAGAGTTTACATACCCAGGGCAACTTCCGGAGCTGCAACACAGGTGAGCTGTGGATTTTGTTAGTGGGAAAACCATTGAGTAGAGCTCTGTTTTACGGCTTGCATGTCTTTCTCAAGTGTCCCCCTAGCATGACCACGTCTTTCTCGACGGGCTATATTAAATGAAGCAATCTCAGAGGAACAATATCTGGATGAAAGCCTGTTTGCGCTGTGCATAGGATGACCTTATATGTTGTTAGCTACAACCATAAAGCACAAAAGCACAATCCTTGTATTCGAGCTACCTTCAGCAGCGCCATAAAAACGTTTAGTACCGTGTGGAAATGATCGTAAATGGTCGGAATTCGGGACCATGTCGATACCAGCACTCACGAAGCATGTCTTGATACTGTGAAAGATCTTCCCAGCCTCTACTACTCTGAGGTCCATACGACAGGAAACGCCCTAAAAGGCTATTAAGTGCAAAGTACATCCAGCTCTTCATTGCCAGTTTTGCTTGGCATGGACCGTCGTGGAGAGAGAGAGAGAGAGAGAGGGAGGAATGTTGGAAGTAATCTTCTCAGGTCTTATCACAGTTAATATGGACTTAATCTCAGGATTGTAGTACATACATACATCACATGATCAATGTACCGAGTCATTTACAGTTGTCCAGTTGTCCACAGTTCACTAGGTGACGTGACTCCTGAGTTATCATAGTGATGCTAAGATCCCTCATTCATCACCTGCGCTCCGATTTTATCAAGGAGCTGATGAAGAATCCGATGTCAGGACCTTCGTTAGAAGATGAGCGATCTGTAGGACTCAACTACTATTTATGCGAGCGAAAAATATAGATCCTGGTGGGAGCGGGAGCCGCACCATGCATGAGATAGAACTCTTTCGTGCGAGATTTACTTCTTTGAAAAGGTCAATTTTGAATATTAACTCAACAAAAATTCAATTTTCACATGTCCGAGTAGGTTGTGCATCTGGAGCTTGTACACCTCAGTTTTGTGCCAATGAGGTCTGGGGATTTCCTGTAAACGCTCATTATTTCTATTTCTCCCTCAATACCCGTAAATTGCGGTGTTTTCAGTCCATACGATCTTCAGTTCAGCTCGTGCCGCTTCTTCGGTTCATGAATCAGGCGAGCGCGGAAGGCAAGTTAATAACTCCAAGTTGTAAAGTATGTGCTGGAACGAATAAAAAGCGATGTTAATCATATTCTCTCGGTAGATTATTAGCAGGTAGGAGATAACGAGCCTTCCGATCAGTCGATGCAATGTCTGACGCTGCAATTTAATAACACACGTCACCTGTAATGCCCTGGGCAGATGCTATATATACTGTACAGATCTATCTATATGCATACCCTCTTTTCTTAATATCGTACCGCCGAGACTACATCTCCTTTGTGACACTTAGTGAAGTGATACTAATTTCAGACCTCTAGGAGTACAGAATAGCAAAAGGGAAGTGTGATCACTTGGGCAATAAAACGATTGTTCACCTGGCGCGGGTCTACTATTCTCTCTTCTGATCTTCAAAGGATCATCCCACAGTTTTGTATCGAAACTGAATAACACTCATGATCCAGTTGATGTTCAGGTCCTCAACTACGGGTAACAGGCGGAACAAAGTACTTTCATGAGGATCTATTTTACCTGTATTGATATCTCCCCTAACCCAGTTATTTGATGGGGATTGACACCGACAGCTAGACAAGAAGGCATAGGAGTATTCAAATTCAAAGTTGTAGTTATATTTATACTCACTAATGATACCAACAATACCCTCTGGCCAGTCGTCATGGATAGAGGTGACACTATCTGTACGTTGGTACTAAGCCTGAGATTTCTATTTCAAGGGAACTTACGAAACGACGGGGGAGTATCCCTGAGACAGAGCATTTTTATAGTCGGAATCAGCATCGTTCATGATCCTGGAATGGGTGTTTTGCGTATATGGGGAAGTGCCTCCAATGAGATTAGTCCACTGGTCAGTGAAGTAGAGCTTCCCGACATGAGTGGTCGAGGAAGACATGCTTGACGAAGTATGAACCGCTATATTGACATGATTAGCGCCACTCGACCATCCTGGATAGATCATCTGAAATTCGGCAATGCCACCAGAATTGGAGGTTGTAGCTCCTCGAAGGAAGTTTCCGTATTCGCCAAGGGCATTGGCTAGTTTTTCGGGGGGGATGTGAGCGGATTTTAGGCCAAGAAAAATGATACTCACGCGCCCAGACCTCGACCATCGTGTCGGTGAGTGGCTTGCAGGTAGTCATATCCATGAGGCCAACATCAAGAACGAACTCGAGACCGCTGTTCACACGGTCTGCGTTAATACTGAGCTTCGCGAATCATTCTCAATATACCCACTCTTGCCCATCTGCGATATTAGACGTAGCAAGCTACATGCACAGAATACGGCAGATCAGTGGGGGAAGCTCAAGGACGATGAAAGACCTACCATTCCGGGAACGTAATTTTCTAGACAACTGACTTAGCTATCGTCAAACTTTCTTAGCAAGAAGATTACCTCTGGGAGTATCAGGGGCTAGAATGCAAGTAGTCTGGAGAGCCCAATCGGGCATTGATGAAAAATTTAGGTTGTGAAAACCGTAAGTCCAACATACATTGATAGGTCCAAAATAGATCGACCGCGAGTCGAGGCCACGCTTTGCAGCACGAGCGACATTGAACCTACTAGCTTCAGCAGAGCAGTCTCGTGGCAACAGATTTCTGGAGGGAAGTGCTTGTGATAGCTTGTTCAGAAGGCCAAGTTGCACGGATGGATGATGCTCACCATTGACAGTGGAGCCAGTAGCCAGAAGGGCGAGGATGAGAAGACTTGAAATCATTTTTGAGTTGAGCCTAGCTGTGATGACTTTTATACATATCTAAGGATACTGGCAAATCCAATGAATTTCAGCCAACGCATCAGACAATAATCTATCAATGACCAGCATGGAGAATCAGCGGCCATTTAGCAAGAATATCCGGGATCTCCTCTCTTGCTGTAGAATTCTTGATGGAGCAGTAAGGGGAAATCGGCGGAGTATCTATAGGTAAATTCTCGAACCAAGTGTGTGACTTTGATTTCTTAAGACAGTAATATGGGGTAGAACATTTGAAGCATGCTCGATCATCTATGTATAGACGGCGGTGTTAGAATTGCAAGCACGTCATGTACATGGACCATATTATGGACGTGCTTCATCCATTACTTGTTTTTTTAGTATCATGACGACTGCACGCATTTAGATGCACGATTAAAGAAAAAACCATTCACATCAGATTATAAGAGGGGCTTAGAGTGTGTGGATCATAAATGACCGCACTCTTGAAATGACTGCACTGTTCTGTCAGTGTCAGTCCATTCTAATGCTGTGCATCTATCCGGAAGAAGTTATCATACACAGTTCATCTTGGAGTAATCAAGACTTGGTTAACCAACAGATTTCTCGAAGTCGTTCCGCACAACGGATTTAGTCGAAAGTGACCGTGCCGAGGGCCACAAATAGTTGAGCACCTGTCAGCTCATGATCAAGACTGTCCGTAAATTAGCCGCACTGAGAAAACGAATTCATGGGCGTCTACCTATTTATATTGATCTAAAAGCATCCTACCGAGTTAAGCACTGAAAAACGGCTCCTCTTTCGTTCGGAATGCATGCTTTCGACAGCGAGCCTACGCGCCGAAACTGGTTAATTTTCTTGAAGATCGTTATTCCAGGCATAAGGCGAACGAGGATTTAGCGATGAGAATGGAAGAGAGCCCATGACTTGAATAGCAGGGCAATCGGTGTAAGAGAGAGAAGCTGATAATGTGTCTTCGAAGTCGCCTTTGAAACCATGATCATGCAACTTCTTCACATATGACCAGTTCCTTCATCCTGAACGCCTCCTTCTAGCTCGTTCCAGTGAGAAATCCCTGAGCAGCTCTGATGGAAGCTACAACTGTGTTGATCAGCTCTGTGGTATTACATAAGTTAGTCAAGTTTAGTTGCCTCCTCGTTTCCTGTATTGCAGATGTCCTGACTTTTTCATCAGTGTCGGGAGCAGATGACGACGAATTTGCGGCTTATGATTTTTCGGAGTTCACTGAGGAAGACTTTGCACGCATCGATGCGGATATTGCGAAGAAAGAGCACCTCGCCAAGGTGACCATCGCTTATGAGACAGTCAGTAGTTCATATCAACCTTGCTCAGGCGAGAAGAGTCGAATAAGACCCAGTCCTTTGGAAGCATTCCGTCGGTGTGGTACTCTTTCTGTAACGGATTTAGCATCACCTTGTTGGTGAGTCTTCTCTTCGATTCTATGTTTGTCTCTGAAAACGAACACTCCAGGTGCGAGATGCAATTTGAATACGGCCTTAGGGGAAAAAGAGGACTGCCCTTTAGGGAACGTCCCAAATCTTTCACATCGGCCTTCGGCAAGGAGATCAGGATCGATAGTATAGTTGGGGCTCAGAACGACGTCATAACAAGAAAAGGCAAAGTGAGTAGGCACACCACCCAGTCCTGCTTCTCGCAAACATCATTTATCCAGGCTATCCACAAGTCCCTGGAGCGAGAAGTTAAGCCACAGGAAGTAGTCGTCCAAGTTACATCCATCGAAGAACGATGGGCTTTACGGCAAGTTCGAAGAAGCTGCTTCACTAACATATTTATTTACCGATGAGTGAGGCTCTTGAACATGTTAACATGCCTCGAGGGAATGGAATTGGAAGGTTTTACAGTGTGTTTCACGTTGGTCGGTTCTCAGCTTAGTTGCTCAGTTGTTTTCAGCGAGAAATGCCCGTGTTTGGCATAGAAGATGGTGAAGTTATCGTGGGCATTGTCGTACGAAATTCCTCCAATTTTTACCTGACGTTTTCATATGTCCCACCATCTAGGATGAATTGCTTTATAGACCTCTTTCTAGAGATACATCAACCAAAGGACAGCCCAAACCCAATGATCCATCACAGGCGCAGATTGAATCTTATTTCACCTCCGGCGGCACGGTCGATTCCGAAAATGTAATTTTCAATGAGCCTTTCTTCGAACTGCAGATTATCGACACAAAGACAAGAAAACGTCCATCACTGCCGCTCGAAGAAGACTCGCTTCCCTCGCGCTTGCAGCTCATGCTGTATCATAGGCTACTATCTAGGCTTGTTGCCTTTGAGCCTTCTTTTGACTTCACAATTTTCTGGAAGTTAGCCAATGTAGACCCTGAGCAACAATTTTCCCAGCGTTTTCTTGAAGAGGCGGGCCTTATTGCTGATAAGGATAAGTTCCAAATCTGCAATCTCAACGATCTCTTGGTTCTCTGGCATGATCTTATTCATCAACTGAGGATCGCATCCGTTAATGATCAATTGGAGCTAATCTACCGACTGCAAATACATAATGAATACAAGAAAGGTCGTTCAGATGCATCCATAACAAAAATCGTACCCGAAGTTACCAAAGCGAGTGGCTCATCGCGTGACTCGCTGCCCTCGACTGCGGCGATTACCTCCTCGGAGACAGCCTCATCACTCTCTATTTCAGCGGGGAGTTCGTCGTCCTTTGATCCCTGCGACTTTGGTTAACATTTTTGCAGAAAATGCCAGTGAAATGCTCACACAAGGTATGGTTAGTCAGGACATTGCTGGAGAGAAATACCGAATCCTTGGAACGAAAGTCTTTGGCTATGATTCAAATTTTCTCTCCTCTCATCTGGCTGATGTTCTTGCCTGGTGGAGAGGCGAGCGGAAGCCTAAGGGTGTCCCGGTAGAGCTTGCTTGGCGATGCACGTGAGTGTTTCCTGTTCTTCGTTTGACTTTTCGACGAATTATTTCTACTTAGAACATGTGAATATTATGCTGACTGTGAGTGGCGTGAAGAACGCGCTAAAGAGTTTAGAGAGCAAGCGGCTTTAGAAAGAACGACTTGAGTCGTTATGTAGGGTTTCAGTGCTGGGTATTCTAAACCAGTACATTGGTTTGGGTTATCATTTTGTGTGCATTATTGTACCTTTCCAGCCAGTCATCAAATGTAACTTTGACAGTAGATCAAGCTGTGGGCAATCTTTCCGAGAGTGCTGTGATTTCAAACTCTTTCCATATTTGATATATTATCTCCCGGAGTAACTCAATCCTGCTTTCATTACGGCATCCACTCGAGAAGTTGTGCCCTATGTCAGTAATATTGCTCTGTGATGTCACCCATCTGCTACTCATCTGCTCTTCATTATTTTATATTATCAGGAACATCAGGAGAGAAAGTAAAGATGGATGCGTGTAACATAGGGAAGTATGACATGATCTTGGATTGTGCATGCACAACCCAGAGATAGACTGGAAGATGTAGAAAGTAAAAGTGACAAGGTACTCTCCAATGTGTGGGTGAAAAGTGAAAATTTTGAAATAAAAAAACAGAGGAAGAACAGAAGAAGAAGAAGAAACTAATAGAAGTTAGAAAGGTGGAAGAAATGGAAAGGGACATAGAAAGCCTGGTCCCGAGACAATTCCCCAAATAGCTGAAAGTATTTGGAAAGAAGAAGTCAGAAAGGATGCCAATGAAGAAACCTTAGGATCATGTCCCCACCCCCTGACTCCAGAAGAGACGAAGCAACTACAGTCCAGGACATCAATGCGTCCCTCACCTCCAAAGGCGCCCCGCCTGATCTCAAAATCACAGCAATCAAATGGAACACCCAGGGAAACTGTATTGCATTCACTAGAACCGGCCAGACTGCTGCCGCAGTCCTCCCCTTCGCCTCTGAACTCCCAAATGTCATAGCCCAAGGCCACAACGGACAAGTCAGAGAAGACAAGAAGTGGTTCAAGGTAGAAATCCGGAATGTCAGAACGGGCGCATGCGACTACAATGGCTCAGACATATACACCCCACAGACAATACACCAACACCTCCGCGAAGTGAACCCTGAATATGCAGCCCTCAATGTAGTTATGCTACCCCGGTGGGTCCGACCAGAAAATGAACTAACCAATCAACCCTACTCCTCTGTCGTCTTCGCAGTAGACTCCTTTGATCAACATGCCCACTTCCTCAGAACAGCTAAAACCATGGCCGCATTTGGCAGACTAGCAACCACCCGCGAATGGACAGACCGCCCACCCATCACCCAATGCCACCGATGCTGGCGCCTTGACCACCGC
>Ga0157368_1000523_pt1 | contig 17871 bp, 24 predicted proteins | sample AttbisABBM3_FD_113146 | JGI IMG/M metagenome (GOLD analysis project Ga0157368, IMG submission 113146) | Fungus gardens microbial communities from leaf cutter ant in Botucatu, State of São Paulo, Brazil - Atta bisphaerica ABBM3 | ecosystem: Host-associated > Fungi > Mycelium > Unclassified ...
CTCCAAAAACACTTGCTAAACACTCTAGCTCTCTTCTAATTTAGTTTCTCTATTCTGAACTGTTCCTGATTACTTGAATATCATTATTTACTGCTTATGTAAGCAGAATTCTGACATATTATAATGAACCTGTTATTATATATATAGAGTAGTTGTTACCTTCAGAAATCCCTATCCTGTTGTTACAATCACAAGACCTTAAAGTTGGTCAAGTAAAAGAACCTTGTATTAGGGTTAACACAAGAGAACTTGATAGAGAACTTTGTACAAGATTGTCTACCTTATATACTAATACCTGATGGTCCATGTGAGCTATTTCTAGCCTACCCTAAACAACCATGTATATGCCTTAAGGTCAACATGTATATCACACATTATATGATATCATCTCTTTCAGAATGTTCTACATCCTTCCATATATCATGTGACTTGTGACCATGTCATCTGATGCGACGTACTGTGTGATAGCATGATCTTGTCACTCTAACCCTAACCCTAGTTCTAAAAATAGAATAAAGGAACATAAATCAAAAAGAAAATAAAAAATGAGAAAAGAACATAGGAAAAACTAAGTTTACTTCTTGTGATCTTGACACCTGTTTTCTTAGGATTTCCTAGAGATGAGTATATAGTTAGACAATAAACTTGGAATTTCCTAGATATTTGAAGTGCCCTACTCTTCCACTCAGCTATTCTAACAGGTACTTCTTGTTGAGTTCTCCTGTAATCTCCATAAGACTCTTGCAATATAAGACTACTTAAGTATACCATTAACCATCTTGGTTAGTGGTTGCCACAACACTCATCCTCTTACAACCATTGGCCCACCTCCTTCAGCCACTGACCAATAAGCTCTCACTACCTGGTAATATTCTATTGAGATTCCTGACTATACAGCTCCATTATTCTGTAGTTAGGTTACCAAATGTTCTAGCTAGTGTCCTGCTTGAATGAAATAGACTCTTAGGTACTTAGAGTAGCTGTCACAAAACTCTGTTCTCTTAGAATTTCCCTAGATGTAATTCATGCATGTAGTACTGTAGAAAATATTACTTAGGATTTTCCTAGAGTTATAAACTCCACTAAAACCCTATAGACTTTGCCCAGTTGCTCTAAAAGTGGAGATCTATAGAGTTGTTGGAAAGGCCAGCAAGGATGTCCAAGGAGTGATCAACATGGAATGGAGAGATTTAATCCACACCAGAAGATGTCTGTGAGTGTAGATGGGTTGGTAGGTATTATCCATACCTGATGTGACACTTCCCTAATACAAGGTTTTTCTTTTGCCCTACCTAATTCTTGAGGCATAACAGTATCTACTGACTAAGCAAACCATTTTCTCACTACTAAGTTTATACTATTAACTATATGACTAGACAGAGCTTATCTAACAGATGATGTTGGAGGTGATCTTTTCAGTCCTATTATAGCTGGTGTGGACTTAATTTCAGGACTGTGTTTTACTTAGTCAGTACATTACCTGATCATGTATACAACTCCCTGTGGATGCATTTTTAACTTCTAGTCATTTAAAGTCGTACACAGGTGAGTCATTATCTTATTTCTCTCAATTTACAGTTGTTCATGATTCACTGGGTAATTCCTGAGTTATCAGAATGCCTAAGGTCGCTAGGACCGATTATTCATCACCTGCACGCTGATTTTAACAGATGGGCTGTAGAAATGAGATACATCAATACAAGACATCCTAATTTCAGAACTCAAATATACAGTTATATCAGTGAAGTGGTACAATTCAAGCATGGCATGATTTCATTTCAACACATACATAATTACATCTAGACACTTTAACGGAATATAGCGTCATGGATTGATCTGAATACTGGAAGGAACGCTATGGATTTCCTGGCTGTGTGTATGCTGATGGAGGAACGGCCGGCGGCTACAGCAAGCCATTATGAATAACACGCTTATCAATTGTCATATACACTTACATAGTGGCCGGATTGATTTGGGTACGGAGTCCCGACATAGGGATAGGAATGGGGATATTTGGGGCCTTCTGGTCCAGACCATCCATAAGCATCGTGAGTTGATGCGTATGGAGGTGGCTGCGTTTGATGTCCTTGATAAGAGATACGGGACCATCCTGTTGAATGGGGTGGAGGCTGTCCGGAAAAGCCGGAATGAAAGGTTGCAGCACGGGTGCGCCTGCGACGGGAAAGTAGGCAGAAACCAACCAGTAATAATATAAGTCCAAGACCACCTGGGAATCAAGTAAACGATCGGTTGGATAGGCGAAGATGAGAAAACATACCTATGACACAGCCTACAATAATCTGACCAAGAGTATGGCGTCGCGGAGGAGGGAATATTATAGCATGTACTGAAGAGAACGTTGTAAAGACAATGAGTATAGTCAGACTGGTTCGGAACATGGTTGTCAGGGGTAGAGCTCAGGGAAGCAATACCGCGAGTCAGTTAACCCGCTAACGTCATCGCTGGACACGGGAATCTCTGAAGGCATATCTAGAGGCATAGGAAAATATAAATATAATACTTGTCGGCATACTAGCCGATTCATACGAGCTACATCCTGCTAGAAGTACAAGACATGAGGGGACCGAGGTCATATTGCCCTGCAAATCAGAGCTGATTCATCCGCAGCGACGGGTTTTTTAGCCAAAATTAGACGCCAATGATCAGATTGCTGCTAATCTGGTTTTCCAAACAACGAAGCAGGGGTAACAGCACCGTGGCTTCTGTCAGGGAAAAGTCACACCGGGGGCTTTTGTTATCTGCACATGTCAGCTCGCTTGGAGTCAGTAGTACTGTACTATGTACTACGAGTGCTTCAACTGCTGGGTGTCTCATCGCATTCTTTTGAAGCACTTAGTGCAACGTGGCGGATATCTCGTTTTTGACGAGAAAGACAAATGTTGCCAAGATGAAAAAATGAGACTTAGGAGTAACTGTTTCAAGTTCAATCACATTTGCTGTGGCGATGATGTCAACAGCATTTTGCAATATGTCAGTCAATCTTCCCACTATGGTCATTCCGTAACTGGCATAGGTTAGGGAAACAAAGTGGTAAGACATAGCAAGTAAATATCAGTACTATAATCATTTGATAACTGGAGTCCAGTCTTTACATTTGTAGATATGGTTTTATCGTCCTGGACGACCACTCGAATCAGGTCACAGCCCTAAGTAGAGGGTTTCTCGCTTCAACTTGATTCCGACTATCCTTGCGTACTAGCGATGAAGGTCTAGGTCCAGTGAGATTTTGAGATGATTGACTGGCCAATCAAATGCTCCGTCTATCTTAAACTTCCAGCTCTAACTTGCTGGTGAATGCGTTGGAAACCTGAGCAAAAGTTACAGATGCAAATTTTCCATGAAGCTCCATCGAATCGAATCATTCTCTTCGCGCTCATTGAGTCTGTGCTGTATCTAATCTAATGAGACGTAGATAAGATCAATACATCAAAGAAAGTTTATCGGTCTCAGAAGCTGTTTTTCGGATAGGATTCATAGGCGGTGGAACAACAGCACCGCGGTTCTCACAATGCCTAATATTATTCCTGAGATGACGGAATCCCTTGATGATTTTGTCCTAATTTCCAATGATGACATGGCTGAGTACACAGAGAAAACGGCATCTTTTTCCAGCTAGAGCTAAGTGGATTTGTAGGACGGTTTCACCTATTGAGGCGCTTTTACTTTTGGTCGGTACGGCCTCTGGAATATCGAAATCAAGGCGCCTCGAACTTCCAAGGCAAAGATAAATCAGCTGGTAGGACTGAGAGCCTAACAATACGCTCAGCCTGCCCACTTAGTCCCTGGGCCTTGGGTTGTTTATCTACTCACTACGTCCAAGCACATCCACGCTGCATGTATACTTTTCCTGTCCAGGACGAAGGCCCCAGTTATTAACATATATGGATATCATCACGAACAAAACGCCTTTGATTGAATCAATATTCCCTCAATGGCTCATAGCTCATAAGTGAAACAGTAAATAAGAAGTTCTGTAGTTCCTGCATGACTAAGATGAATTTCAGCTGTGTCAACTGTGTTGAGGGTGATGATACGATCTACAAGAAGCGGATATGGCTGGGGAAGTGTGTATCTTGGATTAATAGTTACGTAACTCCTGTTTTTACGTAAACCTCATGAAATTATGATTGAGATCGTGGGAGCGTGAGATCAGAACTTCTATGCCACATGAAATGAAAGGTGTTTTCAGTCACTAACAGTAAGACAATCACAATCTATGTGTTATGTTACATGTCATGATATGGAATTGAGTGGTTCACTGATAAATGGACTGCAGCTCGATTGCTTGACATCGCTTCAGGTTGATGCTTCTCGCCGATGACGATTCTATTGAGAGATCTAGTGCCAGAACACGAAGTAACGAACAATTGACTTTGGTTGATGCTTCTCGATGATTGCTGGAAGCTTAATACAATTGCACACCGCCGGGAACGAAACGATTTAAAATCTTTGTCTATGTAAGCTATCGGATGTGTGATGTTAATGACGGTCGCGGCGGTGGGAAAGCCACTATGGTCGAGTGGTATCCGCATCTTCCTGTCACCATCCTCACATGTAATCTCACACTAGAAGACTTCAAAACTCCTGAGAAAACCGCCCAGTGCATCACAAGACAGACAACGTCAGACACCACTGCTACTGCCACTTGTTCGCCTGAAGGGCTTCTATCACAGATGCGCGAATTGTAGCAGAGAAAAAGGATACATTTTGAGTGCGCGGGAGAACCAGAAGATCGTGTATGCCTATTTAGGAAGAGAGGAGAATCATCTGAAAAAACGATGCTTCTCAACGAATGGACTGTTTGTCATTTGACATCAGATTGTTGAACAATACGACACAAGAAAGAAAAGATCAAAGAAGCTCGATGACTCAGATGTCAACGGTTGAGGTGAAAAGAATGTTAAGTAGTGTAGAGTGCTCAATGTGAACCGTATTTGTCATTGATGGTGGGTAGAGAGAACCTTGAATTGATTCACATGAGTCGATTATCCACGAGGGGACTGGGGACAAAGATCTCTCAAATCATTATTAAAATTCGACACGACGAAGAGCGCTGCTCAAATCTAGGTAGTCTGTGTGGGTTGCATGGCTGGACGAGAACTGTGCGTGAGATAATTTCTCCAGGGTATAGAGTTGTTCGTTTGGGTAAGCCGAAAATGACCAGAACTCGCCTCAGAGATCTTGGTGTTTCGATGATTGAACGGGTGAATGAAGAGAGAACATCGGGGATTGCAGGGTGAAAACTGAGGTCCCAAGATATGGACATTTTAACAGCCACAAACGTGATATAGATCACCGAGATTGAGGAGTGTGATGACTGAATCTGAAAACTTGTATGGAATGCAAGGTAAACGATGCTGGTAACGGTGCTGAATGGAGCGCCCGAACGAGTGGCCCTGGACGTAGAGAATACACGTTCTAGTTCGAGCGCCAAGGACACAGATCAAACATATGTGACTACCGCCGGCGGGAGAGATTGCGACTCATCCGAAACTAAAACGTCTTTATCCGAGTACAAGGGTGGAAAAAACACAAGTGGGGAAATGGAATGGCTGAGTGGGGAGAGGGATCTGGACCGGTGAATAACCCGTGAATGACGGCAAGACGAGATTCCGGATCGGAAAAAATTATTTCGACGAAGTGGTAGGTAGGCCAGAATAGAATACCACCCCTGGATACGATATTGAAATATTTTGTTGGGAAATACTGAAGACTGGACGGTAAGAGGATCCGCTTGATGTGGTAGTTTCTTTGACGTGCGAGGCGATAGTCAGTGAGGTGGGAGAAAAGAACATGTTTTTGGAAGGACCGGGGCTAGAGTGGCTCGCTGCGCAAAAATGAACCGAGCTGATGATGGCTGCCGGGGCGGAGTCCGAAAAAGGACATTCTCGGCACAGGATGCCGAGCAAAACAAACGGATTTCAAGTCAGCTCGTCTTGCCTCTCCCATCCATCTCCCCACCATGGGCCGTCGCAAGATTGAAATCCAGCCAATTACTGTCAGTCGCTGTTGTTGCTCCTCGCCTAAGCCCTGCTCACTCTGCCCACAGCATGAGCGTAACCGCGCAGTCACCTTTTTAAAGGCACGTCTTCCTATTTATTCGCTATTTTTGCGCACCGTGTTTATTCTTGGCTGGCTACCCAGCGCAAGAATGGCCTGTTCAAAAAGGCATATGAGCTCGGTGTTCTGTGTTCTGTCGACGTCGCTGTTATCATCTTTGGTACGCCCACTCGCTCATCGTTCTCACCCTGCTCATCTTGGTTCTATTTTTATCGTCAAGAGGAACGCCCTGGCCATCATGTCAAGCTCTACCAGTACTGCTCCGCCGACATACACGACGTTGTCGAGCGCCACGTTCGCGTACGTGCATTTTATCTGTCCAAATGTTGTCGTTCTCACGCTGCAGTAGCACGATGGGGAAAAAGATACGCGTGGACCCCAGGACTTTGCTGGGAACACGAATACGAAAATAGATGACGTTGTCGATGGAGACGACGATGACCAGGACGATGACGACGATGCTCCGAGCAAGCGTCGTGGCGGTGAGACCAAGTTGAAACGCGGTGGTTCTGACTTGGCCATGCATACCGATGTACGTTTCTCGTCCTTTCCCATATCCCGAGGGTCTGACGAACACAGGTTGGTTTTATGCAGAACCGTGGTTTGTCGATCCCGCAGCCTCCTCTTCCCATGCACAGTATGGGCTCTGGATCCGCTCTTCCTATCTCTAGCGACCGCCATCTTCCCCGCGCTCATCCGCATCATAAGCGCCCACGCACAGACCATCCCTCCCTCCACAGCCGATCTCCATCCGATGATCATTTGCCCTCGGGCTCAGCGGCATACCATTATCCACCTGGCCCAGGCGCTTCTTTTTCCAGAGGTACAAGTCAATATCAACAACATCATTCCGGAAATACACAGTACACGCCCCTCTACCCGGTTTCCAATCACACTACGCCTCCACCCGTTTTCATTCCACTTCAGCCAGAGTTCACATCTTCCTCTTCGCGTGGTCCTGCCCCACGCTCCGGTGGTCCTGTGCCCCCGTCTGCTTTTTCCGCAGCTCGTTCTAACAGTGCTAATTCTTATGATCCCAACATGTACCCAGGTATGATGCGTCCGCCTCAGTCCGGCTCCCACCACCCTGCTGGTGGTGGAGGCAGCGGCGGAAGCAGTGGTGGTGATCTTTTCACTGCGTTTTTGGATGCCGATGAACACAGCCGGCAGTCACAAAACCCGGGTTTTGGTCTTGACTGGCCTGTCCACAGTTCGACCCCAGGATCGGGACCTCCCTCTTCTAACTCAGCTCCTCCCCCTGGTGAGTTGACAAGCGTGTGGGCCTCACTTCTTGTGTCGGGTGATTGACATATCTCCCTCCAGTTTCTAATCCCTCGGCGAGCTCATCCTCAGGTCCAAACGAAGGCAGCTCTAATTGGTTGGATTTCTTGTCGGGAAGCAACAATCCATCCTCTTCCGGTAGGGATCCCTCGATGTCATGGGAAAGAAGTGGTGGCGACAATCGCGCGGACATCACTGATATGTTTAGTTCCGGTGGTGGGACAGGAGGCGGAGGAGGCAGTCAGGCTACCTCACCTTTGAGTGTAGCAATGGGTGGAATATCTGGAAGTAAACGGCGTGTCGATTCTGAAGACACCACGCTTGTCACTAGCCCCAGCTCTCTTAGCAGTATGGAGAAAAAAGAACTCAAACCTGAAGGAGGCGGCTGATCGCTACGACCTCTGAAAAGCACGAGTGGACCGAAGGCGCGTATCCTTGCCGAGCCTCTGTACCATAGAAAATGGACTTTGGTGTTTCTGTGATTATCGTCTCTCGTGCGAGTTCATCTATATCTTCTCTCTCCTTCTTTGCGTTCGCTTCTAAACCACTCGTATTTTTCCTGTACTGCTTACAGCCCATAGTATATGATCCTGTCTTTATAAATCTCCTTGATGATGACGTACCTTTGAGACTCTTAGAGAACCGAGACCCCAAAATAAATAACTGGCCCTTCCTGCCGGTCCCTTGGTCGATTTTCAAATTAATTTCGGAAGCATATTTATTTTAGGCTTTAAACGTCCAAAGAATTCGACTTCGACTAGACACAGCGGCTACAAATGACAAGTTATGAAGAAGAAGGAATAGTAGTGTCAAGCCAGGAACGCCGTTGATAGCTGAGGCTGGTATTTTAAAACTCAAGCGACTCGTTTATACTCTAAACGAAACCTGGCCCCAGCCGGCGGGACGTATATAAATAAATATTTTTTGACACAAAGGTTTTGTTTGCCATCGACGGATTTGTGAAAGTAAAAACTGGTGAATGAACATCGAAACTTGGTTTAATGTTATGGTACTACCACCAGCCCAGAAGATCTGATCTTGTAGAGAGCAACCCAATCCCCTCAGAAATTGAATGTTCACATAATGTCGAAGTAGAAAGGAACTAGGTGTGTCTTAGATATCGACAAAATGCATTCCAATTAGAACTATATAGTATATGCATCATGCAAAGCAAACAGCAAAACCTATGTATCGATTTATCTCCCCCCTTATTAGGTCACTCCCGGCGGTAAACGAACGCGTGACTTGAACCACATGGAGATTTTTTTTCATTTGTGATTTTCGGTGTTAAAACATGAGATCCGATAAGCCGCTTTAAATCCCCTCGCTAGTTGATATAGATGGATCCACTGGGTTATGAGGTCAGCTGATTTTTGCTAGGACCGCCAAGAATTTAAGGGTGGGGTTGTACATCGTGTGCAGCTCAACTTAACCCTGAGTTCGGCTCTCCTTGGAAAGAAAAATGGAGCCTCGCTCTCTCAGTAACTTTTCGGACTGCCCTGGAAATCGATCCATCAGTTCGGTTTTACAGTGTCGACCAATTCGAAAAACAAAGGGACAAGTTTGCGTTGGGATTTGGAGATATGGTAGAGTAGTGTAAAAATCCGATGATAGAGAAGAAGAGATAGGCGGACAAGAGTTCTGGCACCCGATACCTCGGTAAAAAAAATTACTCAGGACTAGTCTGAGCAGGTTGGACTAAACCGACCCGGTTGGTCAACTCAGATAGTTGCCAATCTTCTCAATATGGTTCAGTCTAACACGAGGCTATTTCTTTAGAGGTCATTTGCGTACCTGACCCACCCTGTAGTTTATTTCCTCTTTAAAATCGGTAGCAGAGAGCGCTGCGTGAACAGTAAGGGGTTTGAGCCCCCAACCCCTCTTCCTCCTCCACTATCAGCTGGCCTCAATTATCTGACCTCGCCAGTCGAGCATTAACATATATGCCGATGACTTAAATAAGGTTATTATCGGCTTAGGGGGGTTTTGTCCGAATTCGTAGGTTCAATCCATTCCTTTATGCTGGCAAAGAAGGCAGGGTTGGGGACCCTGGTAAGTCTTGGACCAAGTATGTATTCAAAATGCAACAGGAAGACATAATCAGTTAGTGTTTCTCTACAGATCATTTTAATTAGACATTCACCCAGTTTAGAGCTGGGCTTAGACACTAACGTTTCTCATCACCAAAGGAGCGGCGAACCGCATTGGTTTTTTATCTAATAAATACACCCCTCCTAGAAGTCGGGGCTTGATTGCATGTATTAGCTCTAGAATTACCCATGTAGCAAGGTATCATCAAATAAACTATAACTGATTTAATGAGCCATTTGCAGTTACACAAGATGAGCGAGCAAGGTCTGTATAGTTCAGTCAATCGTTCGTATGATGGATCATCAAATTCAAGGTGAGAGAGTGTGTGTGGGAGGAGGGAGTGCAAGGCACTCTATTCGCCTCAAAGGTATTTTTTTTTTTTTTTACAAAGCCAACTCACGTATTGGGAACTGAACCAGGGAATAAATAGACCCCTCCTTGAATGAAAAACTTATTTAGAAAATTCCAAAGAAAGAAAGAACAACAACATGATGAAGGAAAAAAAAAATCATGTTCGCTAAGCATTTTCATTTTCATTTTTCATAATTCATTTCTAGGATGAAAATAAATAAAAAGGAACCGTCGAAATTTCTTTTTGCCGCGAGATGTTTCTGGTTTTTCATTTTTTGCAAAAAACGATCCCGAAGGAAGCTCAACCGAACCTAACTTAAAACCTTGAATTATGCCTATTCATATAGACTTATTCATAAGAGTGGTTATACATCACTCATACACGTAAAAAGGATTGGTCATAAATGGAAGTTTCGTACAACTTAGACGCACATTGTCTTTCTTTTTTTGAAATTCCATTCATACGTAAAGTGTTTACGTGTCAATAAATATCATATATACATACATTGACTCACCCAAAAACAAAGAATGGAAGAGAAGCTTCTCTTATTACAAAAACAAAATAAAAATTGATTTCATTGACAGGGTTCTCAAGAATTCTATTTCTCTTCCGTAGTCGATGAGATCCCCCATTGTCTGTCACCATGGCTGTTTCGTGTGTGTGAGCAAATCGCCCAAAACAAACAAAAAATAGAAAAATCCTTCTAACCTCCAGTTTATCGTATCGAAGCCTGAGATAGAAATGAGCAAGTCGAATTCCTTAAAATTAAAAAAAAGTCTACCTTAACCATGACCATGACAACGACCACCCCATACACCCCATTCACTTCCCTTGTTAAGCATTTGAATACCCTCCCAATAACCCAGAATCTTCCATGAACCAACTCCAACGTTCATCCAATCGTGAATCCCGCGAAGCAAGTCCTAAATCGGCAAGGTCGGCAGCTGTTCCGTTGCTATCGTGCATCTGTTGAAGCGAAAGCGTCGGATAAAACGACGGTGGTGGTGGTGGTGGCGGCGGCGGATAGGAGGTGGAGTTCAAAGGTGGAGCGGACGGTAGCGGTAGCTGTTGTTGCTGTTCTTGTTCTGCAGTGGGTGGATAGTAATTATAGGTGGTGGGATGTAATAGGATGGGCTCTGTCGACCATTGTGGGTGGCTATCATGGAGAGGTGTATGCGATGGGACATGATCATAGGGATACACGTGGGGCTCTGAAGTGGAGGTGGACTTGTCCTGTCGCGTGTCAGAGGAGACGAATCGGGTATGTCCTGCGAATATGGTCAGTTCATCATGTTCGGGAGGAGCGGTGGAAATCGCCCAATCATGGCCTGCAGAAGAAGCTTTGACATTGGCAAGAGCGTCTCTGGCCTTGTCAGCCAAGCGAGTGAGGATGGGAAGGGCTTTCAAGGCACGGATGCTATATTTGGAGGCTTTGGTGAACAAGTCGAGGGCTTGATCGAGTTCGGTCATGGCGGAGTGGGCGACGGGAGAGCGGGGGCCTCGGGTGACGAGGGTTCCGAAAACGACCTGATGGGGTGAGGGGAAAAAGAAGCAGAGAGGGTAGCGGGAGGCTTACAGCAGCGGTAAAGGCAAAGGTCCACATGGTCCAGAATCTGGAACAGGAATTGGGAAAGAGGGCAAATTGTTCTTTGACTGATTTGAGGATGGTGGAAGCAGCGCGATACGAGGCAACGAAGGAGTGAGCATAGGGGCTCTTGAGGGGATTGAGGGGGTGATCCATGATAGCTTGTGCAAAGAAGCTTCGATGGAGATACATGAGAACTGGGAAAGGGGAAATGAAAGGATGAGGTTAGGGAAAGAAGAAGGAGATGCGTACCCGTTTCTTTGATATGATCAAGAACACAGCGCATGAAGGTAGCAGAGAGATCGTGGTTGGGTGGATTGGACAAGCCCTCGGGCAAAGGAAATTGGCGGACTTTGCGGTCTAATTCCATGATGGTGGCGTAAGAGGGGGCGTGGGCTGTCAAGGTCCTGGAAGTGACGTCGGCGACGCACTCGGCTGCGAAACGGAATTGCCATATTTCGACTGATGGGTTGTGTGGGAGTGAGGGAAGGGTGTGGGGGATGTGGTGGGACGTACAAGCGGTCCCTTTTTTGTCCTTGTTGGAGGGGTCGTACTGGGGAAAGCGGCAGTCGATGTAGGCGAGGGAGAAGGAAGGAGGACGACCGGTGTTGAGGCTCTGAGAGAGAGAGAGAGAGAGATGAGGATGGGGAAGTGTGTAGAGGAAAAGTGCGTACCTGCCAAACGTCTGCGACGAAAAGATCCCAAAAGAGAATACGACGGCGTTGGACCATTTTTTGGGATAGACCCCAACGAGCGCTATCTCTGTCTAGGGACGGGGAATGAGAGGTGCCAGGGGCGGGGAGGAGACCGAGAACAGGACCTACGGAGACCAATCTAAGGGAGGGGGGTCAAAGGAAGAGAGAGAGAGAGAGAGAGAGAAGGGACATACAGTTTGGGAGAGATGACAAGCAAGGGTGATGAGGGACCAGGTGAGCTCCATGCTAGTATCACTTTTGAGATCGCTTCCGCTCATGGCATTGTAGATACTCATGAGATGGAGAGACTGGATCGTGACGATGGAGGGTTTTTCCAAGACGGGTTGGAGGGCGAGTGCAGCGCGAGCGAGTTGATGAAAGTGATGAGCCTGGGCAGAGGAGGGATTGGGTTGGACGAGGGCGCCGATGGCAAAGACGAGGAAGAGGAGGGCGAGATCATGGGGCCCGTCGTGGAGATGTTGTGGGTTCGGATCGGGGGGTTGCTGGCGGTAGATGAGGGGGAGGGTGTCTTGCTTGAGCTGAGGTTTTGTGACACCACGGAAAATCCAATAGACCTGGTCAAAGTAAGTGTCGACGAGGGTTTGAGCACGTTCCCATGGGGGGAGATGGGAGAGGATGAGATGGAGGATGTCGGGGGGAGAGCCGATGGGAGTGAAGGGGAAGGAGTGAGAAAAGAGAGCGAGATCTGGGAGAGAGTCAGTGGAGTCAGCAGGGTCAGTGAGGTCAGCCGGGGTCAGTGGTGTAGCAAGGAGAAGGGACTGGTGGGTGGGTGTGAGATGGATGGCCGAAGCCAAAGAAACAGAAAAACGGACCTCTGAGCCACCGGTAGGACCAAAGAAACGAGAGATGCCGTGGTCGGAGATGGAGAGGGTACCCAAGGCATCGATAGGATCATAGAGAGGATGAGAAGATGAATCAGGAGGAGGAGGAGGAAGGGCCGAAGAGCCTGCCAGCGCATCCTCAAGCTGGCGGACACGGGTGGTGAGTTGGGCAATGCGACGATGGAGATGTTCAGTGGCAGCCAGGACAAAGCGTGTGCCTTGGCCTGTAGCGAGGGCGCCGTTAGGACACAGAGATGCACATCCTCGACGCTGGCAAGACTGGCAAGGGATTTGTTTGTCGCACTTGATTTTGAGTCTGCGGCATTCAGCACAGGAGACCTGGTGGAGTTGGGGTTAGTGGTTCATGGAAAGAAAAGGAGTAGTCTGACTTGGCCTTGTCGTCTCTGTCAGACATCCAGCCCCAACCCACAAGAAAGACCACCCACCTTGACTGCGTTTCTGCTCCAACTCTCGAGCCCGCTTCGTCGTCATTGGCACACCCGTACGTGTGTTCTTTTAGGCAACTCGCACCCACGATGCAGTCGACCTCGTCCTTTGCCCATCTTTCTCTCCCTCCCATCTCTCCCCACGCCTTTTTGGCCGCTTCAGACGACTTTCTCCTGTTGTTTGGTGTGTGTCTTTTCTCTCTCTCTCTTCTCCTCACCCACGCCACGCCTCACAGATCGTCTTGGCCACGGTGTCTTTTCCTTTATCCAGGCCGACATTCGAGGCAACATCGCGGTACGTGTGGTCTTGTTAGCAGGAGGGGTGCAATCACACTTATGGTCAGGGTTTGCGTGCTCGTGTCCATGACCACCACGATCCCACTCTTGAGGCCATCCTCACCACCTCGGACGATCGTGCCATCGGCTGTCTTGTTCGTCTCATCAGGTACACTCCCACTCACATCCACACACACACATCCATCGCTGACTCTTTTGAGGGGATATCGCTATGTCCATTGCGCCCTTTCCATGATGCTGGCCCACCCCGAGCTCGATCTTCAGGTCTGTTTCAAACGAGCCTACGACCAGGTCCTTCGTCCTTTCCACCCCGTCTTGGTCAGATCCCTCGTAGCCGTGCGTCTCCTTGTTCCTCACTATGACCACCACCACCACCACCACCACCACCCCCCAATAGGTCGCCATTCGCGCTTCACCCACCCGTAAAGACTTTTGCTTGCGCATCGCACACGGCATGGACCTCGCCCAGTTCGACACCGCCCTCTCCCACTGGTTGGCAGGCCTGGACAACCTAGTCACGTACATCTCCCCCTTGTTACCCTATCACTAGCTACGTCCGAATCGAATGGTCTTTTTCCTTAAGGGGTTACCGAGCTTGCTTATAAAAATAGTGCTACGCTTCTCCCGCTTTTCATCTGCGGAGTTTCAATTATATGTTTTCCAGCCCATAAGCAACCTCTCCCCTTCCCTCTCCCTCTTCCTCCCCTCCAATGTCCAGCTCACCCCCTCCCAATCCCACAGACACCACCGCCCCCCACGAGTACGAAAAGGGAAGAGTCATTTGCACCCACTGTGGTGACCCCGTCCCCATCAGGGACCACTCTAATGAATTCACTACAGAGCACTGGGATGCCCACAAGCGCAACTGCCCCCCTTCAGACCCCGTCATCTACACACCAGAATCTACCGCGGACGCCCTCGCTCACCCCCCTACAAAACGTCGCAGAGCTAAACGCACAGAAGAAGAACGCATCCACTACCTCCGCTCAGATCCCTATGTCGCTCAGTTTGAAGCCTACCGCGTTCTCTGTGCCTCCTGTCACAAGTGGATCCGTCTTCGACCCAACTCGACCTATTGTTCCATTCCCTGGGACGCTCATCGCAAATCCTGTCTTGCCAAGAAAGTGTAGGCGCGCCACCCTCTTTTTCTCCCACTCACCCCACTCACACCGCTCCAAATCAGCAACAGCAAGAATGTCTATGCCCTCGAAGAGCGCAACAATCTCTTTGGAAAGGACCCCGATGTCCGCAAATTCGATGCAGAGCGTGTTCTCTGCAACCTCTGTGACAAGTGGATCGACGTCCCTTCTTCCGATCATCTCCAGGCCGTCCAGAAATGGCTCCAGCATCGTGCAGACTGTCAACAAAAACCTCCTCCACTCACCCGTCCTCCCTATCTGGATTACCCTCCTCCACCACCTCCACCACCTCCTCCACCTCCACCCCCTCCTCCTCCTCCTCCTCCTCCTCCTCACGAATCCCGTCGCCGCAACGCCGAACAACGCGCTGCTACCCTTCGTGCTGACAAATTCATCGGCCAGGTAGAGCCTAATCGTGTCTTTTGTCTCTTGTGCCAGAAATGGGTCCAACTCCGTCAAGACTCGTCCTACTGCGCTTATCCCTGGATCCAGCATAGAAGCAAGTGTCAAAAGTCAGTCGCTTTTCCGTCTTTTGTTTTCGTTCTTGGTTTCTCATTCGGCACATCAGACGCAAGGCAGCCAAGCATCCCGTTTCCGACAGTTCCGACTCGGACGTCGACTCGGATGTCGACCATGACCACGACGACACCAGGCTCCCTCCACGTGAACATCCCCGCGACGTCGACCGTTACATCACTTGGTTGCGTGCGGATCCTCGCACCCGTCGTTCTTGGGATGTCGACGTTGACGCCCAAGGCGACGAGGACGATGACCCTCGTCCTCCTCGTCCTCCCCCTCCTCCTCTAAGACGTCCTCATCCCGTTGGACTCGCTGATCTAGATAGCCCCGCAGGTCGACGGGCGTTTATTTCCTCATCGCTTTCTTATTTATTTGCCACTACGTATGAATCCTCTGATGACATGACAGTTTCAGCTTTATTAACTTATCTCAATGCCGCCATGCCTCTGGACAAGCACGAGGATTTTGATACGACCGAGGTCGTCAAGGGTGTCACTGCACTGCAGGACAGAGGCAAGGTGATGCTGCAAGGGGATAATATCAAGTTGTCGGATTAGCATTGGGTGTTTTTTTTTTTTCTTTCTTGGACCATTTTGTGTGTGTGTGTGTGTGTGTGTATCTTGCAAAGCTATCGATCTATCCAACAAGCACCTTCCGTATATCCGAAAGTAGGTTGAATTCATGGTTGGATCCGCGGTGGGTTCGTGAGAGAGAAGGCGGATATGAGACGTAAACTGAGCTACCCTCATTAGGTTGAACGACAGGTGGATGACTGAGTTTGTTGTTTCCCCCCTTCCCCTGAAACACGTCAGCACAAAAGCAAAGGACGGCCTTCTCGTTCATTTCAGGGTGGAGAAGAAGATCCGCCCATTTTTATTTTTTTTGACAATTGAAATGAAACAAGTAAGATGGTTATCAATAAGAATCCTCATGGTTGAAAGCAGGTGCAAAAAAGTTAATCTCTTGTAAATTTATATAGACAGACTCTAAATCAAGGTACGTCCCTCGGTCACAATGGATATTGCCTAATATGGGTTGATTGACTAAATATGATATTTTGACTGGGTTATTCTTTTCTATATATGGCGACTGATGACTATTAGATTGGTAACCTTGAGACTCTGTCGAGAACATTTAAATTAGTGTCCATCAGTGGAGGGTAACATGACAGCGAGATCAGTAATGTAACATTGAATCAAGTAGATTTCCAGACAAGTCTTGGAGAGATGATGTCCTATAAACTGACCTCACTCATAGTGATTGGATCTTACGGTCAGTGCTCATTTCCCTCTATTGTGTCTCCATTTCAACATCTGACTTATCATTCTCATCATTTGAGACCTTTAGATCTCTGTTTTAAGTATAAAGACTATGGAGTATTGACTAGATTAAGGCTTGGGAAGAAGAGTCTGATTAGAATAACACTTTCTCTTTGTCTTGGCACAATATTCTAGGCTTTCTCTGAAAAGCTGTATTTTAAGCTGAATTTCTTTCACATGTAATTTGTTTTGGTGAACTATAATTAATGAAGGTTGTTTATCATAAAAGTATAAGCTAGAGGAGTAATCTATTTGTTCATTACACAGAAACTGAGATACATAATATTGGTGTAGAATGTTAAGAAAGCAGTCACACTTGAGCAAAAGTCTATAGAAGGAAGAATATAGATGAACATGGAAAAGGACTTATTCTGAGAGTAGATCAAGTACAAAGACTTATTCAGAGAGCAATACAACTGACCATGGACTATAATCTTAGCTTCAACTTATGTGTTGGTCTTGTATGTCATATGTTGATCTGACAATCAACACACAGCCAATACACTCTTTCACCATAGATCACATTCTCCATTTCAATCATCAATCATACCATAGACTAACTGTTGGAGTGACTGGGTATAGTCTGCTAGGTTATGAGTTTACTCTCTAGAAGAATGAGGTTCTCTGGAGGCAACAACTACTCTAAATATCTAAAGAGTCCATATCAATCAAGTAGAACATCAGGTAGAACATTGCTAACCTAACCACAGAATGATCATGCCAAGTGGTCAGAAACTCTGATGGAACAACTTGGAATATTATGAATTGGTAGGAGTTAATTGGACAGTAGCAGGAGGGAGGAGATTGTCATGAGGATGATACTTGACAGGGGTCTAGTGAAGTTGACTTGACAAATACTGTGGAATTAGTGGTGGTGATTGAAGCTTGAGACTTGGGAGGAAAGAAGTCTGTAAAGTTGACAATATGTATTAGTAGTATTTTGGTCTTGGTTTTTGGAAAAGTAGCAGGTCTCCTTAATTCCATTTCCTCTTTTAGATTGCTACAACTTGAAGCAAGAAGTACTGGTTGAAATTTGATGCTTGTTGTAGCAACCACTCGCCGGAACGGCACTCGTAGTATGCTGACTTCAGCAAAGCTCTCAGTAGGCTATCTAGTAGTGGGGATTACAAGAGAACTTGACAAGGAGCCCTTGCTGCATTGCTCCTCTATTTATATAAATTACATGTGGTCCATGCTACAACAATATTAACCTGCCCTTATGTC
>Ga0157368_1000524_pt1 | contig 17871 bp, 18 predicted proteins | sample AttbisABBM3_FD_113146 | JGI IMG/M metagenome (GOLD analysis project Ga0157368, IMG submission 113146) | Fungus gardens microbial communities from leaf cutter ant in Botucatu, State of São Paulo, Brazil - Atta bisphaerica ABBM3 | ecosystem: Host-associated > Fungi > Mycelium > Unclassified ...
GGAGTAGGAAGATGCCAAGGTTTGTGAAAGATAAGATGATGATAATGATAAACACCCGACAACTCGGAAATCCGCAAATGCTACAATTACGATTACTTTCTTGTTGAAATCCACTTATAATCAGAATGGGCCGTAAACAAAACCGTGCTAGATCCCCTTCTCCTGCCCCTGGACCAGAAGCAACTGTCGCAACAAACGAACCTGCTCCTCAGGCACCCGTCGAAGTTCTCTATTGTGCTGGTACGTTGTTGTCCGGTACCCAGGATCACCAAGACTTATCAGTGACTATCAGTGTGTACATTTCCTATCGAATATTGCGAGTTTGGAAGTAGCATAACTCGATGCAAAGAGTGGTTGAAGGAAGTCAATCCAGAGCTCTTTGATAAGCTCTACTCTGACGGTGAGTACAAGTTAGCCCACCTCCGCTACCAGACACTAGCATAACCTATTTATACATTAACAGAGGCGTTACAAGCTAAAATTGGGACACTAAGTCTCGAGGCACAGGCAAAACTTGAACAGGATACAGCCAAGAAGGAAGCCAAGGCAGAAGCCAAAGCAGACGCAGCACTCAAGAAAAAACTTGCATCTCAAGTCACGATCAAGCGTATTGAACGTACGAAACGGAAACATGTCACCTCAATTCAGGGCCTAGAAGCCTTTGACATAGATCTCAAAAAGGCTGCGAAGCAACTTGCGTCGAAATTTGCTACAGGGACTTCGGTGACCAAAACACTGGCAGGTACAGAGGAAATCGTTGTGCAGGGTGATGTTGCCGAAGAAGTCAGGGAATTGCTTGAAGAGGGTGTTGGGGTGCTCAAGGGCGTCCCACTGGACAATATTGAGATCACGGAGGAGAAGAAGAAAAAGGGCAACGAATAAACGTCTCTCGCTCTTTCGATTGGTAATACAAACTTTGATGTATCTGTATATTAGCCTGACACAAGAGGAATACATTTATTTCACAGAGTCCCAGTCTAGTTTCAAAGGCCACAGATAAACTACTATCTCCTTCTGGCGCCGTCACTGGCTGTTCCGGAAGATCAGTCATTGACTCCTCAGCGGTTCCGGTAGGTATGGCCTGCTCACAAAAAGAAATAGCGACACAATCAGATATCGGAAGTGTCCATATCCGGTCCAACGAGGAAGAAATTTCCTGCAACAGGATTGCCCAACGCCGTTTCAGCAGCGAAATCGGTAATATTGAAGTGTTCTCTGAAAGCGGTATTCGGCGGAATTGTACCGTTGAAATAGGCCAATCCTGCCTCTTCAAAGTTATCCGGCTGAACGTATGCAAGAATAACATATCTAATCGCCCCAAAATCCCGTGAGTCCTGGTTCCCTTCAGGTACTTAGCTACTACGACCGCTTACCGATGAGGATCGGATCCAGCTGGTGGGGAAGGGTGAAAGAACTCGACCAAGGCAGAGCTCACATTTGTCAGCTGGACACTATCTTCGAGTCCCTTTAGGACCTTTGAATGGTCAACGACAAAGCCCTGGCCAATGAAATGCAAAAACTGGGCAACGCTTGGATTTTGCGGGGTGAGGGCATCTGGGTCAACGATGGTAATTACCCAGGTAGACGTTGAAGATGTCAAATTCCTGTTGTCAGAGGAAAGGAACCATTGTGGTGGTTGGTCAGTCTCTAAATGTGCAGGCTTATTTTCTTCAACTTTGCAAGTATGGCAGGCAGAAGGACTCACGTTCCGTTGTAAGCAGTATACCTGGCACAACACTGACGTCTTTTCCCGTCACAGGATCCGTGAATAGGGTATCGATGCCAAGGCTGGGGTTGAAACTGGGAAGTACATCGGGTACAATATGGGCTTTCTCAAAGGCAGCGGTAACGTTATCCAAGCAGGCTGGAGAATGAGGACGGGCCAGTACATGTGCCTCACCCAGAGCCCCCAAAACCAGTATTGCAGATGTTAAAAGAAACATAACTGAGGTGATGTCTCCACAATGTACAGTCTTATATCCCTGATACTTGAGAAGATGAGAAAATTGTTCACAGTGACGATGGCTGGGAATGGTTTTCGCCTGGGATTTCTAGTCTACACAAAAGATGTTACGTGTGAAGAAACAGGGAAGCCAATCACCTTTGCTGTATCTCCTTCCTTCGGAGAATGGGTTTTCAGAAACGGTGAAGAAGTGGGCAGATTTTCCTGTTGTTGACTAGTCTATGAACATGACATTGCCTAAGTTTCGAACTTTGGTCAGACTCTGAGAAAGAGCCGAGGGGATACAGGAGAGAAACGTAGGACTGAGTACCTTTCGGGAGCACAGTTTTGACGATAACGACATGTGATATCAACTCTGTGACTGAGAGCCTTAGTCTTTCCCCAAAAACTTTTCCCTGTCCTGATTAGGTTACCTCTCGAAACAGTTAACTTTAGCACAGTAGAGGTTCATTCATCATCTTATGTCAAAGTTAACGTTAACCTGACTTTCTCTCCGGAATACCTGGGCCCTCTTTTCTTCATATTGACATTTCATACCCATAATCCGATGAGAATCTACGCCTCTTCTCAACGGTTACAGATACGTCCACGTCCCCGCCTCGGCATGGTTTGTCGTAGTTTGATAGCAAAGTTCTTAAGTAGAGGTGGGGTTCAGAGTCAAGGAACATTGACGTATTACCAAGGGGGAGAACCGGCCATTCCAGAACAGGACAATTCCATAGACTCTCGATAGCAATTTGAGGGGCGACGAAACAGATGAATAAAATAAATTTTCTCAGTCTTCATTTAAAACTGATCATCATCCCCAACGAATGTATCCACGACCAGTCCAGTCACTTTCGTTTCCCGTCCGAAAATTTCTTCATGAGCACTTCCACTTCCTGGCACTCTTGCTTTCCTCTGACGCACACTACAGTTGCATCATCCACATCACCATCCATATCCGGGACAAGACATTTTACATCTTCTGCGTTGGGACACGGGCATTCTGCTGGATGCCCTACACAATCCAGTGTTAGGGGACAGAGGTAGTGCGTACATGAGACTAACCAAAATGAAAGTCAATGGAGATGAGGTCAAAAGAAGGCAAGCTGGATTGCGTACCACTATCAGCATAAGCAGAGAACTGAGAGCTGCTGGATCTGTGCTGCTGTTGATGTTGCTGATGTTGCTGATGCTGTTGATGCTGCTGCTGCTGGCCACCATTGAACATATTGAAAAAGCCCTCAAATTGGGCCAAAACGGTATGTATTTGGAGGAAGCAGATGAACGCTAGCAGGAGGGTGTAGCATGAGAGCAACATGATCCAACTTGGAATACAGAAATTTCAGGCTACGTGGAAATCAAATCCATGTTCACATCTTGAATTCGTGTCACGTGCCGTCTACATAAATAAGCAGTTTGGGCCGCCAAACTCTACATAATGTCGATAATCCGACCAACTGTGTGTTTCCAGTTTTTCAATACGGATAAATGGCTTACTGACTTCATGTGGTATAGTCGAAATTACCTCCTGGGGCAAATCGTATATTGTTTGTCAAGAACTTAAGCTACAGTATCACTGGGGAGGACTTGTATGATTTATTCGGCCGTTACGGGAGTATTCGACAAATTCGTATCGGAAATGAACAAAAGACGAAGGGAACGGCGTTTGTTGTTTATGAAGATGTCATGGAAGTGAGTCAAGCGGATTCAGCACATTGGGTTTCATTATACCTATCCGCATCTCTCAGGCCAAAAATGCTCTTGACCACTTGAACGGCTTCCATTTGCAAGAGCGATACATTGTAGTATTGTACCATATGCCCGCTAAACAAGATGCAGCTGCAGCGAAGGCAGATCTGGCCAGAAGGGAGGAAGAACTTGTTCAACTCAAGAAGAAGCATAATATTGGAGATGAATGATTTCATGGAATGTTTCTCGTAATGATATTACTCTTCCCTATCTGATATGTTCTGTAGTTTCACTGCACTTTGTTGTTTACACGTGCCTTGAGCAGGCCCATCTTGTATCGGGTGATGGTTGTCACTGGTGCATCCCATCCATTCATGCCGAAGAACGGCGTGCTATCATGTATTCGCATTCAGGACAAAGTCTATCGATATGTGGCGAGTATTGTTGAGGGTATTGGTGGCTCACTTGTGAGTTAGTAATATGTATTGAATACACGATCATAATGGGCTCACTATTGCCAGCATGTCACCTTGCATTGCGGTGGTTGGCAGGTTGGTGGATGTGCCGGACTGAATTTGCAGTTTATCAGGTCGCACACAATCTTTACGAATGTCAGTGATACACTTCATGATGCAGGATGAAACTTACCTCTTCGTCTGGCTATTAAGGAATACAATCACGATCAGCCTATGCCTGCGATAATCCAGGGATCATCACAAACCAAATTCTGCGCGTGACCGCATCTTTGAAAGAATGCATTAGTATGGCTGGGCGGAAATGGTGGTCATGCATCATACCTTTTATAGACATTGCGTACTCTGCCGCCTTCAGTTTCAAAGTTGAATGGCCCAGCAGGTAGGCTGGCTCACCTTCTCCAATGACACATCTTTTGAAGCTCCAATTGAAGGCGTCTTGATCATTCTCGATTGCCTTTTCCCCTTTTATAGATCTCCATTCTGAGCTTCTGGCCAATTCTTCGGCTCAAGACACTTTCCTGGCGAATTGTAACCGCCTGGTTGACAGCCTGACATCACTCTTACAGTTCCTAGTATATTTGATAAACTTCTACGAATTTCTATTTCGGATAAGTGAATCTTTCAATCGGTTCCAGCGGCCATATCTCCTAATATATCTGTATGTTCATGCAGGCAGCTAATCGGGAAACAGGATCGTTGGATCTTCTCCTAACATCCAGTAGGAAATCCATTGTTTGTCCGATGTGTGAGAATACCGAGCGCTAAATGCGGAGCTCTTCTCAACGTGAAATGGTATAGGATTGAGGGTGTAGAACCGCTTCTGGGAGGATATTAATGAGTATCACAAGGGCATGAGCATTCGAAAGAATTGACTTATTGGATCCTTCAAACAAACAGCTTGATGCGAACAGTATTTCGATGTACACAAGCTGCTTTCGACTACTAGGCGACAGGTAGTGACATCTATGCTCTCCTCTTCGACAGGATGACAGCAACAAATATTATAACCTTGTGAATGGCCGATGTTGGTATTTCCCTTCACCCTTGTAGGCGCCCATTACTACCATCAACCCTACGTTATTTCATTCCAACATCGCGTTAGACCCATTTGCCAAGATGACCTAGGTCCTTGCAGATACAGAACAGCTAAAGAGTTGGAAGCGACCGCCATGTGATACATTCTTCTCTGTTAAAGGGTGTATTCTCATGAGAAAATGCTCGCTTGTGGTACAGCAAGCCACCATTTGCACCTCGCCTATGGGTACCCTCGAAAGTGCCTTTTAGAAGTTGAACCAAGTCCATCTGGGCTCATGGATCAAATCGTCTGGTCTCGAATATCTCTCGATTGAGAAACAACAGAACAAACCCCTGTGCCCGGTTTTTGTCGCCATCTCGGGCTAACGCAGATCATGTAACGACAACAATTAATGATCAAGTCACGTTGCACATTGAGCCGTATGAGGCTAGGCTCGAGGGAAGGCCTAGATAACGTCTACTTTCTAGAAATTCAATATCACATGGCTGGATACAACCTGTCCCCACAATTGTTGATTTCCCTAACAAGGTCAACATACTCGTATCCTATTGTCCCGAACTCAATTCACATACCACATTGAATGCAGGTCATTAGTACGTCATAGCACTGGGCTTGCTGGTCAGTCGCGCTTCTATAGGAATTTTCTCCTCGGATTAGATTATAACAGATTTGGTGCTACCTTGCGGTGTTTCTGATGTATACCCACCCACCCAAGGATTTGTAATCGTTATTGTCACAAACGCTGAAGAAAGGACACCGGCGATTATTACTCTGGCGACTTGATACAATACCATCCGAACGGAAAGCAATACATTGAACAACTCAACTTTGGCTCACATTACTCCATTTACTTTAAAATGGAGACGAGTAATTCTTCCAGAACATAACCTTTTGATCCCACATTGATAGTCAAGCTTTGATAGGTGACGAGACCGCTGAAGATCCGACCAAAGGGAAGCCCCATGAAGGAGTCGGGATAGAAAACCATGCATCCGGTTTCTCGCAGGGATTATCATCTCAAGGATCTTGCAATAAGAAGGATGTATTGTAAATCTTGAAAGAATATGGGTAGCCAGAGAAACTCGTCGCTGAAATTGAGTGATTCCCGCCCCAAACACCGATCGGGCGCCAGCAAGGGAGACTCGTTTACACGAGATATCAATAGGCTATACATTATAAACAACACAGCAAATACGAACGCATTAGCGACCGACGCATGATGAGGTATCCGTCGTCGAAAGTGCACAGACGGAATATCTAAATCAACTCCGCAGCATTAACGGGCATCTCGTCCTATTGAAGATTAATACAAAAATTTAACACCGTAAAACGAAGGAGTGACTCACGATCTGTGTACTATAGAATTGTTCTATGGACATTGTGTGGTATGATATTTTAGAATGATTGTAAGCGGAAGTGTTTAAGTCTACGCACCGATATCACGAAGGATACGAACGTCATCAACTGTCACAAACTGGAGAAGAGCTCAGTCAGAGATCAACAGCATTAGATGAGTCCAGATGACTGACGTTGATTGCCACGCCCTTGCGGCCAAAACGACCTGATCGACCGATTCTGTGGATATAGTTCTCACGGTTTCTGGAAAAGCAATCTCAGTAAGTCGGAATGTCATTCCGACCAGCAGAAGATATAACGCACGCAGGTAGATCATAATTAATGACTAGGGAGACCTGTTGAACATCAATACCTCGTGCCCAAACGTCCGTAGTGATCAAGACTCGTCTGATTATATTGTTAGCCGATGGCATGAACTTAAGGACTTAATCTCCACGTACGATGTGCCGTTGCGGAATTCGGCCATGATAGCATCACGTTCCTTTTGAACCATGTCTCCGTGCATTGAGGAAACAGTGAAGTTCGAGGCACGCATTTTCTCTGTTAGCCAATCCACCTTGTGGATCGTTTTAGGAGAGATAGAATAAGGATTAGGGATCAACACACCTTACGGCGAGTATTGCAAAAGATAACAGCTTGAGTGATGGTTAGGGTATCGTACAGATCACAAAGGGTATCAAATTTCCAATCTTCTTTTTCCACCGCAACGAAAAACTGTTTAATCCCTTCGAGTGTTAACTCGTCACGCTTGACAAGGATCCGGATGGGGTCCGTCATAAACTTCGTTGTCATTTCTAGCACGTCGTACGGTAGCGTTGCACTGAGGAGGACAACTTGTGTTGCAGGGGGAAGGTATCGATATACATCGTATATCTGATCCTTGAAACCTTTGTTGAGCAGTTCGTCGGCCTCATCGAGCACGAGCATTTTTATGTTTCGTGTTCGCAGACTTCGTCGTCTGATCATGTCGAATACGCGCCCAGGTGTCCCAGAAACGACATGCTGACCGTATTCGAGCTTTCTGATGTCTTCACCGATCGAAGTTCCACCAATACATGCATGGCATTGCACGTTCATATAGTCACCCAATGCCAGCACTACAGACTGAATTTGCGTGGCGAGCTCGCGGGTCGGTGAAAGAACAAGGGCTTGAGTTTCGCGCACGGTAACATCGATAGATTGGAGGATGGAGATGGAGAAGGTCGCAGTTTTACCGGTACCAGATTGGGCTTGAGCAATAACATCACGACCTTGAGTAATGGGAAGAATAGCTCGCTGTTGAATAGCAGAGGGCTTTTCAAAATCTAATATGGGATTCTATGAAAAATTGTGCTCTTGAAACTTGGTCTCCAATGACTCACTGTACGCGTATATGCCACGCAGAAGGTCCTCCCTCAGGCCTAGGTCATCGAAAGTAGAGATAACAGAGACGGCCTCAGAGGATTCAAATACAAGTTTCTAATTTATTGACCTTAGAAAGACAGTCTTTGAGGAGCACACAGGACATACATCGTCGCCAGGGTTGATTCCGGACATTTTTTAGTGGTGGTTGGAGAAGAGTCGGAGTTCGAAATAAGTGCGGTAGTGAGATCGTAGTCACACACTTAGAATACTTTGACCATGGATTCTATCATCGAACTCCAGCGCCAAACTCACGAAGAAATAGAACGTTTCGAGAGTGCTCTTTATGATCTCCTTTCAAGACCGACAACGATGCACGAGCGCAAGCTCCAGAACGAGCACAAGGCTTCCCAAGTCTTGGACCGAATCACAACCCGAACAACTGCTCTCAATAACCTCTATATTGATGAGGACTCGAGAAAGGCAGAAATAAACAGACTGATTGCATCTTCAAAAGCCGACGATCTCTCAGAATTTTATTCGCGGTTGGTGAAAATCCAGGAGCACCACAACAAGTATCCTGATTCTGCTCCAGGAATTGACCTGGAGCTCGCGTCATTTCTGGAGGAACCTGGCCAGGAAGAAGAAGATTTGGATGCTGAGGAAGATCGTACGTTTTGCTTGTCCCCTTCATGATCATTTTCTGAGAAGAAGCCCAGCAATTTCCCTCATGTTCTCGGGAGAGGAAGCGTATGGCAAATATTGTGATTTGTATGCTAATCACGTTGCATATACCAACCTAAAAGGCATCGGCAAGCGGCCAGGTTATCTCCAATATCTGGATCTCCTCTTAGAGTCACCGCTCAACGGGGGACTGTCTAAGGAGACGCGGTTTTCTAAGGAATATGAATCGTGAGTCTCCGTTCATCTAATCATAATTCTGACCAGTTCTGACACGAGCTTGTACCCCTCCCAAGGTACATCAGGGATCTTTATAACTACCTCCTCTCATTTCTGAAGCGGACACAGCCCTTGATCGATGTCGAATCTCAACAAGACGACGCTACTTCGTTGTTCGACAAGAAGTGGCAGACAAAAGAGCTCCCGGAATGGGATACCGGAGATCGTCCCGAAATCACGTCCAATGGGGAGGCGATGGGTATATGGTGTGCGGCATGTAAGAATACAATATCTGAATTACTTTCGTGGAGTTAACTTGGTGCTAGGCCAGAAACATTATGCCAAGCAGACTGTCTATGATGCACACCTTTCCTCCAAAAAACACACCAAAGCTATGAATAAACTGGTTACATCGGGAGAACCATCTAAAAATCCCAACGGCTCTTTTGTTCCTCCAACTTCTGGTGCACAATCCAATCATCAATCAGCTACTAAATTACGGATAAGAAATGCTGCATACTATACGTATATGGCCATGACTTTATTGGTAATATTGGCACCTGTTATTAATGAAACTAAGTCCAATGTCGAACGAAGATTCTCCCTCACTGCTCGGGAGCGTGAACAGGAGCTTCTCGAACAATCAACGTCTGCTCCACCAGCGGCAGCAACAAAAGATGGCGCCGCGGATGATGATGAAGAAGACGAAGAAGAAGAAGAGAGGATTTACAATCCCTTGAAGCTTCCATTAGGTTGGGACGGAAAACCCATCCCTTATTGGCTGTATAAGCTTCATGGTCTTGGAGTGGAGTACAAATGCGAGATTTGTTCAGACTATTTGTATATGGGCAGGTAAGTTCTCTTCGTTTATGTCTCATCTATTTTCTAATAAATTGTGTACAGGAAAAATTTTGACCGTCACTTTCAGGTCTGCCCTAGCTATGGAAGCTAACATCACCGACTGACCTAAGTCACAGGAGTCCCGACATGCGTTCGGGATGCGAGCCCTTGGATTACCGAACACAAAGCACTTCCACGAAATTACCCGCATTGAGGATGCCCTCGCCCGTAAGCTCTCATGTCTTTGGCAGGGGCAAGTCTTCGTCTAATTGAGAAATCAGTTGCCGAAAAGCTCAAACAAGAAGGTCGACATGAAATTTTTGAGCAAGAGACGATGGAGGAGCTCGAAGATGACGAGGGTAACGTGTATAACCGCAAGACTTATGAGGACCTGAAAAAACAAGGTCTGATCTAACACTGTATTAACATACCAATGTTTCTACTTGCTGTGGCAATGCTACTGATTATTTTTCTTTTATGGTATTGAATCCTTCCCTGAACGTGGCAGTGGCGGGGGAAGACGTCGTGTGCCAATCTGGACCGGTGTTAAGGGCGTCTGCAACGCTAGCGCGGAGGTGAACAATTCTTCATCAGAGGTAGTGGGCGATGCTGCTAGTGGGGAACTAGGTAGTGACTCAAAAGGATTTCCCTTGCAGTACAGATCAATCTGCTGAATTTCCTCTATGGAGACCAAGCCACTAGGGCCATCTATACATGGCTTCGGTATGAGACGTTTAGGAGGAGTTACGGAACGGAATGAGGCCTTACCCGGTGTATCCCACCATGCTTTCTCATCTGTGCTCGGAGCTGGCACTAACAGTAGACCTAAACAGATGCACTCAAGAAAGCCTACCAAGGGACCTACATTCACCAACAGTATCGGGTAAAGTGACACTAGCAAGTTTCTCATCCAGATTGTCGTGGGGCTGCGTACCAGCAATGTTTTCAAGTAAAAGCTGGGATAGCGCAGCCTTTTTCACGGTATCAACAACGCGAATGTCCGCACTGAAGATGGCAAAGACTGCATAAACAGGAGCAATCTAAGAACTGGGTAGACTTGGGAAGAGGTTGGGCTGACCTGGTTTATGATCGGATCCTCTTAACTCTGCCCTAGAGTACACAGCGAGTTCAAGGGCTGGACCACGGTATAAAATCCGGTCTTATCCATGGAAGTGAGTAAGCCATTGTATTGTCTCCTGAAATAAAGGCATAAGTATTTACCTGTCCACGCAGGAATCCGCATTTTTTCGCTCGTATCATAATTATCTGTTCCCACATCGTAACGGTAAGTCGGTCGGAACAAAAGAGGCCCTTCCTTGTAGCCCATAAATGCCAGGTCAGCATCCATGACATATCGAAGCTATCCGATAGGGAGAGCTTGAGTAGCCGTTATGTCTGATGGGCGAATCATACCTGATCTGCCGCAACTAAAGGGTCGAAATCGTTGGCTTCTGCGTACGTTCGCACGGCAGCATTATCCAGATCAATACGGTAGTTGGTATCAGCGAGCCATATGACGTTTCTACGATAAATAGTGGAGCAATTTAAACAAGTTTTAAAGAAAAGAGGCATACTCGTGGCTTTCTATTGTCTTCCCCTTCTGGAATTGAAGACCACTTACAATGGTTCGATAATCGGCGTTCCGCTCCTCAATGTTTGCGTGTCCAGCCGCGAGATGTGCTGTAAGGAAACAGAAGTTGGTGTCATGATAATCTAACCGAATTCCAACAGCGCCCTTGTTTCCAGACATTCCTCGGAGACCAGTCTGGTCAACAAATAACTTAAGAGTGTTCGGTATGAGTAAATGCCCGCACCTTGCGAGAAGTGCCTTCTACATTCCGGATGGCCGAAGTCAACTCTTCTTTTACGATGACGAACAATGCAGTGCCGACCAACTACGGGCATTTAGTTCAATTACTGCAATAAGATCACCAGGAGACACACTTGCCTGTTCGCTTCGCAGCATAATGTAACGTGATTTTCTGGAGGATTTTCGTTCGATATTGTCCATGACTTTCTTCTCCCATAGTCGCCTGAAACAAAGCCCACATTGTGAAATGTAGCAGAAAATCAGAAAATCAGAGCCAACCGTTTCTCTGGGTCAGTCTGGACAATTTGTTGAGCAGTCAAGGGCACGATCTCTTGGAACCCAAGAACGATTATGTCCGGCCTAGAACACATGAACGATGGCACTAGAAACCCCAAAACTTACACACCCCTGCGTCCCTTCTCCAGGGAACAGCCAAGGAATCAAGGACTCTGCAGTCATCTATCAGAAGGTGAGATGAAACAACATGGCATTGCCTGCCGGACTTACCCGTCCATTAAGGTTCCAAGTGCCCACCATTATGTTAGCTTTCTTCACAGTGGAGTATTCAGGCCACCTGCGAGTAGATATCGAACAAATTTTTTGAGACTTCGGAATATGCATACATACCGTCGATCAAGTGCCTTGCGGACAGTATCGTGTATGGGATCGAAAATAGTGACTTGTTTCTGGTCACTAAGATTACCCTTGAACCATTACACCCGTCAGCTGCATAATGCACTCAGTTTTACTGATCTCACCAGAAACATGTCGATAGCGATTTGTTTTCCCCTATCCTGGAAATTATTGATGTATGCACGAGACACACTCTTGGTCGCGTCAGATAGTAAACCTGATTATACGATTGATGCAGATTTGAGGTGAGTGAGATAATGCTCACCAGCTAGTGTTTGTTTTCCAGTTCGAGTAAAACTGGTGTTCAGGGCACCAGTGCCCGCATATATTCTGGACAAGGCGTCTCCGTTTTCAGCCCACAACTCGCGGTGGTTTGTCCATAACTGCATCGAGGCCAGCCATTCCTGGCGAATTAACCCCAAATATTGTCCAAGTGTAGTTTTCGACAAAACATCTTCAACAAAATTAGTCCTATCCAGACTAGTCATAGCATCAGAAAACTTTGTCCATGTACAAGGACCACTCTGCCTACCAATCTAGACAGTTTGTCCGGAAGACGCCCTTCTGCTCCCTGACGATCTCGTCTGTCGAAGCATCACACATAGTGAAACCGAATTTATCAAGGCTATCACCGATGCTTTCCATTCTCCTATGGAAGGCTAGTGAACATAGGCTTTCCCAAGATCTACCTCGACCCTTGTACTTACGACAGATTCCGTGCTACACTTTCATGCCCACCGATGCGAACAGCATGGTGGAAGTCGAAATTTGTGAGACTGAGATTGTCTCCCAAGGCACTTCTAGCCATTGATAAATGCCTCATGTAAGAGTTCGCCAGGAGAGCTTCGTTCTCCTTTGTCCCAAGAAGGTTTATTGCGTGTACGGATCCATAATCCTCCATCATTTGGGCGAAATGTCGTTCGAAAGCAGGTTGAGATGCATGGGGCCTGGTCATTTGAATGCGCTGTCCGAATGTCTGTATTCCTTGCTGTTCCCAGAATACTGAAGCGAGTTCCCCTTTTCAAGATGGAAAGAATATATTTGATGACTGAAATACATACACGGAACGCTGCCCCTGACCTGAACGTAGCTCATGCAGTGTTGGTCAGTGCTAAACACTGTCTCTGTCTGCCAATGTCTCAGGTATCTGCTTGAGGGGCCGGGAGACATGCCTACCTCGACAAAATTCGCACAATTACCGTCGTCGTCAACGCCACGAGTATTGAATCGTGTCCCAGCACGCTTCCAGCTAAGTCGAGAAATAAGTGCAAGTGTTGCTATTGTGGGGGTGCCATCTGTCGGCGAAGAACGAAGTGGCATCTGGAACACGCCGATATAACCTTGAATTGCAAGAATCTAGGTAGGATGTTGGGTTTCCGCAATTACAAAATGTATAGCCGATTTCAACGCACCAGAAACCTACATCGATCCATTTCTTCACGTTCATGAAAATTGAGCCTCTCCCGAAAATCCAATAGACTGCGAAGGATATACTCGTTCCAAACAAAACGCTCATCAAAAGTATCAATGTCTCTTGATGAAGCGGCGTTCCGCGCCAATCGCACAGAAAGTCTGGAAGACAGATCCCATACTGAGCTTGTTGCATAATAGAAAGTTCCAGACGACAGAATCTTGGTGAGCGGTAAACAAGGGTGCTCAAATACAGGAATATTGCTTGCGTAAGTTTCCCTGAACGCCGAGTCGACGGCTTCCGGTCCAAATTGAGGCTCGCTAAGCAGAGGGTCGTCCCATACTGAAGAAGTCAAGCTATAAAAGCAGACTTCGTGTATTCTTGCTACCGATTCAGGTTCGGGTGCGGAAGACCTTGTATTCCCGATATCTGTGGCGCTGGTCACAACAGCAAGAAAGATGTCTATAGACAAATTTGTAGCAATCAAAGTTCGTGATTCTGCCAGTACACACCATTTTCAACATTGATCAGACCAAGGCATCCTTTAATAGTCCTATTTGTAAGCTTCACAAGGCTACTCTGGTCAATTTTCCTTGTCGGAAGAAAGGCAACAATAGCTTGGGATCTATCTTGTCCAACACGAAATCGAAGTGCTCGGTGAGGACGGCCTAGCAGATCATCTTTTTCATCAGTTATGAGATATAGAGTTCGAGGACTGGTGCTAAGGTATAGGTGCATTACTCGCACCACAGGAGAAGGTAGTGGTTTCGGGAAGATGCCTCAAGCGCTGATCTCTGAGTTTGTTTGTTCCTGACAACTATCTAACTCAAAGAATAGTCAACTCAGATCGAAAAAGGTCAGGCCAGTAACAATTATCGAGCTGAACGAGTGTCTTCTCCTGAATCCAACTCAAATGCGATATCGCATCCGGTTTTCGGGGAACTCTATTCTGCTCCTTTTCGAACCCATACAGTGATCTGCAGAACAGAACGTAGTATTACGGTTCGGTTTAATAAAGCCAAATAGTTTTCTTGGGTGCGTGGTCATTGTGAGAGGTATTGAGAATACAAATCGTTTCATTTCTGCCATCGGCATGCATGCTGCGAGAGATAGTCGATAGGAAGAGCGACAGAGGCGTCTTTGCAGAGGTAGTGTAATCGATCACACGGATACACTGAGACGAGGACATCCAGTATTACGACTTGTCGGGCTGGAATCTAACTGGGAGACAACCTAAGCTTTGACCTCCGAGCCAGCTCGTAGAACTAATCCGAACACGCAACTCCAGTGTTGGTGTCACCGTAATATTTGAGCAATCCTTTCACCTTTCAAAGCTTTACATTAGGGAGCTTGTGTTCATTCCTCAAGAAGCATTCAAATTCTTGCAAGACCTGAAGTACATTCTATTAACAGGTACGACCAATATAGCTGTTCACGCAACTTTGTGTGAGGTAGATTTCCATACTAAAACTATAAATACATTCTGAAGTCATTTGGCTTTTTATCTGTAACTGGCATGCTTTTTCAGGCCTGAGAGTCGTCCAAATGAATAGACAACCTATTTTTCTAAGCCAAAACTTGTAATCCGGGGTTCCAGGCCCATCTGGTTAGTGGCATACAAGATCACGTATTAGTGAACGCAACCTCGACGTTTTCTGGACACTTTCGACTAGTTGTAGAAAAGTCACGTGAAATAATAATATCGTTCCAAATGTAAACTCTTGATCAGTACCATGGCAGCATTAACCGCTTTTGCGGGATCTTGGGCATCTCTTCCAACCTCATTGACATCTTGGGTGTGAGACACTGATAGTATATTATCGTATTATTATTCATACATTTCTCAGTCTAGATGTTATCCAATCAATGGGTTATGAGAAGATGACGCCTGTACAAGCGTCTACAATACCTCTATTTATGAAAAACAAAGATGTCGTCGTAGAAGCTGTTACGGGATCCGGAAAAACCCTGGCATTTGTTATCCCAATACTAGAGCGCATCATACGCAGGGAAACCCGTCTACGGAAGAACGAGGTGGGAGCTCTCATCGTCAGCCCGACAAGGTAAGCTTGATTCTCTTCAGCCTGTCTGATGGATCCTCATCGACAGCTAGGGAGTTAGCATCCCAGATTCATGCTGTGTTTTCGCTATTCCTGAAGTCACAGCCGTGCGAGAAGGATTCTGAGGACGAATCATTGCAGAAAGAATCTCAAGGACAACCAGGATTTCCCCTACCTCTACTTCTTGTTTCCTCGAACCAGTCTTCTCCCGCTCAGGACCTTGAACGATTTCTGTCGTCTGGAGCCGATATTGTCATTGGTACACCGGGTCGCATAGAGGAGTTTCTGCTCAGGAAAGGCAGAAACTCTGTCAGCGTAAAAGAACTTGAAGTTCTAGTTTTAGATGAGGCGGACCGGTACGTCTTTTCAAATTTTCATTTTAGAGGTTGGGTATTGAACCCTCTCTAGCCTTCTTGATCTGGGCTTTCAAGAGTCGTTAACGCGCATCGTTACCTATCTACCCAAGCAACGAAGAACAGGTCTATTCAGCGCTACGATGACAGATGCGGATGCTATGACAGAACTAGTGCGAGTTGGTCTGCGTAATCCGGCACGAGTGGTAGTCAAGGTACAAGCAAAGAAAGCCCAGGGGAAGGTTATTGTTGAAGAGAGGCGAATACCAGCCAAGTATGCTCTCCAACATTTCTCCCCCCTTATCTTCTTAGCTCATTTCAGCTGAGTTTACAGAACTATTATATTTCCTGCTATGCTTCAGAAAAACTTCTTCAATTAACCAGGATAATAGCCTTTGAAACCTCACAAAGACAATCCTCAAACTTGATAATCTATTTTTCCACTTGTGCATGTGTTAACTATTTCTACAAGGTTGGTGTCCATCATGCGTTATTGCAGCCTCATTCTCAGCAGGGGAGGGGGATTAGATTCTACCCAGTGTCTCACCACCATCAATCACATTTTATTCACTCCATGGCCACCTACCACCCTCCGCACGAACCCGTACCCTCAATAATTTTGCTTCTGCAAGTTCTGTACCGTCACATCCCTCTGTCCTCCTCGCTACTGATGTCGCCGCCCGTGGGCTCGATATTCCAAACGTGGATGTCGTTATTCAATTCGACCCCCCATCTGACCCCAAGGCTTTCTCACATCGCTGTGGTAGAACAGCTCGAGCTGGACGGAGTGGTCGTGCCTATGTCCTCCTTGTTGGACGTGAGATCGAGTTTGTAGGTTCGTTCGATACATTGGTTATTCTGACCACGGAGCTCATTCAATGTCGTGCGCGTGCGTGCGTAGACTTCATGAGTATACGAAAGATTCCATTGAAGCCTCATGCGTACATTTTAAAAGACCTGACCCTGGCGAGCAAAGATGATACGGAACGGATACCCGACCATGAAATCAATGATTATCTTTCTAGAATGCGAACCAAGGTTTTGAAAGACCGTGCACTCAATGATCAGGTGAACTTTATTTTGAGTGCCATGGATTTTTCTATATAACTAAAAAAAAAGGGGTTGTTGTTGTTGTTATAGGCAGCAAAAGCTTTCGTCTCTTTTGTTCGTGCGTATTCAAAGCATGAAGCATCTTACATCTTCCGCATAAAAGATCTCGACCTCGTTGGTGTTGCCAAAGGCTTCGGCCTACTTCGATTACCCAAGATGCCAGAACTCCAGAATATAAATAAGGATGAGTGGACAGACGCCACTGTAGATGTGAGTCACTACTCCAGAGAGAGACTCACTCCCATCACTAAAGCTTAACCTTGTTTATAAGTGGGATAACTATGCATATGTTGATAAAGCCCAGGAAACTAAACGTCTAGCCACAAAAAGTGTTAATCAGGAAGCGTTCGGAAAGGAACGCGAGAAAACCAGACAGGAAAGGGTGGATAAGAAAAAGGCCAACACCTCGTGGAGCCAACAGACGAATAGGAAGGAAGAACGAGACAAACGTCGTGAAAAAAAGGAAAAGAAGAAGAACTGGCTTAAGGAGCAGCGGCCAATGAGTGCTGCTGCGTCAGATAATATGTCTAACAAGCGGCCATATTCAGAACTCATCAATGGAAAGAATGACGAGGACGACTGGGATGAGCTCGCCAAGGAAGAAAGGATGGCAAAAAAACTGCGAAAAGGAGAAATATCACAGCAGGATTTCGATGCTGCCTTTGCAGAGCTGTAACAATATTTTCTTATGCCCAACTAAATACACACACTATCAAGAAAAGGCTACAACCAGGTAACAACAATCAGAGCGAGTGAAAAATGATAAGTGTCAGAATGTGTAAACCCTAAATTTCGAATTACTGAAGGGCTAATTTACGTTGATGGCTGGTTAATTCGTCTAACTTGTAAAGCAGGTCGCATCTAAAAGCAGGTCAGATCATGTATATATTTAGACCGATCAAGATAAA
>Ga0157368_1000526_pt1 | contig 17786 bp, 21 predicted proteins | sample AttbisABBM3_FD_113146 | JGI IMG/M metagenome (GOLD analysis project Ga0157368, IMG submission 113146) | Fungus gardens microbial communities from leaf cutter ant in Botucatu, State of São Paulo, Brazil - Atta bisphaerica ABBM3 | ecosystem: Host-associated > Fungi > Mycelium > Unclassified ...
AAGTTATTCTATATCCTAGATACTAGTGATCTTCAAATATCAGAAATTGTTATATTCCAAGTCCACTCATTTAGAAAACACATTTCTGTAGTATATCTCTTGTCAACAATTAAAGCCTACCTTTCATAGCAGCTACCTTTCTCGTAACATACCTCAGGTAATGCAACCATCTGGGTATTCTATCTTCCATAATAGAGATACTTCTATTCAACTTGGTCTTCCATGATGGAGTCACCCCTATCAGTGTCTTAATACTGAAATCTCTGCTCAGGATAATAAAGGCTATACCACTGAAACCCTGAGCATTTTCTATAGTAGGAACTTATATATATAAGACTAGTAGTTACACTGTAATTTGCTAGTCTGATAATTGACAAAGATAAATTCTTATTGAACTCAATCTCTAGTGTTCAATAGCAACACATCAAATCAGCACTTACTTCCATCTTGGACTTCTTCCTATTATCTGAAGTTGCAACTATGTGGCAGACAGACAGCGCAGCACATAAGCTGAAACCAAGGTCATTCCACAAGTTTGTACATCTCTAAGTCTATCTTGTAGACTTTTAACCCTGGTATGAACTGCATCTGATAGAGATAGAGATCCATGGATTTTTGGCAAGGGTCTAGCATGAATATATAAGGTAGAATGGAAATAGTTGATCTATACTGGAAGAAGATGAGAAGTATAGATAAGGAAAAAGGTATTATCTGTGGGTTGGAACAAATATAGCCAGAACAGAATATAATACAAAGTAGAAAATCTAGCAAAAGACTACAAGTAAGAGCAAACAATGAAGAAAAGAAATATATGATAAAAGAACAATGAGAAAATAATAGTAAATCTTTAGAGAATTATTATTTTATATTTTTTAAAAATAAATAACAAGAAAAAAGAACTAAATATATAAACAATTAGTAAAGAAAGAAAGAATCTTAGAGGTAAGCATCACTTATAACTTATCTAGAGATTACAAACTCTACTAAACTCTGTAGACTTTGTCCAACAATAAGTTGATAGTGTAGTATATAAGCTAAAGCCAAGATTGTTTTTTAAGTTTCCAATCTTAGATTTATTGATAATTTTGTATACTTGCTTGAACTCTATCTAAACCCTATAGATATTTGCTCTTAAGTGTGGACCATATCTAATAATTATAAATAATCTTAGATAGAATATAAAAGGCAAAAGAATAAACAGAAATCTGAGTTCTTATAAACAGTTTATTTTTGACTTCTTGAAAGATCTTAAATAGCAAGTGTTTTAAGAATATATAATAGTTTTTGAAAAGCTTAACTATATTCTCTAGAGATATATCAAAGAACTCTTCAGCTGAGATAGTAATAGTCTCTATAGAAATAGATAACACTTGTACAAATATTCTCTTAAATAAGAACTTATAAAACTGGGTCTCTTTGAGTTTCTAGAGAGATATATTCTTAGCTTTACTAGTCTAGCAACAAATAACCTTGGACTTAATTCATATACTATACCAACTACTATCACATGACCTGTATTTAGACTACTCTGTTCTAGAAAGATGGAGAAAAAGAAGAGAGAGATGCAACTAAGAGAGTAAGAATAAGCTAGAATAAGAGCTCAGTCAATTTTCAGGCCGAGAAATAAGTGCAGAGTATGTAAGATTTATATACTACCGGACTCCAATATTTAGGTTAGCTGAAAAAAAAGAATAAAGTAGAGAACACCAAAAAATACCAACTACTAGAGAAATAGATGAGACTAGCTATAGAAGTGATCCAAAACAATGAAGTAACTAATGCGTTCTCTAGAAAAGCCAGAGAGACTGGAACTGATCGATCTAAGAGTGAAGAAATCTAGAATATTCCATATAAAAGAGCACACTCTACTAACTATATAGTCAGTATGTGATATAGTGGGAGACTTCAGTGAAGTCCTGATTGATTATTCATCTGAATATTAAACTTTGAAAAATCAGAGCAGAAAATGGGGTAGGAGAAGGTGCTGACACCCCTCCAGAAGGTGATCCAGCAGAAGCTTACCGCGGAATTTGTTGAGGTGAGGTCTCTTCCCAAGTCACTGGAAAGCGTTGCCATCCCACTGGCCTGCGAGAAATTGGTTTGTAACTGTTTGCACCACCCGCGATGACCAGTGGTAATTACATCTGCGGCTTTATGAGCACCCCAGCCAACTTCCCCGATATTCCCCCATTCCAATTCCAATCCTTAATTTCTGGTTTTGTGGCTGATAATGGGGGTATGTAAGAGAATTATTCCCGATTTACCTTTCTCAACTGATGTAAAAAGCTGGTTCTAGGAATAATCTAAGGATCACTTGTGCTCAGGCTTTAGGTCCGTATGAATTCGGGGCTCGCTTCTCCTTTTTGAACGCTGTATGCTACGATACAGCGTCCGAAATCTATGTCGGGTGTTCTAATGGTGAGCTCGTACGTTTTGCTCCACAAACTCACGGTCCCAATATTGTGCGTCTGATTCTGAAGATACCAGAGTCTGTGTACTGATCATCGCTGTCCTCTTAGCTCGAGTCGTACACCATATTATCCCGTTATAGTATTACACAAGGGAAACCAATAGACAATATTGTCATTCTTCCTTCTCTCTTTCGTTTACTCGTCCAATCAGGTATGTATATGTATATGTACCATCCTTGTACATGCTCGCACTGATAATGACTGAATAGATCGACAGATTCATTTTTTCACCCTACCCTCTCTCGATCCAATCACCAACATCAAGCCCATACGCAACGTCCTAACATTCGCCGTCGATCATCGGCATTTGCAACGACCACCTATCATCATCAATGAATCAGTCGAATTCTCCGTAATCAAGAGATCAGGAATTGCAATGTTCTCTCTCCGTAACGATAAACTCTCCTACCAAAAGGTACTCATAAAACAATCTCAAAAACTTCATTATCCAACGTCCCTTTTATCCCAGGAGATCCCGCTCCCTTCCGACTCCCCTCCTGCTCTCGCCTGCAAACGTGCGGGTCACGTCCTGTGCTATGCCGACAATGACTTTTACAACATGGTCGACCTGAATCAAGCCTCCCTGTTACAACTCTTACCCCTCTGTCAATCAACTGAGGATACACCATTCGAAATAAAGCCTATCATTGAAGCTGTCGGCGAAAATGAGTTGCTGATTCTTTCGTGGACCGGTACGAGCGCTCTCGGGGTATTTATCACAGGCGACGGAGATCCTGTCAGAGGTACACTAGAGTGGAGTGGATATCCTAAAGCTGTTTGTAAGCATATCCGTCCCTTGCTGTTTTTTTTGAGGGTGTTCATTAGTTGCGTTTAAGGCTTGAATTATCCTTATGTGACTTCATTGCTCCCAGATGAGACGATTGAGGTGCATAGCATCGAGACGCAATCAATCTTACAAACTATTAAGTCGCCCACGAGCAGCGCAGGACATGTCAGCCTCATAGCAAGCTTATACGAACATCTAGCCCCCTCGACCGAAAAATCAAAGAAAATGAGGAAGATTAAGATTAAATTACCCATAGATTCAATAACTTAATTTCAAAACATAGGATTTTCAAAGCGCATCAATTTCTATATCCCCAGGTGCGAATGATGGTACATTAATTATTATACAGCAAAATACCAAGGAGTACAATAAAATAGGGCCGAAAACCCCAACCAGATGGTGACAGGGAAAGCGGAGAACAGATAGCCTAAGCTTCTTGGCTGAGATCGGCATTCTTCTTGGTCTTGTTGGGGAGAAGTTCGGGGTTGATATAGGGGACTTGAAAAAATCAGACGAAGCCTTGTAAAATACCAATATAACACTCACCGACACCACCCTGCGAGATAACAACATCACCGAGAAGCTTCTGAAGTCTGCGAAAAAGACAGATGAATAAAACTGAAAAAGGAACCACAAGATAGGGCTCACTCTTCATCATTACGAATAGCAAGTTGGAGGTGGCGAGGCACAATACGGGCTTTCTTGTTATCACGAGCGGCATTGCCAGCCAGCTCAAGGATCTCAGCAGCGAGGTATTCAAGGACAGCAGCAAGATAAACTAGAAAAACATGAGAATTGGACAACTTGCCTGATAAAGAGACTTACCAGGAGCACCAGCACCAATACGCTGAGCATAGTTGCCCCTCTTCAAAAGACGGTGAATACGACCAACAGGGAACTGGAGACCGGCTTTCGAAGAGCGGGACTGTGACTTAGACGCATCAACACCAGTAGAGGTCTTGCCAGACTTTCCGCCAACTTTTCCAGACATTTTTAGTATTTGAGTTTGGTGATGTTAAGTGGTAACAGTAATGGGCAGAGGAATAAACGCAGAACAATCCGATGTGTCCAACTATTTATACCTGTCCTGCGCGCATAACCAATCAACAAAAACGCGGCTCACCTGACGTGTCCACAAAACAAACAAGTGCAAACTCACGTGCCTGTATATATTGACACTCGCACGGCAGCCGACTCTCCCTTACTTTATCAAGGCTACCATCATCTCTGTGCTTTTCTGACTCAAACTTCATCAACTAATGGCCCCCAAACCCGCTTCCACTGCTGGAAAGGCCCCTGCCTCCACTGCTTCCAAGGCTCCTGCTAAATCGACAGAAGCTTCCAAGGCTGCAAAGAAGACTGCAAAGTCGGCGACAACTGGGGAGGGTGAAAAGAAGAAGCGCAAGAAGGTTAGAAAGGAGACGTATTCTTCATATATCTACAAAGGTGGGAAACTACAAATGCTTCTGAAGATAATTACTTATTTGTAATTTAGTCCTTAAGCAAGTTCACCCTGACACGGGTATCTCTAACAAGGCTATGGCTATTCTCAACAGTTTCGTTAATGACATTTTCGAGCGTATTGCCACTGAGGCATCAAGTGGGTTTGTTTTTTATTCGGTCATTAGCTGTGGCTCATAACTGTTGAAGAGCTTGCTTCGTATTCCAAGAAGTCTACCATTTCATCTCGTGAAATCCAGACATCGGTTCGTCTCATCCTTCCCGGAGAACTTTCCAAGCATGCTATCTCTGAAGGTACCAAGTCGGTAACGAGTGAGTTCTCTTTAATTTGGGTGCAAGTGCGCTTCAGTAATTTTCTTTGTTAGAATTCTCGTCAGCTGGTACCAAATAAATTTTACGAGTTTTCGTGTTGTCCTTCCTTTGTACACCAGTGTATTTTTCTTAATATATATCTATATAGCCTACGAAATTACCTTTTGAGTTTAGTCATCTTTTTTTGTTGGTACCAAGAACCATAGGACCATCATGCATCCTATCATCACAATCAAGCTATAGGTGATTGGTGAGTTTATGTATGGGTATTAAGTTTGAAGTGAACTAACAGAGGCTCCAAACTCTTGATCCCATGTTTGGAAGAGATGACGCCTGTGATGAATGGGATGGCAGCACTTCCCGCTTGACCAAAGCCAGCAATCCAACCAATAGAGCCTGTAAGAAGCCATTGGGGGAGAACACGACCGGCCTGATTCATTGCGATGGGATACATAGGTCCAAGAATTACTCCAATGATGGAGACAGCGACAGCCCCTCCTATGAGAGATGGTACGAGCCAGACTATTAATTCGAGTCTGTAAGGGCATCAGTCAAGACAACACTAGCTGACATTGTGGATACGACCTACCCTATGGCAAGAAGGCTGTATATGAACAGGACTCGACGTTCGCCGACCTGTAAATCAAGCTCGGGTGAGTTAAAGAAACCCCTGATAATCGCAAGTTCACTTTTCTATTGATCCAGAGTAGCAGGACACGCCCCACCATAAGACCTGTGCATACACATATGTTAGGTAATATTCGTAGTGTTCGCTGTCAAAGAATCGAGCATGCACCTCCGAAAAAGCCCGACGAAATATAACCTGCAGAAGGACCGCCGCCACGGACATCAAGCATGAATGTGACGATCCAACCTTGATTCTACGAATCAGCCTCTGAGATAAGGAACGAATGTCGGTTCAACGTACCACCAATGGTCACTTCCACCCCAACATAAACAAGGATAAAGAATGCAAGAAAATGGACAGCTTTGATACGAAGGATCTGGTTAAACGAGCTGTGTTCGTCTGCTCCCTTCTCCGCCGTTTCTTGACCGATGAGACGTAAACACTCTTTCTCAAGAGAGTAAACTCGCATGCACAAGGGAAATAGATGAATTCACACACCGTCAAGAGTTTTGCTTCCGAAGATGAGGCAAAGGATGAGAGTGTTGAAAACGGCGATTCCAAGCGAGACAATATAATGGAATGACCAATGCTGGAGCTGAGTGAACTGAGTGGCAACGATAGGTGAGGTGAAAGCACCAAGACCTGGCGTTATGAGTGATCAGATTGACACCAGATGAGCGAGGCAGGGGTATCACCATAGACAGCATGCAGGACGCCCATCTTCGCCTCAGCTTGATGTCTGAGGCTTGCAACCAGGCCATTGGCTTGAGCATCCTGCACGAAATCAAGTGAGTTGTGAAAGCATTAGAATGAGAGAAAGAATCAACTTGGAGCGCAATACCGAACCCATTGATAGTGAATGCCATCACAAAGACTGGGAATGGAGGGGCAGGAGATTGGAGTGCATATGCAATAATTTGAAGGATAGATCCTAGATACTCAAATGTCGAACAGAGGACAGTTTATGCTGCCACGGTCGACGTACCAAATATAATGGTCTATTTCCACAAACAGCGTCAATAGCCAAATCTCTTCAGATAAACGCCTGTACACACCTTTCCAAATCCAAACCGATGCGTGAGGTGCACATTAGCAAGAGCTCCCAGTATAAAACCCTATAATTTAGTTATTAATAGTAGAAGAGCCAAGGGAAAGAAGGAACCTACGAGACAAGCAAAAATAAAAATCAAAGATACAATTGTAAAGTTAACCTGGGACAAAAAGAAGAAAATAAGCGAGAAAGCGAGAAAGCTGGATAACACACATGGTACACTTCCTGTATCCGGGGCAACAACGGGCCAGTCGTTCCATCGTTCCATCCAGCGAGGAAGAGGCACCAACAGACCGCAGCAAATTGTACTTTCTCCGCAGCCTTCTGTTTCTTCGTTCGTGTGTCTTTGGTGTTTTCCGTAACGTCTTGCCTCGCAACGACCTCGAGAGACTTCGGAGGTTCAACATGGGGTCCTGACAGGTCAGTCAATTTAATGGGGTCTTCGATTGCTATCTTTCGATGGGATAACACTTCTTGTTCCATTCTGTTCTCAATGTGAACTATTGGAAAGTTATAAGTTCGCTCAGTTATAAGTTCGCTCTCAAGTTTGGATAGTCCGAAGTTCCTCCGGGGTTTTTATTGTCAGGTGATCAGTCAGTCTTCCAGCATAGGCTGTCTCTGTCTCGGGGTCCTGCTTGCAATGTCACTATGTGGTATATTGATGCCTTTTCTGAGCCCACACTTCGTTCCCGAGGTCATGGACATCGGTTCAAGCTGCTTATGTGTTTCATTGCTGGCGCACTTTTATTGAACGAATACGAGAACTATATCCGTAGCATCTTCGAACTAAGTACATACTTGTGCATCTCTATAATAGTAGCATCTCTCGCTTCACTGGTGCTAATAATTATGTTGAAACTATCTGAAATCTAGGAGGCTGTTGCAGACCCTGAATCCAGCTCATTGGATGACAGAAATGGGATGGCACCACTCCCCGTCTGCGCGAAATCTGCAATTGAACTTGAAGAAAAAAGGATTGAACTTTTAAAAGAAAACACATGGAAGAACTTGGTTCATGTCAGTGGGACAACAATGAATCCGAGAAGCATTGCGGTGATCGAGATGGCTGCAGCTCCTCCGAAGAGGTGTGGTATAAACGACGAATCTATGAGATTGCTAACCGGGGCACAATTAACAAAAGATGTGCTTGAGTATATCTTGTATCGCTGGGACTATTGTAACCTTCTTTGGAGTTATTAACGCAGCTCCACCTACGTCTTAATTCCTTCCCCGACAATCTTCTGCCGGTTGCCTAAATACCAGTAACTCTGTATCCGAGGTATATGGCACTACAGGATGTTTTCCACTGCCGTACTTGCCTGGAGGAGCTTTGAAAAGTCTTTCCCCGATCGCATGGGCTAGTGTTTACCCAGCTAGGGCATGTGAGATGGATCCTTAGGGGTCTGAACAGAAGATCTGCTGGTGTATCTTGTAGTCTTCAGAATGGTCACCTTTTTGGGATCATGGGTGCTATAATATCCTGGAGAGAGGTATTTCATTCTTTGTGGTCTATTTTATGTCCGTGGAGCATCAGGAAGATCCCTGTGTCCGTCTCTTTAAGCCTATACTAGAAAATTTTCTTGAATAGCGATGCTCTTGTGACCCTCGCTGGTGGATATTGGGCTGGACTTTCCAGTGGTGTGCATGGAGGTACCTTGAGTGCATCTGGCAGTGGAATAGGAATTGGTAGTTCGTCATATGGCCCTGCTAAACATTTCGAACCGCTGCTCTTTGGATTTGTACCGTACGTCGGTTCGTCCCTACTTAATTTTCCCTCCCTGGCTCCTTTCTGGTGATATGTTGTCTGCTACTTGTCTGCTAGTTGTCTGCTATCATCAAACACCAAATGTACACCAAATGTTATGCTACTGGTATTTTGGGGTCAACCTACCACATTCCGCCATCGTCCTACAGTTTTCCGTAACCTCTTGTCTGCAAGCCCTGCCATATACGGTTGCCAGGATTGGGACACTGATGCAGATATTAGCGGATAAGCGGACTAGGGGAACGATTGCAGTTGTATTTGTTGGACTGTCCCGAATGTATTCTGTTGAATGAGATTTATCCTGGTTGCTATGCTTGACCTTGACATACGAGGGCTTTCGGCGGCGTTATGGTGGGTTTAAACATTCGAAACCATATAGATACTGACAGTTTATATAAACTTTGACAAGCGGGGTTCGATCAATCTTTGATTTTCATAGGACAAGAGATCTTCAATGTCGGATCCTTCATTGGTTTTCTTCCCCTTGAATGTTGGTTTGCAGTAGTTTCTTCCATTTGTCTGCACACGTCGCGGATTAAATCGCGTGGCGACAACGAAAATTATACCACGTTTTGTCCCGCTCAACTCGATCGTCTCGGGTCAGATGTCAAAATCACTGTTTAGAAGTCAAGCTGAAGGTTATGTCATTTCGAAGTAACATTGGGGTATTAGGCTCCTGAACCGTTAATAATTGGCTGTAGGCTATATCTCAAGTTTTTAGGATTGTATCCTGTTTGGCTCAACGGTCATTTCCTTGAAGTTCCATGTGCACAACTATACTTATGTGTGGTCAGTTTGCCGTACACAAGTCTACTTTTTCTATAATGCTTGTGCAGGCTTGTAGAAAATCCTAATTTAAATTGGGACAATGAAATAAAGTACATGATTTATTTCTAGGAAAGTTTAAAAGAACAAGGTGAAGTTCCCAGAGGCTACTACTACTTATATTATGAGGCTTGTCTGTTTACTTTTATGATACCGAAATTTCTTGCTACTCTAAGATGTCTTGTGTTTGTGCTGCCCATGGAAGTATTTCAAATACAAGTCATGTTCGGTATAAATTTGCAGCTCCTGTGCCCCTCCTGAGAACAATGGAGCTGGTAAACCTTTTTCATAAAGTGCGACCTGAAACCTCCCCGTTGCCCTAAACATTTCCTCCTTTCTTGCATCATGGGGTGTAAATTTTACCAGCTTGTCGCTTCATATACTGAGTGATATCAAAATACACAATCTATTGTGCATTGTATACATGGTCTTCAGACAACGGCTGGTACTTAAAATTGTGCCAAAAAAGGCAATTATCAGTTGGTGATGATGTCACGAGGTTTACGGGGAGAACTGGAACGAGAAATTATAAATTAGGGGTTCACCGGTACTATCACCCTCACAACCCATACAAGCTCACAGGTTCAACCGATATCAATACTAATATGACATCTCCATACCACTCAACGCATTCTCGGCGACTTTCCCAGCAGTCATTTAATACTTCTCTCTTTTATTCTCCCTCTACTATCAGTATTAACACCGACTTCTCCGACTGTACCAATGTCACCAGCGCATCCGGTATAGGTTCAGGGACGGGGAACACCACTACGGATTTCTTGTTTTGTGAATGGATCTCAGAAGTGGAAAGAGATCAGATAATTGCTAGTTGGAGAGGTGTTTTGGCTCGAGGTACGTTTTGATTTCCCTCACTTACTGACTGGACTTTCTTATTGCTGGTGGGGGTTTGCGACTGTAGATATCATGGAAACGAAAGTGGTAACTGTGAATGCTAATACAAGCGTTGAAGAAGCTTGCGATGTACGTTCTCGTGTGTGCCATGTTCCTATGGTGCTGACGGTTGGTCTGGTAGACACTATTATCGGAGGGTATAGAATGTCTCGTTGTTGTCGATTATAGTCATTCATCCTTCAGTACCAGCGCCAGCGCCAGTTTATCTCCCACAACCACAACCACAGCACTACCCACTGAAACTGCATCGACAAGCTCTAGTTCGAATTCACCTTGGATAGGTCTCTTCGACGTACGTCCACAGTTTAGCCTCGCTCATTTCATGAAAATAACCATCCAATATCGCTCTCCTCTCCTGCCAATGCAGTTTTCCGATGTCAACGCCTTCCTCACACTCGCGGCCACTCAACACACACTCTCACCTGAGGTTATTAAATCCAATCAACGGCTAGATCGAATTGTAGAGGCCGCAAAAGCGGGGAGAGTTGATGTACGATTAGTGTCCGGTGAGTGTCCTATACTCGACATCTTATTCTCAAATTTGTTGATTACTTACACTTTTTCGGTAGATTTTTCGGACAAAAATCCATATGTTGTACTTCCCCATGATGCAAATCTGGTTTCTGTATTAGAGGTATTTGCGAGAGGCGCTCATCGAGGTGAATGGAGTTGAAATTATTTCCCGAGTCAAGGGGCTCATTTTATTTAGTGTTCATCGAGAACATGGACGTGACCACTGCCACCACAGGTTCTAGTTCAAACATAGTAGGCATGATATCCGATAAACGCCTCTTATCCTTCTTTTCGTCGATGTCATCCTCTTCGTCCTCGTCTACATCAACAGCACTTCAGCGTTTCACTTCCAAGTCACTCCTTGAGTTCTCTCATCCACCTCTTAACCTCCGCCGTGCTGTCGTCGCTGCGAGTTCCGTAGCAACTGTAATGGATGCGATGAGATTGATGAGTGAAGAAGGCGTGAGTAGTATTGCCGTTGTGGACGAGGAGAGTGGAATGGTTATTGGTGGAGTTAGTGTGACTGATATTGGTAGGGTGAGTGTACTTGAAAAATTATATTTTTATTACTGAGCTGATGCTATTTACTATAGGTAGTTGTCCCATCGCAGAGTAATCAAATTCTGGGGATACCGTTGAAACATTTTGTCACAACTGTCAAGTTGCCGGACGGATCGACGGACGGAGCGGATAAGTATCCAGGTGAGTCTGTTGAGTATGAAAGTTTCGACTTGAAATGTTCATATACAGCTTAGTATACTCTGTTTTTCCATCGAGTTTGCTTATGTATACGATTGAAAAGTTGTTGGCCAGTACGTCTGTCCAGATGTCCATATGGGTGATTATTGATGGTGATCTAGCAAATGCTCGTCGACTATTTGTAACAGACCAAGAAGAAAGTGTCAATCCAACAATGTCACCCAGTTCACCTGGAAACCTGACAGGGGTCATATCCATTCTTGACGGTGCGCCACTCGTCTAACATGTTTTCTCATCTAGTACCCATTTCATTCTTAGTTCTATCCCTCTTCGCGCATCTCGCACGTATCTCCAACGTCGATCCACGCAGAATGCAAAGACACCGTCGTGCATCGTCAACCTCCTCGCAATCCTCTCGTTCTGAGCGTGAACTTTTTCTTCGCACACGATCCAATTCTCGAGCCAGTGTTCGCAAAAGTCCAAGTTTTGGTACAACAATAGCGACTGGAGTGGTGTCTTCGCCTGTTTCGAGTGCTGCGACGTTTTCAGGATCAATAAGCAGTGGGACGAGTTCGCCTGTGAGTGGGATGAGGGGTACTAGTCCAATTGTTTCGGCTATTGTACCTGATATTGGAGGTGCATTGGGAGGATCTGCGACGATGGGGTATATCTCTAATGGTGCAGGGTTACTGGGAAGACGTGGGAGTGTGAATGCACCATTGTTGAGAGCGAGGAAGCGAGATTCTACTCAGTGAATCTGAATCAGGAAACGAATGTTCAATCCGTAGTAATGATATGTATCTTTTTTGTGTGTATAAACTTGGGTGCTATGGCTATCTTGGATCCTCAATACTCTCGCAGGGAGGTGAGGATTGAGTCCTGCACATCACCACTTGTTTACTCCGAAATTGGACTAGGCTCGTTAGAGCTGCGCTGTCAGGAGCCCAAGCAATGCCTAGACCTTCAAAAACCTGAGATGAGCAAATGGATGCGACTTAATTTTCGATTCCCGTTCAAAATCGATTGCTTGCCTAGGTTTCTCCTAAAGCATGTACATCCCCAGATATCTTTCTCGGTTGAATCGAATGTTCGAAGTTCACTGGGTCCGAGATTCGAGTAGAAGGGAAATACGTTCAGAAAAAGGAAAGGAGAAATCACAAACAATGAATTACGACAAAGATGACGAAGAATGAGAACCAGCAGCAGCTTCTACAGCTATTTCCTGTCTCCGCCTCTCCCTCTCCCTTCTTGCTTCAGCCTCTAACTCTCTCAGAATAACTTGCATCCACAACGTGAGTCCACCCTCCTCATACGCCCTCTTTATCCTCTTCTCTGCTTCCTCCCACATCCATTCCTCACCGTGACTACCACCATCATCGTCGCCATCAACACCGAAGGTCTCCAAAGCAGCAGATCTTTCTTCCTCACTTTCTGGACCACGATATATACGATCCGTTATAGATCGAAAATGTTGATCCGTCCAGTATCGCATTAAATGATTGAACTCAGTCACTGTGTGAGCGCCTGTACAATGTTTCACTGCAGAGACGACACCGAAAGCACCAATTCCGACGAGAGCAGTGGCTATCAGAAGAGCCTTTCCTGCGAAGAGGGTATTAGAGGCTGTAGATTTCGAGAGTGTAGAAAGAAGCGATGGAACAGAGTCCCAGTCTGAACCCTCGACTTGTGTGGGTGATGTAGGCAAGGAGGGCAGAGGTCGTAGGCGGGCAAGAGTTCTCGGTGCTGTGACTGCGACTGCGGCTGAGGAAGAAGCCCGGCGAGGAGGTGCAGCAGAGAGATTTTTTAATGACATTTTAAAAGCTGTCTCGCGCGCTTTGCGGAACATAACAACAGGTATTCCAATTGCAAAGGCGCTTCCTACAAACTTTTTGGGAATATCAGATTCGAAATTTGATACAAAAAGTCAACATGGCTGTACTATCGAAATTGGGAGCCATACGGACAAAGATTGCTTTGTTGCCAGCCGTCGGGTTTCTTCATTATGTGTTGATGACATACAGACAGATAAAGGGTCACGTGGTGGCATCAGACAAGGGTCGACGCGCGTTATTTAACACCTCACATAAAACCACATAATGGAAACCTCGTTTGCACTCACAGGAAAGGGTTATACCATTGTAGCTTCTGATACAACGGTTGCACACTCAATTGTGAAGATGAAGAGCGACGAGGACAAAATTAAGATAATCTCACCCCACCTTCTTATGTCCTATTCTGGTGAACCAGGTAAGCATATCCAATGCTGTAATTAGTGTCAATACTGATTTTAAACACAGGGGATACAGTCCATTTTGTGGAATACATTGAACGCAACATCAGGCTCTATCAAATTCGCAACACATACCCGCTCCGTCCCTCTGCCGCGGCTTCATGGATTCGCCGCTCTCTCGCAGAAACCCTTCGATCGAGCAGGCCATATTCCATTAATTTGCTCCTTGGAGGCTACGACACCTCAAACCACGAACCGAAACTGTATTGGATTGATTATTTGGGCACTCTGACCCAAGTCCCATTTGCAGCACACGGCTATGGTTCCTATTTTGTTCTCAGTTTATTGGATAGGTCAGTCCTGTTCGAGTGTGCAGAAATTTAATGGCCAACTTCACATTTGACTATAGGTACCATGACCCTGAAGCTTCACTCGAGGAGGGACTTGCTATCTTGAAAAGATGTATTCAGGAGGTGGCAAAAAGGTTGGTTGTGAGCCCGGAGAAGTATAAAGTAAAGGTCGTTGATAAGGATGGAGTGCGCGAGATGGAGTTATAGATTACGATTGTCTGTTTCGTTCTGTGAACTATCCTGAATGTATTTCTAAGAATCAGGGAAGTTTCATGAGCCAGCATCAAGGTCCAGTTTTTCTCTATACAGCAAGTATTGCCCTTTTTGAATGCAAATGTGATGTTGGTGGGCTCATGTTTAGACCACTAGGATAGTCCTCTTATAATCACCTGTTTTAGAACCTTCTATAACTTTTTCTATGTCATGTGATTGTGTAATATGTGACCCTGTGACTGGTGTCACACTTTGTAACATATATACTAGTACTTTCTTTTAGTATTCTCATAAATATAGATATTATATGAAAACTTTATATTATACCAACTTAGAAATATTACTGTTGCAGAGATCCAAAACATGTTATTTGTGAGTATCCCATGAGACTAGATATCTGCCAATTAGCTATTGAGCAATAGAAGGAGTTGATTAAAAACTGTAAAAGAACCTGACTTTCAAATTCTATTAAGTATTCACCAATACCAAACTTTGTGAGATTTTCTATAGATCTCACTACTACTAGCCAAACTATGCTGCAACACCCATGGACTTTGTCACTACCACAGTCAAACTTTGCTATACACTTACAGACTTTATTATTACTAGTCTATGCTTAGTCCTACTATATCAAGATCACAAGAAGTGGACTTTGTTTCTGTTTATTTTCTTTCTCATTTTCATTTTCATTTTGATTTATTTTTCATTTTTCTATTTTTAGAACACTTAAGGTTAGGGTTAGAAGTGATTGGTCATGACATTGATCATAGGACTTGAGAGAAAGAAGTAGAAGGTTCTAGAATAAAATGATATCATACAACATGGACACTACATGTTGGCCTTATGCTCTACATATGGTCATTTAGGGTAGGGTGCACAGTAGCTAGTATGGACCATCTATAGGAGTATATAAGGTAGACTAGTTTATAAAGGGCTCTCTATCGAGTTCTCTTGTGTTTCTCTAATACAAGAATTGTTCTTATATCCAACCCTAAGGATTAAGATTATAATATACTACTTCTTCTCATTATCAGATATATTCCATCTTTTTAGATAGATACTTTAACTTGAGTTCCTAACCATCTATGCACTAACATTCTGATAGTTAGCTTAACATTATTCCACTAGATTGTAATGAATAGTAGAGTATTTAAAACTGTGTTCCTCTTTGGAAAATCTTATCCTATTCTCTTAGGTTTTTCTGAAGATAGGTTATACTTGATCAGTAGTTTGTAATATATGCTTAGGTTTTTCTGAGGTTTCCCAAACTTCACACAACCCTGCAGACTTTGACTAGTTATTCTAACAGGAACTTTGATATCTTGAAATATATTGAACTATAACATTATCAAAACTAGGGACTACAGATGTTATGGATATTTCTAATAGCATCATAAAGACTCAGGATTTTGTATAGAGTGATTGGTAAACTGTGTACTTTAACTGTACTCTCCATAGAAGAATATAATAAAAGTTGCAGTTATCTCTAAACATACCTATATCTTTACTTCATGACAACTGGACTTTGTCTATCTATCAGTCTAGATGGGAAAAGAGACTGCTCTTATATCTTACTATCAATACCTTTAATACCTATAGAATATTACTATACTTGCCCATCTCTCTGAAGACTACTAATATTTTTGAAACAGTCTCTCTACATATGTTGGTTGACTCTGGGACTACTAGGGTTTTTATCAACAGAAGTTTCATAGAGAAGCATTACCTGAACATCTATAAGCTCTTTAAGTCCATACCAGTTTATAATGTCAATGGTATTTCCAATGAGGCTAGACAGATATCTGAGATAGTGAATATCAGAATAGACTTTGCTTACTATATATAGCCTGGGAAAGCAGAATCTTGTATTTACTTAGATTCTCCTAGATAAAGATCCACAACTTTGAGGCCAATTAACAAAAAGAGAATGTGATTATGACATGGTATTCTATTCACTGTTCTGGTTTTCAAGATGCCTAAAAGATGAATAAATAAAAAATATACATCTTAGATGTATATCGCTCTAGTCTCTTCCCTATCCTAGTTGAAGACTCTGATAGTAAAATTCCTGCTCCCTACACATCCAATGAGTATAGAAAAGAACTGGAAGATTGTATTTACATGACATGTCTACTCTTAGTACCCTTAGACTTAGATCTCTAGGTTGCAGTGACCTCCTCACAATGTCTTTTTAAAGTTTTCTATTAAAGCAGAGTTAAGAATGATAATGCTACTACCTTCCTCTCTTATATTTGAGGTTTTGAGCTAGTCTTTGTAAAAAAGGACTTTGACATACTTTTAGATCATTACTAATGGGACCATGCTATTGAACTAATTCTTAGGGCTAATCCAAAATCATCCCAGATATACTTACTCTCTCTTATAGAATAGTCAGAGTTAAATGCATTTCTTACTGAGAATCTCTGTACTAGTTGGATACACTCTTTCAAGTTCTTAATAGCTGTGCTGGTGTTTTTTATAAGAAGAATGTATTCCTCTAGTGAGTATAGGATTACTAGTTTTTCAATGTGATGATGGTTAAGAATAGATATCCATTCTCTCTGATTTCTAAGCTTGTTTTGCAACTTCAAGATGCTAACTATTTCACCAAGTTGGATGTCTGCTGGAGTTTTCAACAATGTCTATATCAAGCCTGGAGATGAGTGGAAGACTGTTATTTATTTCTGAAACTCCAGTGTTTATAACAATATACTTTATCTTTTCACTTAAACCCAAACTCTACCACCATCCTCTAAAATTGTGACCAAGCAACAATTAGTTAGTATAGTATATAAGCTGAAGCCAAGATTGTTTGCAAAGTCCACAACTTTACAATCTCAGTTCAGTTTTCATACTTGATCTGAATCCCAACTTAAACCTTACAAACTTTCTCCCAAGTGTAAACTATATCTAATAGAAAAACAAGACATATCTGATGGCAATAGAGGGTATAAAGCACTAATTATTTGAGTAGTAGCAGTGATAGAGATTTGATACACAAAGATAGTGGAGTTGTCATAGTAAACTTTATGAGCTTTGTAGTAGATTTGGTATTTACAGTGGCAGAGTAAACTCCATAGGCTTTGTAGTAGAGTTTGGTATTTAGGAACATGAAAAAGGGTTGGGTCACTTATATATATTGTTTATTAGAGTATTACTAGCAGAAAAATATTTCTCATTTACATCATCTCTTTGACTAAAAGATAAGCTTAACAAAGCTACTATATATTAAGTCTTTGTTACTAAATGTATTCAATGTTACAGAAAAACCAGAGATATACACTTTATCACCTCAGCATTTTCTGTAGTTGTTAAATGTCAGGCACAGTTCACACTAGGGGTGAAAGTCTATGGGAGTGGCTTAGAGATATACAAACTTGTGGAATAACCTTGGCTTTAGCTTATGTGTTACACTGTCTGTCTGCTGTATGGTTGCAACTTTAGATGAAAAGAAGAAGTTCAAGATAGAAGTGAGTACTAATTGGTGTGTTGCTGTTAAATACTGGAGATTGAGTTCAATAAGAGTTATCTTCATTGATTATTAGACTAGCAAATTACAGTGTAACTAC
>Ga0157368_1000527_pt1 | contig 17774 bp, 12 predicted proteins | sample AttbisABBM3_FD_113146 | JGI IMG/M metagenome (GOLD analysis project Ga0157368, IMG submission 113146) | Fungus gardens microbial communities from leaf cutter ant in Botucatu, State of São Paulo, Brazil - Atta bisphaerica ABBM3 | ecosystem: Host-associated > Fungi > Mycelium > Unclassified ...
GTAAAATTTAAGTTCAAGGTTTGGATAGACTACAAGAATTTAGGATATTTCATGAAAATACAAAAGTTGAACAAAACACAAGCTCATTAGGCATTCTATCTGTCAAGATTCAACTTTACCTTAAACATATACTAGGAACAAAAATGAGAAAAGTAGATGGACTTAGTAGAAGACCAGACTGGAAAGACAAAAATCAGACATTAATTAAAGAACAATGGATTTATAGTTTAGCTGAAGTAGTAATAGACAGACCAGAAGTAGATATAATAGAAAAAATGTTAAGAAGAGATAAATAGCAGGTAGAAGAATATTTGGTATTAAAGGAAGAAAAAATTTATGTATTAAGAGATAAGAAATTGAGAATGGAGATAATCTGATTGCATCATAGTATACTGGTGGCAGAACATGAAGAAAGGTAGAAGACAACAGAGTTGGTAACAAGAAACTACTGGTGGCCAAGAATGACAAAAAATATAGGAAAATATATGGATGGTTGTAATATATGTTAGAGGATAAAGAATTGTACAGAGGTACTAGTAGAAAAGTTAATGGTAAATGAAGTATCAGAGAAGCTATAGACATATTTATCAGTAGACTTTATTATGAAGTTGCTGTTAGTAGCTGAGAAGGATGCAATCCTAGTAGTCTGCAATAGATTGTCAAAGATGGCTCATTTTGTGACAACAACAAAGGAAATCTTGGCAGAAGGATTGGTATGATTGTTTAGGAATAACATATGGAAGTTGTATGGGTTACCAGAGAGTGTGATTTCAGATAGAAGACCATATTTTGCAGTGAAGTTAACAAAGAAGCTGAACAGAATATTGGAAATTGAGACCAAGTTATCAATATCATTTTATTTCCAAACTAATGGTTAGACAGAAAGAAAGAATCAAGAACTAGAACAATATTTACAGTTCTTTGTCAATCATAGGCAAAAGGATTGGTTAGAATAGCTAGTAATGGCTGAGTTTACAGTAAACAACAAGACATACTCAGCAACCAAAGTATCTTCATTTATGGCAAATTATGGAAGATAGTTAAGGATAGGGGCAGATATCAGAAGAAAAGGAAAAGTAGAAAAGGCAATGAAGTTTGTGGAAAGAATAAAAAAGTGTAGAAAGAAACAAGAGTAGTGTTGTGGCAACCACTAGTCACAAAGACCAATGACTACACAGCGAGTAAATCTCTTAAGTAGATATCAAGTGGGAAGTTCACAAGAGAACTTAACAAGAAGTCTCTGCTAAATTAGAGTCCTATATATATGTTTTACATGTGGTTTATACTAACAATAATTAAACCTACCTTTATGTCCATGCTTTGTTCTCATATTTACCTTATATTTTACTCAAGGCCACCATGTTGTATACATGTGCCCTGACATCATCTTCTAGATCCTTCCACCATGTTCTAGACCTATGATGTCACATGCCTCTTCATTGTTCATAAAAAGAAAAAAAATTCAAAAGAATATAAAATCAAGAAAAATAGATAAAAGAAAAAGAGAAATGTTAGTGTCCAAAATGTTCCATAACAAGTAGCATTAAAAAAAGCACAAGAAGAGGTGAAGCAACAGGCAAATAAGAGGAGAAAGGAAGCTGAAGAATAGAAAAAAGAAGACAAAGTGATGTTGAGTATAAAGAATTTGATGTTCAAGGAAAAACTGGTAAAGAAGTTAGTGAACTGATATATTAGTCCATTGTTATATGCCAAGTCCACCCATCTGGAAAATATATTCCCACAGTAATATTGCCTTATCAATATCTAACTTAAAAGCCCATCTTCCTTACAATATGCCTATATAGCAGTGATGCAACAATTCAGAGATTCCATTTTCTATAATAGAGATACTCCTATCTGACTTAGTCTTCTATGGCAGAGTCTTACTCCTGTTAGTGTCTCAATACTGAAACCTCCACTTGGAATAATAAGAGATATACTACTGAAACCCCAAGCATCTTCTATAGTTATTCACTGCATATAAGACTAGTAGTTATACTGTAATTTGCTATTCTGATAATTGACAAAGATAACTCTTATTGAACTCAATCTCTGGTGTTCAATGGCAACATACCAATCAGCACTCACTTCTATCTTAGACTTCTTCCTATTATCTGAAGTTGCAACCATGTAGCAGACAGATGGCATAGCATATAAGCTGAAGCCAAGGTTATTCTACAAGTCCACATATCTCCAAGCCTATCTTGTGGACTTTCACTCCTGGTATAAACTACATTTGACATCCATATATCATTGATGAAGTAGTTTCTACTAATATAGTCAAAATACAACTGCTAACTTCAATAAGAATTCATCTGGTTGTGAATAACAGTTGGATAGTACAATACAGAGAACAAGTAGAAGGACAGAAAGTAGAGAAAGTAAAACCAGTAGAGATAAAAGAAGTTAAGAAGTAGAAAGTAAAAAAAATATTAACTAAAAGAAAAGTAAAAGGAGTTGTGAAATACTTGGTGCAATAGAAGAAGTTTATAGCAGAGCATGATACATAATGTCAGAATCATAAATGTTGAACTCAACTATTTTTCTTTTTCTTTTCATTTTATTTTCTATTTTGGAAACTTAGGATTAAAATTAGTATGACATTACAAGTTACAGTTACAAATTGTCATACAATGTGACTCAGTGTTACAGATCAGTCACAGTCACATGATCATATGTCACAAGAGAGCATAGTAGAAGCTTCTAAAAAGAAACAATATTATTGCAACATGTTTGACATATATTGATTTTAAAGATAACATATGGCCTTTAGGGTAGATTAATAATACTATAGTATAGACCAGTAACTTAGCATATATAAGATAGACAGTTTTGTACTAGGAACTTTATTGAATTCTCTTATATTACCCAATACAAGATTCTTTCTCATTGATTCACTCTAAGATCTTTGAGTTATAACATTAAAACTCGATTTCACTTCTTAAGACTGTCCAACACTAAGCTTTCTCTAAACTTCATTCTCTCATCATTCTTGACTAAAGGACAACATTATCCTTTAGTCAAGAAGAATAGCCAAACTCTAGGCTTAAAGTTGAAGAAAATAGAGCAAGGGAGTAAGACAATAGAGAAATTTGTTTAAGAGTTTAGAAGAATAGTAAGAAGAAGCAGATATGAGAAGAGACCATTAATAAAAGAGATCAAACAAAAAATAAATAATATAATTAGAAAAAAATTGATGAAGGCAGAAAGGTCTCCTAGAAGTATAGAGTAGTGAATTTGGATAGGTATTAGAGGAAAAGTAGATGAGAAGAAGAAATGTTGAGAGAAAGGAGAGAAATAGGAGCTCCAGCTCAAAGATTAAATACACTAGCAACTGTTAGTGGGGCATAAGAGCAATGAATGCCTCAGCCTCAGGTATGACTCAAGAGATAGAAAGAAGGAGTAAAGAGGATGAATGTAGTGGTGGTCTAAAACCTCCTGCAAGGACAAGAAGGGAGAGGAAAGAGAATGAGAAGGGACCCTTATGTGATGAATGTGGATAGGAAAAGAGACTGCTATAGTTGTAGGAAATTTGGCCACTTAGCAAGAAATTACAAAAATCAGAGATAGTGTAAATAATAGAAAAAATCATAATTTAAATAGGAAGGAGAATCTAATAGTCCTCAATTAGATTCTAATACAAATAGGTTTGTAATGCTCAGTAGAGTAATGGAAAATACATCCTGCTGTAACTTAGATAATGAGAACATGTTGAGAGAAGTAATAGTCAAGATTGGGCTAAAAAAAATTGATACACAGGAAGGAGTGACAGTGAAAGCATTGTTAGATAGTGGAGCAATAGAGTTAGTTATAAGTTCAGAGTTTGCAAAAAAAACAAGAGTATAAGTTGAAAAAAATAGAAAGACCAATATATATAAGGAATGTGGACAGTTTCTTCAACAAGAAAAGAGACCTATTGAGCATACAGTGGAGATGAATATTTATTACTAGGGACATAGAAAAAGAACAGTGATTAATGTAATTGGTAGGTAGAAGTGGAGCATAATCTTGGGAATGCTATAGTTTGCACACTATAATCCTGAAATTAATTGGAGAACAGAAAAAGTGAAGATGACAAGATGTCCAGAAGAGTGTGGTAAACAGTGGAGGTTGAAGCAAGAGAGGTTAAGGTAGGAAAAACAAAAACAAAAAGAGAAAAAGAAAGAGGATGAAAAGAAACAAGAAGAAAAGGAGTAGAAGAAGAAAAAACCAAAAAATGTAAAAATAATAGAAGTGAAGAAAGTAGCAGAGAAATGAGATCTTTAGGACAAAGAGGAGGAAAAGGGCAAGAAATTGGTTTCTCCAAGATTCTATAAATGAATCTATATCTTCAGAAAGAAAGTAAGTGAAAGAATGCTAACAAGAAAAGTATAGGATTATGCAATAGAGATAAAGAAGGAATTCATACTAAGAAAAGAGAAGGTGTATTTATTGTCAAGAGAGTAGAAAGGAGAGATATGCAAGTTCATCAAAAAACAATTGAAGAATGGGTATATTTGGCCCTTAAAGTCTCCCCAAATGGCACCTATGTTTTTTGTAGAAAAGAAGAATGATAAAAAGTATATAGTGCAGAACTATCAGTATTTAAATGAGTGGAAAATGAAAAATAATTATCTATTACCTCTTATTTCAGATATTGTAGAAAACATAGGTACAAAAAAAGTATTTACAAAGTTGAACTTATCATGGTGTTCTATAGTTATGTTCTTTGAACTAACCAACTCTCCAGCAATGTTTTAGATGATGATGAATGAAATCTTATGGGACTTAATCAACACTGAGAAAGTGGCAAACTTCATTGATAATGTGATTGTGGGAATGGAAGAATAAAAGGGACATGATAAGATAGTAAAAAAAGTAGTGAGGAGATTAGCTAAGAATGATTTATATATAAAACCAGAAAAATGCAAGTAAAAGTTTAAGGAAGTAGGGTTTCTAGGAGTTGTGATTGAACTAGAGGGAATTAAAATAGAGAAAGAAAAGGTGAAGGGAGTATTGGACTAGCCAACTCTGAAAGAAGTTAAAGATGTACAGAAGTTTTTGAAACTCACCAACTATTATTGGCAATTTATTAAAGATTTTGCAATGATAGCTAGACCATTACATGACCTGGTTAAAAAACTAGTGTTAGCAGCACCAGACTTAGACAAAAATGAGGATAGAAGTTGATGCATCAGATTATGCAATAGGTAGTGTGCTATCTATGGAGTGTGAAGATGGAAGATGGAGACTAGTGGTATTCCTTTCAAAACCCCTCAATGAGACAGAAAGGAATTATAAGATCTATAATAAGGAGATGTTAGTGGTAATAAGAAAATTAGAAAACTAGAGATATTTGTTAGAGGGCACAAAATTCAAGTTTGAGGTCTGGACTGACCACAAGAATTTAAAATATTAAAATATGTACCAGGCACAAAAATAAGAAAGACAGATGGACTTATTCATACTTTAACTGAAGTAGTAATAGAAGAACCTGAAGTAGATATAGTAGAAAACATAAAAAAAGTCAGGAGTAAGAATAAAGAAGTGGTAAGAGTAGTAGAAGAGATGAAGAAAGCAGGAGTCAAATTATTACAAGAAGATGAGTAATAGATAGAAGGGAATTTGGTGTTGAAAAAAGGAAAGATATATATACTGAAGGATGAGGAATTAAGAGTAGAAATAATTCAGTTGTATCATGGTATACTGGTGGTTGGATATGGAGGAAGGTAAAAGACAATGGAGTTGGTGATGAGAAATTACTGGTAGCCTGAAGTAACAAGAGATATAGGAAAATATGTGAACAGATGTGATATGTGTCAAAGGATGAAAAATTGAACTGAGGTACCAACAGGGAAGTTGAAGTTAAGTGAGGTACTGGAGAAGCTGTGGACTCATCTGATGGTAGATTTCATTACCAAGTTACTGTTAGTAGCTAGAAAAGATGCAATCCTAGTAGTTTGTAACAGGTTGTCAAAAATGACATATTTTGTGGTAACAACAGAGGGAATGTCAGTGGAAGGATTGGTGAGGCTGCTTAGGGACAATGTGTAGAAGCTGCTTGGGTTACCAGAGAGTATGGTATCTGATAGAGAACTGCAATTTACAGTAGAGCTAACAAAGAAGTTGAATAAGATGCTGGAAATTGAAATAAAGTTGTTAACAGTATTCCATCCTCAAACAGATAGCCAGACAGAGAGAATGAACCAATAACTCAAGCATTATTTAAGGTTTTTTGTTGATTACAAATAAAAGGATTGGTCTGAATAGTTGGCAATAGCTGAGTTCACAATAAATAATAAAACTTATTCAGCAACTAAGATATCTCTGTTTATGGTGAATTATGATAGAAAACTAAGAATGGAGGCAGATATCAGGAGAAAAGGAAAAATAGAAAAAGTGATGGAATTTGTGGAAAAAATAAAGAAAGTACAGAAGGAGGCAAGAGCAGCATTAAGAAAGGTATAAGAAGAGATAAAGTGGTAAGCAAACAGAAGAAGGAAAAAGATAGAAAAGTGGAAGGAGGGAGATAAGGTGATGCTGAGTATAAAAGACTTAGTATTCAAAGAACATCCAGTAAGGAAATTGGTGGATCACTATGTGGATCCATACATCATTGATGAAGTAGTTTCTACCAATGCAGTCAAATTATGACTGCCCACATCAATGAGAATTTACCTAGTTGTAAATGTTAGTCAAGTAGTGCAATATAAAGAACAAGTGGAGGAACAGAGGGTAGAAGAAGCAAAACCAGTAGAAGTAGAAGAAGTCAAAAAGTGAAAGGTGAAAAAAATACTAAATAAAAGAAAAGTAAGAAGAGTAGTGAAGTATTTAGTATGTTGGAAGGGGTTTATAATAGAATATGACTCATAGGCAAAGGAAAAATACTTGGAAAATGTAAAGGAGGTAGTAGTAGAATTCAAAGAAAGGTTAAATACAGAAGTAAGATGACAAGAGAAACTACTTTAGAAAGGGAGAATTACTAGGAAAATATACAGCAAAAATGTTGTATGGATGGAATGATGGAAAGTTTGAGAAGAAGTACTTAAAGAAGTTGGAGAGGAACTAGCAAGAATAGAAGTCAGTTTCCCTGAAAGAGAAATCTTAAAGAAGAGATAATGTTAGAATTATGAACATCAGACTTAACTATTTTTATTTTCTATTTTGGGAACTTGGGGTTAGGGTAAGTGTGATGTCACAAGTCACAGTCACATGATCATGTGTTACAAGGGAGAATAGTAGAAGCTTCTAAAAAGAAACAATGTTATTGCAACATGTTTGACACATATTGACCTTCAAAATAATATATGGCCTTTAGAGTAGGTTAATGGTACTGTAGCATGAACTAGTAACTTAGTATATATAAGGTAGATAGTTTTGTACTAGGAACTCTATTGAGTTCTCTTGTATTATCTAATACAAGGCTCTTTCTCATTGATTTACTCTAAGATTTTTAAGTTATAACATATAAAAAAAGAAGAAGGATTTTGAAAATGTAAAAGAAGTAGTGGCTAAGTTTGAGGGAAAACTAAATGCAGAAGTAAGATAACAAGAGAAGTTGGGTATAGTAGAAAAAAAAACTTTAAAAGGGAAGAATTGCCTAGAAAATATATTGTGAAGATGTTGTATGGATAGAATGATGGAAAATTTAAAGATAAGTATCTAAGAAAGTTAGAAAGGAACTGGTAAAAATAGAAGTTAGTTTCTCTAGAAGAGAAACCTTGAAGAGAGGGATAATGTCAGAGTTAAAAATGGTGGACTTGACTTATTTTCATGTTTTTTTCTCATTTTCATTTTCATTTTCATTTATTCTATTTTTTAGACTTAGGATTAGGATTTAGCATGATATCACACATCAGTCACATATCACAGTCATATGATTATGTGTCACAGAAGGGCATAGAAAGTTCTGGAATAGCAATGTCATACCACATATCAATAGTATATAATACATATATTTCATATTCTTTAAAGTAAACTAGGTTTAGTATAGCACAGATTATTAGCCAAGTATATATAAGATAGACACTCTGTAACTGGAACTCTATTGAGTTCTCTTGTTTAAACCCTATATAAGGTTCTTTTATTGACTTCACTTTGATTTTTAATTATAATACCCAACTCTTTTTCCAACAAATATAATTTTGAAAATAAAAAATTCATTTGCATGTAAGTCTGAGTAGACTTCACTTGACTCAGACATTAAGCAATGAGTGCTCAAGGCTGTGATACTTAATATACAAGTAAGGTATATAGTAATAGAATAAGTCCTTACCTGTAATACTTAATGTAAGAGTGAAGGCATCATAGGGAAAAATGCAATTATTTAGGTAATTATGTAATATCTACTCAGTAATATTACCCAATAAGAAAAGAAAAAATATTGTCTGGAAAGAAGAGATTATATCAAAGAACTAGAGCTAGATATGTTGAGTGATAATCTTCAGGATTATACTGTATCTATATCTTGTACTAGTCAAAAGACCAATAGTAACACAAGCAATAAATCTCAAGGCAGATATCAAGTGGGGATCACAAAAGAACTCAACAAGGAGTTCCTAATGTATTGCTATTCTATTTATACTATAAATACATAGTCTATGCTAACAATAAATAACCCTACCATAATGTCCATGTGTTGTCCATGCTTCCATCATACATTAACCTTATATCTTCTATAAGAACACTATACCCTATATATGTACCCTAATGTCATTCTTCTAGTTCATTCTTCTAGAGTCTAGGCTTACGACCTCACATCATGTGACATGTCATGTGACTTTAGTCACATGCCTCTTCATCATCAAATAAAATAAAAGGAAAAGAAAATTCAAAAAAAAGAAATATTAAATCAAGAAAAATAGATAAAACAAAACAAAAAGTGTTAGTGTCCTAGTACACCATAACACATCTGTATCCAAGCCTTGACCACTTGGCTTTGAAGGTTTAGTTGGCCTGTCAGAAGTGGTAGCACTAGCAATGTATTGAGCTTCAGCAGTAAAAGGCTTCAAAGGGGTAGTAAGTCCAGATAATGCAGCCACCAATGCAGCCACCAATGCAGCTACTAAGGAGGAGAAGTAAGTGGTTTGGGAGGTTGAGGCTCATCTCCAGTCACATACTGCCAGAGATAGCAAGCCTAAAGAGCAGCCTTCATCTGCTCAGACCAGGTGTAGTAATTTTGTCCAGTCAACTTTGGAAAAGACCAGACATTGGTAACCAGGTTGTGTCTAGGGCCCATAACCTAATGAGAATAGATTACAGATAATAGTAAAATATATAGTGAGTGCCAAGTAGAACAAAGTGTATCTGAAGTCCAGCAGAAAAGACTGGACCCAGGTTACGGGAAATTTTTCACTATATACTGAGTAGAGAAATTGTCGTTATTTACCAAGTTCATCTGCCGATCAAGTGGGTCCATAATACTTCGACATGTCTTCACCATGTTTTTGAACATCTATCTCCTAGTTAGCTTGATTCTGTCTGTTGAATAAATATTTCACTTATTCATACTTATGATTACCATAGAGATATACTGTCATTAACTCACATGGTGAATTGGGACCACCAAGTGGGGCAGTCTATCAACGTCCTCCGTCATAACTAGAAATTGAATTCTCTGATGTTGCCCGGCCAGTTCCTGGAATTAATACCTCAGAAGGTACGGTTCGCTGCTTAAAAAAACCGATTGGGGGCACCTATCCTAGGTCTCAAAAGAAATGTGGAGCTGGCCTTATGGGACCTGACAAAAACCGAATACCAATTCCTCCAATCACTGCTCGCAATTCGGCGGGACGCTGGAATTCGACCTTTCTCCGAGGGACATTCTTTGAAAGTGGGCACCTGAGGTGTCCGTCCCATTATAGAGAGAAAGTATGTCAAAGTCATGACGCCGAAAGGAATATGACCTGCAGTTGGGACTTGAACCATAGATTATTCCTTTTTTGTCGCACACCACTTTTTGTCTATTATAGCTGTTTCCTCCATTGATGCGAGAAAGTTCATTCTGTGCATGTCATCGCTCTTCTGGAAAAACGACAGGGGCCTTGTCGTTAAAGACATACATTTCTAGATTGCATAACGATGATACGTTTCTCGGATTTGTCGAACCTGAAGTAGTGGATTGCCTCAGTTTTGGGTCTGGCATAGGCCAAGACAGGGAACAGACTCGGAAGCGCAAGACACGGTGAATATTCCGAACACAGCTATATTGCCGCAAAATAATCATTGGTGACTTGAGAGCCTCTTGTATCGCACTTCAGACAAGACTCTGCGTATGATATAGAGTCCACATGGCCCCTCGTTACTTCCTAAGCTTTTAATAGATGCTTGGGTCCACTAAAGTGCAGGATATCTTATCTCTGGAAGCTGGCTGGGAGACCCGTCATTGCAAGCCTCCCTCGCTCCCCTCTCGTAGTCACCGATAACCAATGGAAAGATGTTGCAATTTGGTCAAGTTCTCTGCTGGTGAAGATGAATATGACAGTCTGAATTTTGAAAAGTAGCCACCAAGCATTATGAAGAATAGAAATAGTTAAGAATGTTGCAAGGGCCTGGCGACTAAGATAAGTACCTTTCTATGTGAGATACAATGACTCTGCTACGTAGAAACTAGTAATAAAATTGGAGAATTAGTGCCGACATGCAGCCGAAGACAAGCAGTATATTCGAGCCTCGAACATTATACATTGTCACCACGTGGGATTGATTGCGGCGATCGGTGGTTTTCTGTTTTCTCTGTCGGTAACTACCTCAAAACCATGACAGTCACAAGCCATCGGTGGATTACGGCTTGGTTCCTCATAACAGCTCCTGTAATCCTCTGGGATGCCAGTTATTGCTTCATGCGGTATGTCTTCTCGTGTCTTCTCGTGTCAAATAAATGATCTCAATCAATAAATCTGCATGTTTCCAGGCCAAGGTCAATGAAAGTTCGTACAAACTCTAATGTTGTTTCAGGGCACTTGACCAAGAAAATTATGCTCAGGGTGGTGACTTGCATTGGATCTGGCGCCCGTATGCGCTTTATCAGGAGGTATGTACGGGCTCGTGGTGGTCTTTACAGCCGCAAGTAATATTAAATGGGTCTTTTGACTGCATTTTTGACAGATTGACTATGTGCGTTTGTGGGATAAGCTTCCTCTTATAATCCCTGAGCCCGAGTTGACCGTAGTTTTAGGTTTATGGTCTTCCGGCTTTGGAAAGTAATGACGGATTTACGAATGCTCAATGTGCGACTTTTCTGGCTTTGATCTTCCGTTCTGTACCAGACCCGTTGACTGATGCCTTCATCTAGCTTTCATGAATATCGTTGAGACTATTCTTAACATGATCTATGTCTATCTTACACACAGTGTTCAATGGCCTGGTGCTCCACTCATTGGATTTGGCGCTGCATTTATGACACTTTCCAAAACACTTTTGTACTGGCTCAACGAATACTATTGCGGATTTTGTCAAATTGGTCACAACGACACCTTAACCTTGATTGTTTATTGGATCCTACCCAATGGGTGAGTTCGCTTTCGTTGTTGGGCTCGGGGATATAAATATATTTTGCTTCTATAGACTATGGATCGTCTTTCCGTCCATCATTGTTTGGGTTCTTGGGAAGAGCATCATACAATCTCTCACTATTGCATCCTCCAAGGTGCACTCGAAGAAAATAATCTGAATGAATGACAAATCTCGAGAAATGATATGCGATCTTGGTTTGAAAATCTACTGGCTCGTTCACTTTTCAATAAATGATAAAGCGACAAAGTTTATCAGTACCATAGTTACAAAGAGCGCAACAAATGAAAAGGAGGGCTTAGACTGTAACATTTCTAAGAAATTTGCCATGATCCTCCTCACTATAGGATCGCCAGAGTGGAAAAAGGGGCCCAGCCTGAGTCAGGCAGGATACCAAAACAGGCAAGTGGGCGGCTAGAAGGACAGAATTAAATGAGAAATATCTCGCGAGTCTCTTTGTTCTTTCTTTCTTCTGAATATGAGCCAGTCCGATGTTGCTGCTGCAAGTCTCCTCTCTCTCTCAATGGCTGCTGCTGCTGCTGCTCCGATCCCAGTACACCACCACCCGACGTCCGACGACGATTTGCTAGAGACTCCAGTGGGAAGTCCAGGTGCTACACAAACGGTGGGCTCGGGTGCAGGAACCCACAGGACTCATCGTCGACTAGCATCGACTGGACGGTCGCGGCGAAGGCTGAGTGATGCTCGAGAGGCAGCTGCACGCCCGTCGTGAGTGTCGGCGTCTCTCCCATCGTTCCCTCGGCTGATCTCCTTCTCAGAGGTGTAATTCTTCATGCCAGCCCACCGGCTCTCTCTATGGCTTCGCTTTCATTGTCAACATCGCCGCCATCGACGAATATTGCTGCATCGCTTACAGGCGCTGCTGCCAAGGCTCTCAGCTCTTCTGTACTCAACGACGGCAGCAACTTTCCGCACACTGCTCCTGCCTCTTCCGAATCCCCCAATCCAAAGCCTATGAGCATTATCCCCGGCAAGAAACGTGGCGTTGAGCACAAATGCGAAAGCTGTTCAAAGGTCCGAAATTTCAATGCTGAATTCTCACATCACTGATTGCATTTTTTCAAATTTGCCTTCGACCTTTTAGATCTATCGGCACCCTTCCTGTCTCATCAAACATCGTTGGGAGCACACACCCCATTGGCGAGAAGCATCCAAGTTTGTATTGAGCAAGCATCAACAAGTCCAGCTTCTTGAGGCCGCAGCTATTTTATCTCACCTTTCTCCGACTTCCTCATCACTTCCAGATGATCGTTCGTTATGGCCTTCCTTTCTATCAGGAGGCTCTTTACCTCCGCCTGATCCGAGTACATTGCTATCTACCTCTGATTCAGCGAGGCGGAACGCTACAAATACCGCTGCAGGAGGAGGAGGTACAATGGTTGCTACTACTGCCGCAGGCGTATCCAGTTCCGTACCAGCTAGTGCATCGACATATGCACGTTCATCATCTACAGGGCCACGTATGCATGACTACTCCATCCCTGTGAATTCTACTTCAACGCACATCCGTCCTGGGCTCTTCGGTGTCCATACTGCGTTGAATGAAGGGGGTAATATCCCAGTTACGAGTGATCCAGCTCAAGTTCAACCCATGTCTGTACCTATAACCACCTCACTCTCCTCCTATTCCTGGTCTTCCCTTGGCATATCCCAACCCAACAACAATTACGTCAATTCCTTGTCCATTGGTACTGAAGCAGGGGGTTGGTCTCTCCCTCGTTCAGCTGTCCGTTCCAGGTCTGGCTCCACTTCAGATATTGATGAACAAGAGGAGGAACAAGAAGGGATACACGACGATATTGTTGAGATTGGCGATGAAGTTGGTGATGATGATAGTAGCAGTGTCATGGATGATGAATTTGGTTCCTGTGGTACACTATTTGGTAGTGGAAGAAGGGTGTATGGGTTTGGTGCGTATAGTCATCATAGGACGCTTCAGACGTGGAAACACCAAGACAAGGGTGCAGGAAATCTTGGGAATAGAAGGGAACAGGCTGGTCGTGAATCGAAGGAGTGGGATGAAATGGAGATGGAGATGGAGATGGATTGATCAGGTATGACAAGTATCCAATTCGTTTTCGCTTTTCTCTGTAAGATGGACATGACCTCTATAATTGTTTCTGTTTTCAAATTCGCGTTTTGTTGACTGCTGTATTTTTCGTGTATCTTATTTCCACTACCCCATTTTTTGTCTGTTCATCACTCCTCTCTCTTTCTCCTTTGTTGGATATCCTGTCCTGTTCCACTCTCCTGTACATCCAAGCGCTTCAATAACTTATTGTTTGCCTCGACAAGCAATATTCCTTGTATCACAATCCCCTTGTTTTTCACCATCGACCATTCATCTCATCGATTATGTTTACTCCCCCTTCCTTCCCTTCTTTTCGTCCGCTCCTGTGTCATGTGTACATGTGTGTCCATGTATCGAGCCTGATGTGTTGGGCAGAAAAGGGTATCAATACCGACCGTTGGCTCAGTACTGGCCCGACATCGAATCATTGTTATCACCACCATGACGCCCAACTGTATTGTCAATGCAACACGGGCTCTGGAGTTATTGTGGGCACTGAGGCCACCTTCGTGGGCAGTAAGAAAATTTGTTGGTTTTTTTCTGGCGCCCATGTTTTGTTCTTTACACGTGATTTTTCTTTAGTATTTCTGCATGATTCCTTGCTCAACGATTTATTCCCCTTCTTGTATACTATGATGGACATCACATTATTTTTGTCGTTGCGTTGTTCTTCCTTTAGATAATTTGTACTTTCTGTGGTCGTTATCATGCCGTGTGATATATACATATTGTTTGTCTATTTCATAATATTTCTGGGAGAAATTCAATGCTTTTTCTTTCTTGATTACATAGAAATGTTTGAAATGATTAGCGGCATTGGCAATGCTGATGCGGAGGTGATTTAAGAGATAGAGGAAGAAACCAATTGGTTAAATCTCCATATTGAGAAGAAGTATATTTTACAGTGATGTTTGCCGCTGATCAAAGGCACACAGCAGAAACTTAGTTTAGGGATTGATTATATTATACTAGCCAGAGCACCATCATCATCAGTGTCTAACTTTCTCAGCAATTTTTTGATCAGGGAAGTGAAAAAACGTCTCTTCGTCCTCGATATACTTTGTTTATCGTGTGACCCGAAACGATGTGAAGAAGCGTGACAGTTACCTGCTGTGTTTTCAAAAGTAAAGTACTAGTACTCTTTATGTTATTTCAATTAGCCTTTGATATAATGGTCGACAAAGCTGACCTTTATCTGTGTCTTTAGGTCTACATTCCCTGATGGAGTTCACGCTGCTGAAATCTGGAATCGGCTATTCCAGAACTCGCCATCGCCACAGCCCCAAGAAGAACAGGGTTTGGAAGATCAGTTCTGGGGTTATGAGGTAGTCTCGGAAGAAGTAACGTTTGACGGAGAAACCAGGCATGCATTCTTGCCACCTCAAACCATGGATCATTACTGACAGCAGTTGGCACAGATATGAGGTATTTCCACTGTTAATATAATAATTCACTCCGATGCTTATTCCACAGATTGATTGGGATGACTGGCGACGCGATGATGGAACAACGCAAACGTGGCATGATCTATCACCTGGCGCGCTCCGAGGCTGGGAACGAATACAGAATCGACAGCGCAAAGAACTCACCCAGGAATCAATCGACATTGAACTGAGTGGTTTCGCTGGTACTGATATCCATAATTTCCCAACGTGTCTACGTGCACAAGCATTTGATGATAAATTAAAGGCAAGGACAAAATATAAGCCCAAGCTAGAGGACGAGATGCGCGAACTTCTTGATGAGAAACTAGACCCTAGTTGGCATCCGTACGATCCAATAAAAGGTCAGCCCACATTGATAAAAGAAGCTCGACGTGGCCTACGGCGGTCAACTATTCGTCAGCAACCAAAGATCCCAGGGCCTGGGCTTTCTAGGTTGCTATCTCCACCCTTACTACCGAAACTGCAAGCTAATCTTTGAAGGTCTCGACCTCGATCACAGTTGTCCGATGAGTGGACCAAATCTGCCTGGGCAGTCGGTGCTGCTCCAATATTCTTGGCAAATGAAGTAGACGATGAAGAAGGGCCGATGCTTGCTCTTAATTTCCAGTATATTGAGAAAGGATATGTCTAGTCAGTCCCGCCGTTAGTACCCATGTGGTCCGCCAGAGCACTCATTGTCAATACAGCACAAACGGCATGGAGGAGCCTAGCCAAGACTTTCAGATCGGCTGCGTATGCAGACGATGTGACGTACCTTCTGATTGTGAATGTCAAAGTGATTCTGAGGTCGTAAACAAGGACGGGAATAAAGCTTTCGCCTATAAAGACTCGGTGAAGACTCACACACTATTCATCGGAGTAGTAAGTTAACCTCTTCAGGGCCTGTTTGCGTTTAGGACACCCAGAGGCGCTGAAGTGATCGAGTGCAATGCAGTAAGCCAAGCATGTGTTTTTCTCCATTAATTTTCTTTTCAACCAGTTTTACCAGGCTTGCAGCTGCAGTTCAGATTGCATTAACCGTATTGCTCAGCGACCTCGCGATGTTCCTCTCGAGATCTTCAAAACTCGAGGGAAAGGCTGGGGCGTTCGTGCATCTATCGATATCGTGCGCGGAAAGGTTTTGGGAATGTATTCAGGGTGAGTTGACTCGTGTATTCATTATTGCCAATTTAAATCCCGTTCCGTTATCTAGGAAACTGATGTGAGTGAACCGTCCGGTCATGAAACGCTCAATTGACAAAATTATTCTCGATAGAACGCGGGAGGAAGCTTTGAATCATGAAGGAGGGTATATTTTTGACCTGGATGGACAGGAAAATGCCCAAGACGGTGAGATCAAAGGGAAGTTCAGTGTTGACGCGGAGATCTGTGGTATGGTTCTTTACTCGTCTGTGACCTCCAATATTCTAATGTTCATCTTTTGCCAGGGAACTGGACTCGTTTCATTAAGTACGTTTCTCAGCGACCCTGGCCCCTAGATTAGGCAGCTGACAGCCTCAGTCATTCATGTAACCCAAATTTAAGTGTATACCTTGCTGTTTATGACACTATACCAGCTGTCAGTATTTCCAGAGCTCTCTTTCTTCTTGTGCTCATCGTGAATCGTAGACAAATCAACCATACATCACCTTAGTAGCTCGTGAGTTCATCAAGAACGGGACAGAGCTCACTCTTGATTATGATCCCGGCCATACTGACGGTCAATTGAGATCCTTGGAGGGTATGAAGAAGTGTTATTGTGAGAGTAGGGTTTGTCGAGGGTGGGTGCGAATAGGCTAAAGCAGCAGTAGTACTACTAATGTTGAAATCAAATCTACGTAAATCAATATTAAAACATCAGTTAAACATCATTTACTTGAGAAGCTAGATTAGCCTCAAAACTGGAAGGTTATGTGTGCTGAATGAGAGATTGCTGGCACCTTGAGGTTCCACTTTTGTTGTTCTAGTTCTACTTCCTTCTATGTCTCAGTCTTGTTCTCTTTGCATTGGAAATGGTAAATATGTTGGTCATGTTGGCTTAGTTGCCTTACTCAGAGACTAAGCTGTACTTCATAATTGTAGACCTGGGTTTGCCAGACATACATCTAATACAATGACAGCAGCAGATGGAAACATCCTGCCAATCTTCACCAAAAGCAATGAATGTTATGGAACAAATTGAACACCCTGGAAAAGGCAAGTCACTGTAGTAGCACAACTCTGAGGAGTGAGAGGCTACTTCAGTGGAACAATCAGAAGTTGAAGTACTGTGTACAGACTAAGTGCTAAACATATAGCCAAATCTAGCAGAACTCCTTGTCAAGTTCTCTTGTAAACCCTACCAATGTCATCATGACTTGAGTGATTGCTACAACAGAAAACTTGATATTAAATTCTTTGGCAACTTCTCATTCCAACTCTCCACCCACTTACTTTCTAATTGTAAGGAGACCTGGCTCTTTTGAGCTTCTTCCAACACCAATCCCTGCCACAAAGCCCATAGTGTTAACCTAGCCATTTGTTAGACATGGTTCATAGTTTGTTATTTGAGATCTGATGAGTGTCAAGATTGTCGATGGTGGACTTTATTTTATTTTTCCTTTTCATCTTTATTTTACTTTACTTTACTTTACTTTTTCTATTTTTAGAACAACTTGGGTTAGGGTTTATCAGTCACGCTGTCACATCAGTCACAAATTGACGGCATAGTCACAAGACTGATCACGAGACTTGGGAGAAGGAAGTAGAAAGTTCTGGAACAAAGTGAC
>Ga0157368_1000529_pt1 | contig 17695 bp, 7 predicted proteins | sample AttbisABBM3_FD_113146 | JGI IMG/M metagenome (GOLD analysis project Ga0157368, IMG submission 113146) | Fungus gardens microbial communities from leaf cutter ant in Botucatu, State of São Paulo, Brazil - Atta bisphaerica ABBM3 | ecosystem: Host-associated > Fungi > Mycelium > Unclassified ...
CCTTAAGGAAAACACATGTGGATGAGTAATAGGACATGAGGACGATGCATGGACATAAGGGCAGGTTAATATTGTTGTAGCACAGACCACATGTAATTTATATAAATAGAGGAGCAATGCAGCAAGAGCTCCTTGTCGAGTTCTCTTGTAATTTCCCCACTCTTTATTTGATAGCCCATTGAAGAGCTTTACTCGTTGTGAGATCATTTGTCCTTGAGTGACGAGTGGTTGCTACAACACTAAAGTCTAGCTATTTCTTCTTGATAAAGAAATGGCATTACTTCTAGTCCAGAATGATGAGGGAGTAAGTAAGAGAAGACCTAGTGTTGGGCAGTCTCAAGAAAGGGAATTAAGTTCTAATATTACAGCTTAGAACTCAGTGATAAGTTAAAAGAAGAATCTTGTATAGGATTTACACAAGAGAACTCAATAAAGTTCCAGTTACAAAGTGTCTATCTTATATACACTTGGCTAATGGTCTGTGCTATACTAACCTAGCCTACTCTAAAGAAACATATGTACTACATACTATTAACATATAATACGATATTATTATTTTAGAATCTTCTATATTCTTCTGTGACATGTGATCATGTGACATTTTGTGACAGTTATGTGTGACATCATGCTAATCCCTAACTCTAAGTCCAAAAATGAAAAATAAATGAAAATAAGTTTATTATTGTTAACTCTAACACATAAGAGAACTTAATAGAGTTTCTAGTATAGAGTATCTATCTTTATATATGCTAATTAATGGTCTATGCTACATAATATCTATCCTAAAGGCTATATGTACTATACAAGATCAACATGTTGTAAACATACTATATAACATTATTTATTCCAAAATCTTCTATATTATTTTCTATATTATATGATGGTATAATCTGTGACTATGACATGTGTGACTATCCTGTAATAAGTGTCATACTTACATCATAACTTGTGACATATGTGACTGTCATGTGTGACATCACATCACACTTCTTTTTTTTAATTTCAAAAAATCAACAATTTATTAAATAGAAGGTAGACTATGGTATCTACAATGTAGATACTTAAATATTAGAAGAGAAAAGAAAAGATACTATAGGCAATACTAATTTACACAAAGTAAAATAGTAATAGTAATACCATTATTAAGTAATTCATCCATGGAAGGAGAATACTTCTGGATTAAATTCAAGGAAAGCAATGAAATTCTTTAACAACTTCCTGTTAGGATTCCAATATTTGTTATATCTCTTGCAATCATGGAGGATATGACATCTTGATTCAATTGGATATGATCCACATTTCAAAGGGTTCTCCAGGGAAAAACCTCAGCTGATATTCATCTATAGAGGCATGATTTGTAATGGCTCTAGATGCTCACACATATAAAGTGTTAGAATGTTAAAAGTATTTGAGCCAAGCTCTGCCCTTCACATAAGTGGGCTTAGTGTGAGAGTTATTATCATTAGTTAGATCTAGAAAGTTATTTCCTTTGTAATTTAAAGCTTGAAATGACATTTGCCAATTTTGTAAAATTGAATCATATTCTTTTTTCTTGCTAAAGATGATTTACAAGAGAAAATAAGGTCAATATTGAATTGTTTAGTTTCTTTGTCAATAGCTGAGTGAGAATGACAGTTAACATTACTAGGACAATCCCAAAATGTGATAGAGTTGTTAGAACTCTTATTAAAGAAAGCTCTAAGATCCTGAGATATAGCAATGAAGTGCAATTGATATGGGTAGAAAGACAAATCAAATATTTACCTTACAGCATGAATGGCATCAGTGATGATAATAATATTCTTGATATTTGGGACCTGAATAGCTTGATTAATTCTGCATCTAATCAAGAACAATTCTGTCTTAGTGGAAGTGACATTAGTTGCATAATGGATTGTTTTGGCTAGAATGTTTTGACTAGAATAAATATGTGATATCAAAGTTGCAACATTGTTAATATGCTAGCATCAAAAATCACAAGAATGGTGTTTGAATTCAAGAGGGAATGTCAAAAAATTTGTTAAGAGTGTAAATATGAACATTTTTGACTTTTGTACCTTTATAGTTCACTGTATTAAAAGAGAAAAATTGTCTACTAATCAAAAACCAGATGAGAGTTCTTTATGAAGTCTATCAAAAGATGAATAAACTTTATTTAACCAATTGTTGGTGTCCACAATTGAACTCTTGATTTTATGTTGTTATTTGGATATCAAATTCTCTATTGACAAACAATGAGATTTTGCTTTCTTTGAATGTTGATCATTCAAAAGTGAATTGATAATATGTTGTTTGGGTAGAGACACTATTCTTAAATGATGTTTTCCACTGATTTTTTCGAAGTGAAGATGTAAAGGAATGAGACTAGCTATAGCCTCAACTTCCTATAACAGAAAAGTATGAAATGCTTCCATAATCTATAGTATTACTCTATATTGTATCTTTCCTAGTTCTTTAAGAGGATAAGAGAAAGGAGCATCTTTGTAATATTATAGCTGAAAGCCATATAGTGCAATGGGCATGATATGTGTCCTATAAAGAAGTTGTTTGTATGTTAAAGTTTAAGGCCCCCCTTGCAAAGAACCCTATTGAAACTACAGAAAGTATTTAGTAAAAAGCTATTTTCCACCTACTAATCTCTTTGTGCTGTCATGACCAGTGGCCTCTCTTACTAGGAGATCTTCTTATTTGGTCTGTAGTCTAGTCTTTTCAATAGCTGATGGTAGGCTAAGCCTTTAACCAACAACCTTTCTATTAAAGATATATTTAGAACTAGATCTGACTTAATGGTCTAAGCCTATTAAGTAGGTCAGTATAGAGTTGCACCCATACAGCATTCCAGGTGGGATTTTCCCACATCCTGGTAATTCTAACACTCTAGCTTTAACTTAAGTCTGAACTGGTTATTATTATACCAGCTAGGTGGGTTTGTGCTAAACAGTGGACTAAGCCCTTAACCAATCAGCTTCTCAGGATTAGATTATTATTACTCTAATTCCCTATTTTATATTAACCTATCCTTTCAGTCCTAGTTATAAGTATCATCAGAAACAGCTCTCACAGTAAAAACTAATCTAACTACTTAATTTTATAAGATCTACAGATCTTGCTTTCTAAAGAGTCTATTACTAAACCTTGTGTCCTAGTAACAACATAATGATCACTAGTCCTATGGTATACACCAATTATAAGAACTAAGAACTCTAGTAGTTACCATATGATATTACTATCCCATAATCACAAAGTTAAAATATTTACACTTGGAGAAAATTAAACCCTCAACCTTTTAAACACTTACTCAAGTACTCTTACTAGGTCTTTAGTGATCAAAACCACTAGGCTACTAGAGCACATATTACACTCCTTTACCCAAGTCCAAGGTAATAAAAATAAAAATGAAACTCCAAAAATAAAAAATAAAATAAAGTCAAGTCCAATGTTTACAACTCTAATAACACACCACTATCAGCACTCACTCCTCTTATACTCTTCTCCACTTCTGAAGTTGTGGCTATATAGCAGATAAATAGCATAGTATATAAGCTAAAGCCAAGATCATTCTGGGAAGTCTGTATCATCACACACTTTGTATAGGATTTTCATATCTAGTATAGCTCTGAGCCAACTCTGTAGGCTTTTGTCTCTTAGTATGAACCACATCTAATTTCTGATAATAGGTTAGTTAAGTAGTCTTAAGTTATAAGAGTCTTGTGAAGATTATAAGAAAACTTGACAAAGAGTCTCTGATATATTACTATCCTATATACTACTATACAAGTTCTATCCCAAAGTCTATGTGATGTTCATGAGTTTACTATCCACATACCATAAGGATAACATATCCATGTCTGATATATACTATATATTCTTGTTAGAAATGATTCACACTTGCTGAGAATATCTGCAAATATAGTATAAAAGACAAGACAAAAGACACAACTTAGCAAATATGAAACAGAAAAAGACTCAGAAATAGTGCTATGTGGATAATGATCTTAACTTTAATGGATAATGTTATGTCTAGCTTACTCATTGCATAGTTGTATTTTAGAAGAAGAAGATTTAGAAGAAAGTAAAATGAGTGTAGCACAAATTCAAGTTAATTATCAGACTAAAGAATCCACATGGTGACTATTATTTTAAATATAGAAAGTTCTTTCCAATAATATTACTGCTGTGTATACTCTGATATTACAACTCAAGACTTAGTGATAAGTTAAAAAGAAGAATCTTATATAGGGTTTACATAAGAGAACTCTTAGTACAATGTATCTACCTTATATTTGCTAGACTAATAGTTCATACTACACAAGTTCTAGTCTATTCTAAAGGTCATATATATTACATGCTATTAACATATAGTATGACATCATTCTTCTAGAATTTTCTATGTTCTTCTATGTGTTATATGATTATGTAACCATGACTTGTGTGACTTGATGTGTGACAGTTGTGATAGTCATACTAACCTCTAACTCCAAGTCCAAAAATAAGAAATAAAATAGAAAATAAAATAAAATAAAGTATGAAAATAAATAGAGTCTATTGTCTTTAACTCTGATATCTAGGTTATTAGACACTACAGGGATTATCATTCAGAACTCTATAAGATTGACAAAGAATGGAGAGGTTTGGTTCTCACATTGATTGGAATAAAGCTTGATCTATACAAGAAAAGGGTAAATAGATGTGGATGTCAAATAAGATTAGATAATATATGATAATTATGATATTATCTTTTCAGTATCTTTATAATAGTTATATGCCTCTCCATTGTGTCACAACTTAATCTGTTTATATCTGTCCCAACCTGGGTAATATTTCTTTTTATCTATACTTCCTGTCCTTTTCTAATGTAGATCATATTATCTATACTATCTTAGATATTCTTGCTAGACCCTTAACAACTCCATGAATTTCTATTCCAAACATCTAGAAATTACTAGAACTAAGGTAACTAACTCACTTAGCAATCTCTATTTCTAGATAACTATCCTAGGACATACTAGTATATAAGAGTGTAGTTATACTATAAAGAGTCTTATCCTAAAAATTGACTAAAACTATCACTAACTTCTAGTGTTAGCAATGATATACCTCCTACTCTCCAGTAAACTTGTCTACCAGTCATATTCTGAATATCTCTTCTGAAATATATAATCAGTGTAATAGTAGAGATACAGCATACAAGCTAAGGCTAAAGTTCTGACTTTTATGTTCTATGTGCTCAGATAATACACAATTACTTATTTAGACTTCTAAAAGCCTATTATTGGATCTTGGATAACGAGATATGAACTATGTCTAACATATTGTCAATTTTAACAAAGAAAAGAAAAAGAAAAATCAAATCAAAGGAAATAAACAAAAAGAAAAGAAAATTAGGATATAATATAAGAGTTTAGAGTGTACCATGACAATACCCAGGTATAGATTCCAATCTCTTAAATCATCTTATATAAGAAGAATAATAATTCTAGAATAATTAGAAACTGCTAGAAATAAAGTATATTTTAGAGAATGAAAATTGGACTGATATTTGAAGACATGGATTTTTAGAGATTAGACAACTCAAAAGTAAGTGACAAAACTCTGACTGTGAAGTTTGCAGAGTTTTCTAGTAATATGAGAGTTTGAGTATAGAGTTAAAAGTATGCTATAGAGTTTGCTAGAGTATCATATCCTATGTCCAACTACATCTGTCCTAATCTATAGATAATCTTCTATCCCTCATCTACACTTCCAACCTCTTCTAGTGTGGATCATACCTGTCTATTCTATCTCAGATTTTCTCACTTGTCCAAGTTAACTCCATGAAACTCCATTCCCTGACATCCAAGGATCACTAGAAATTAGGGTAACTCACTTAGCAGTTATATTTCAGATAGCTACTCTAGGTATACTAACTAGTATATAATCCAGTAGTTTATACTGTAGTAGTTATCCTGAAAATCAACTAAAACTAGCACCTCTCTTTTAATGTTAGTAACAACACATCTCACCACCTTCTAGTAGTTTTCTACTCTCTAAGCTTTCAAGCCCTAATCCAAAATATACAACTCATGCAACTAGTAGAGGCACAGTACACATGCTGAAGCCAAAGGTCATTCTGATCTGCCTTCCATGTTCTCAGATAATATATAATCACTCAATTCTGAACTTCTAAAATACCCTACTGGATCTTGGATAATGGAGTATAAACCACATCCAATATGGAGTTTCCAAAGTTTGGCTAGGAGTGCAAAAGAACTGGTCCCCTTACAATAAGGTTTTTAAAGATGACAACTATTCTAAATACTCTGCCTTCATTCCAATTTATTGGATTACTGCTTATATAAAAATTATATGCCAGAAGTAATAAAGAGAAGAGTTATAAAATAGAGTTCAGAAATTACAACAAGCTTAAGGCAAAGGGAAATTAAGAAGTGTGGGTGAACAAATGGATAATGGTATGGATTATAGATCTTTGTACAAAAGAGCACAAGTAAACAGATAATATATCCGAGCATGAAAGAGTCAATGTGTACCAAAGCAGGTCTCTTTATAGCTTGACATGACATTAATGGTGACTATAGAGATGAAGGTGGTAATAATAGTGATGGAAACCATCTTTGACAAAGTTGGTGTTCTGTTCTGTTCTTCTAATGAGAGTGAGTTATTGACATATGTTGTGTTGTTCTTATGTTGGGCCTCACCCCGGTGTTCGGAGTTTAAATTGCAAACTTAGTACTGCAATATACTACTGCAGTATGGCTGCATATGTGTAATAAAGCCACATTCATTCATCTGCTCATTAGTTACTTGTGGATATATTCAGGGACTGTGGGTACATAAACGACTCCCATCAACCGAAGGGATTTTAACCCGTTCCAATCAAGCTCGGGTTCAAAGTTTCTCACTCGTCCAAATTCATGGGCTTCAGGCAAGCAGCTGTTCTAGCACCTGTCTCCTTCTTTCTAGGTGAGAATTTATTCCACGGTGCAATTGGGATTGTTATTAATGTTCTGCGCCATGTCACTTCAATTGTTACGTTGTATGTCGCACAATAGGTGTCCTTTTCATCTCTTTTAATGTTGATCATCGCATTTTATGGGGGGCCGCAGGTTTGACTGACGAAGTAGTCGTGGATGGATTCCAGTTCTATGCCACGTTTTTCAATGCTCCACCTGCAATTAAGGTACATGGAAACTTGCGGAGAATTCATGCAGATTGACCCTTTCATCCAGGCTCTCCTCCATGGAATGATCGGTATAGGCCTCATTGGCACGCTCTCAAAGCTACATAAATGGGATGAAAGTGCAATGTTCTTTGATGGGTCAAGTCTCGGTATGACCCATGACTCTGAGTTGGGCGTGCTGTGCTCACACCTTTCATTTTCGTCGACAGTCGCTTATGTCTTCAGCATTGTGCTCTACGTGACGGTTACAATTCCTTCACTGCGAACAATCGTGACCCCACTCCAAGAAGAAACCAAGGAAATCCAAGTACAAGCTTTGAGCGTCCTTTGCGCAGGAAATGTGATTATCATAGTTTGCCTACTGGCCGTGTTGGCACTCCAGGTATGAACCCACTTCTTTCTTCGCCCCTTTCTCTTTATTTTTTGCTACCTTTTTGGTTTTCCCGTTGTTGTGGCTCCATTTCTTACTATCGTCTCCAGGCTGGGCAGGAGTACGCACATCGACAAGATGCCCATGAATTTACCAGGATGAAGAAGGGTGCAGAAACCAGTCTCAAGAAGGATCAATAATATAACGCCTTCCGACTGTGCGAACGCCGCTTCTGCTCGTAGCTTCTACTGTCGTGAAAAGTCTTGGATATATTGTTACGATTTATTAATCATGCCTCATTTGTCCCAACATCACTAGACATTTGCAGATCTACATGACATGAAAGACTTCCTAAAGAGGCTGATCTACAATGGAGTGGTTAACACACCATTTTCATCATTTCTCGGTGCTTGGACACTCGATTTGTTCATTGAGTAAATGAAAATTAAGATTTCCTCTGCTGGGTTACTTCCCATTCTCTCTCGTTGTGTAGAGTTGCTGATCGAGAATCTGGCACCACGCTATCCAGAACTTTCTCAATACCTTCTCTATATTCTATCCCTATTAGATAGCAACCTAATCGGTGCGTACAATACTATAAATTGCGCCATTTCTAGAGATGGTTCACCAATTGATTTTTGAAAGTCTATGGAACCTCTCAGAACCGCTTCAACTGCCCACAAGCATCTTGTTGGCTGCCCAAATTCATATCTCCTTTGATCATATGTATGAATATTAGCATCAGCCTATCCTGTTGTGGCCTCTGCTCTCATGCAATGAACTTGAGTTGGACAGGTGCATTGTCTTTTAGGAAGCTGATTTGATTCACAGGCCCAGTGCATAGTACAAGCAAGACCGTATTTAGGGCAACAATAACACAATGTGCTCCTTGGTCTCAGCCTGGTCACTGATAAATCTTACTTTCCAAGCACTGAGGTTTCATAACATAAGACTGACACTTACAATTCCTCTCGACACAACATGTGTCGATACTCCACCTCTCAAACCTACAACTATGATCTTGACTTGAGTTATCATTTTCCTCTCAACCATCTTCATGCTCTTATGTGGGCAGACTATCAAGGTACACTGGAAGGCACTAAATAAGGAACAGAAGGAATTAACCACAGAAAGCACCCAAGGAATTTCAAGCTGCAAAAAAAGGAACTAAAGTCAAAGAACAAACTGAGATTGGAACCTTGAGATCATTTTGAAGGAAATCCCACTGAAGAGAAGATTGAGCTCACCTTAGGAAAGATCAAGAGAGCCTCCCGAAAGACAAGGAGAAGGTTTTTGTAATAACAGGAAATGAGCACCCACTTATCTGTTAAGATCATAGATTTTAAAGTTATGTATTAATAAATTTGTTGATTGTCATAGGTCAAACTCTGAGTTGTATCTGTCTCCATCTGCTTCTTTCTCTCTTACTACCATCTTGTATGGTAGCACCCAACAGAGAATTAGCAAATACAATTTTCCCCTTCATTCTAAAGGTCAGTTGATGTTGTCTAGCCCTAACAATTCTAGGGAATCATTTATACTTTCCAATGTTTTATCTGTAGCATATGCTGACAGAGTTCAAGCATTAAACAATTATTCTACTTAGGCCAAACAAGTAGAAAGCATAGAACTTCAATGTTCTCCCTCTGCTCTTTTCTATGCAACAGTAGGTGAGGGAATAAATGCTACTACTGACAAGGTACCAGTAGTTGAGACAATATGTGTTCCTCATACTACTAACATATGTGTTTCACAAGATCAAACAACCCCAGCCATTGAATAGACAACTCTGGCTATATATTGTTCCAAGGAACAGTCAATGGTAATTAACAATATAGTCACTTCTCAAGGCTTAGAATTAGTAGTAATCCCTTACATTGTATATCAACCTCCTGACCCACAGCTGTGGGATAGTAACTTTTGTTCAGCATCTATCTTTGAAATGAACAAATACCTAGAAGGTAATGCTAAAAAAATCACATGCTCACTTCACAGAATAACATCTTTTGTCAGACAATGGAAACTAGAAGATAAAATAGCTAACAACATTTCTCAAATTACAAAGTTTGGCTTTGTGGCCTGGGACTTTCTTACAGCAATCTATGAATCAGGCTGGGACAAATTAGCAGTTAGCAAGGATAAATCTTTTAGGCAAACTGTATCTTTGCAATTCAACAAGATATATACAAACAATGCAAATACTAACAAATTATCTTCCAAAAGAAAAGAAAAGAAAGCAAACATTTCAAGAATTCCTTTTCTAATTCTATCTATGCCTAGCAGAAGTGTCTTGGCTAAATCAAAATTTTACAAAAAAAACTTATCACAGGATTTGAAATCTAAATTTAAAGGCAAATCATACACCAAAGCCTCTAAAGATAAACCAAAATTTAACATGATTACCAAAGGCCCTTTGCAAAAATAGATTATTATCCCAATGAGTACAAACAATACTGAAAGAATCATTGCTCAAGCAAGTAAGCATGTTAGAAACATCAACAAATCATTGAAAAATATAAAATTTGAAATTGCTGTTAACTATATTCAACTAGATAGTAAAAATATAATTGTCACTACTAACAAAGTAGCAGTATCTTCTGATCTGAACACAGTGGAGAAATACATCAAGGACTTGAATAATATAGACTCAGATAATATCATAAGCCCAAGATTACCATAGTTAAAATCCTATCTCAAGATATTATATATTTTATACTTTGTGGAAGATACTAATCTTCCTATTACTCCTAACATCATAGAGAGAATAATTCAAAGCAATCATATCTTCAATGATCTGATTTTGGCCTCATGTTTCTGAGTTATTAAGGCTTCACAAAAATCTGACATGGCAGTTATTTAGATTGATATTTGAGATTTATAGAATGGAACAAAAGCAAAGTGTCTCATAAACAGGTGCTTTAATGTAGATTGACATATTGTGACAATCAGGAGAACAAACATAAATCCTAGAGTATCTCAGTGCAAAAACTGCTGAAAGTAGGGGCATACTACCCACATATGTTACATATATGGAGCAAAATATCAGAAATGTAATGGACCACACAAAATTAAACATCACAGAGATATGGCATGGTATTGCAAACTAAACTTCAAGATAAATCCTCCAAAACTCAAAACTCTAAAAGAAATAAATATGTTTTCAAATGTATAAACTGTATAGGTGATCATTAAGCTGATAGTACTAACTTTTTTGGAAACACAGGTTCAATAAGAAATGGCACAGTAAGAAGATACAAGAGCTTTGAAAAATCAGAGCCAATTCAATTTACTCAACAGTAGATGGAGGTAAATAATGATTTTGAAATATCTTAACCTTTTTTCACAGAATGTTCATAAGAACAAACTACTCATCAAAACTATTCTAGAAAACAACAAAAATTATGATATTTTATTTATCCAGGAACCACCTTGGTCAATTATTTGTCAAATACCAAGTTCTCTATCTAAAGAAGAAGAAAACATTGTTAGCACTTCTCACCACCCATCATGGATTACATTTGCAAGAACATCTACTAACAATAACAATCATTCAAGGGTTGTTACTTATATCAATGTCAATTTGATTGGCCTATAATTTTTATTGTCAATGTATATTCAAATAAACAACAGAATGCCTTAAAGTATCTAAAGGATACTAAGGTAAATCTAAATAACATTCTTACCATGACAGAAGATTTTAATATCAGGAATAATGATTGGAACCTACTATATCTCTATCATTCAGTATATACTGATATGCTTTGGGAAGTGACTGATAGCTTTGGTCTAGAATTATCAAGTTCCATTAATCTAGTACCCACTTGATATACTGACAATTCTCAAGATATGAGTTTAGTACTAGACTTAATATTCCTTTAAGTAAGATCAGAGGAATTCAATAGTTACAAAATTCTACCAGATTTATAAAGTCCATCAGATCATGCTCCTCTATTGATTACTATCATTATGAGCTTAGGACTATGTTGGGTTCCATAGAGATAACTAACATTACTAGCTGCAAAACACTTGAATGTATAACTCAAGAATACACTACTATTGTAGAAGATCTCTAGTACAAATTTCCAAAAATGGTCAATATCACTAAATGGTCTAAGGTATGGTGGGACAAAGAATATAATAGAGATTTGGCTGTATACTGGATTTATAGGCAAAGAAACAACCAGGTCAAGTATAGAAAAATGATAAAAATGGCTAAAAAGAGCTTTTTCAACAGCAAAATTCAAGAAATAGTGTTGATTAACAAAAGACTATGGGACCTCATGAACTAGGTCAAAAAGTGTAAGTTGCCTGCTATGGAAGCTATTAAATTCAATAGTAGATTATATAACAATTTGGATGAGTTGTGGCAAGTGCTATACCAGTTGTATAATTCAGCTCAAGATCACCCCATTGAATTGCAAATCCTAGAAGAAATACCCTTATACCCATGAATTGAATAGCCTCCCTTTTCCAGCATGGAGTTCAAAGACTCTATAAATACATACAATAACTTGTCTATTCCTGGACTGAATTATGTTTCTTGAAGACATCTCAAAGAAGTACTAAATGACAATAAATGTTGTTTTAATATTGTCAAAATAGTGAACACATGTATCAACTTCAGCTACTAGCTGATATATTTCAAGAAATCAACTTCTGTCATCATTTCAAAACTAAATAAACTCTTGTATGACATCCCTAAGGTCTTTTGTCCTATCGTGCTTCTCAACATGCTTGGTAAGCTAATTGAAAAAGCAATAAGCAAGAGATTGCAAGTTCATATTATTATATCCAATTTCATTTATTCAAGTTAATTGGAAGGAATCAAGCAACATTCAACAAGGGATGCTGGGATCCTTCTTACTCATCTTATATGAACAGGATAGGTGAAAGATTTCCATACAAGTACTCTTGTATTTGATATAGTGCAATTTTTCTCTTTTCTTAATCATTATCTCATTCCTATAATCTTAGACAAAGATAGTTTTAATCTGAAGATTTCTTAATTCTTTTCTAATTATTTAATCAACAAACATACTCAATATGTCTGGAACAATTTCATTTCACCTTTCTTTAGAGCTGATGTTAGTGTTGGTCAGGGATCTGCCCTCTTGTCTATTTTATCAGCTCTTTACATTGATTTAGTTTTTCATATACTAGAAAAAAGAAGAAAAAATCTTTCAATTTTTATTTTTATTTCCTTTTTGTCATTTGTTGATAATGGACTTCACATTTCTTAGGAAAAATGTTTTGAAAAATCAAATACAAACCTTTTTTTATAGCTATAATATTGTTTCTTTTCTTTTTAGACAGTTCAGTCTTGTCATCAAGTATGACAAGCCAAAAAAATTTCATTTCTCCAGAGCATCTAAAAACTTGAACTCTCCTCCTTTAAATTTGAGACCTTTAGAAAGTATGATACTTAAGCAAAAGGACATTTGGTGATATCTAGGTTTCTTTTCTGATAGAAAGCTTTTGTTCCAACATCATATCCATTACTACTCCAACAAAACCTTATCCACTATCAAGTACATGAAAATATTGGGTAATTTAACTAAGGGGCTTTCACCTATATACAAACATCTCTTATATAGAATGTATATACTCTCTATCACTCTATATGGTTTTCAGCTCTGATATTTCAAAAAAGCACCATTATACCAACCACTCAAAGAACTGAGGAAAATGCAAAGAAGAGTAATCTTTTGGATTATAAGAGTTTTTTATACATTACCATCATGGGAAGTGGAAATGATAGCTGGTTTTATTTCCATCCATTTTTATCTTGACAAAATCAGTATATAATATCATTTATGAATAGCAATGCTCCCCAAGCAACATGTGATCAGTTCATTACTAGATAAACATTACTCAAAGAAGGCTAAGCTATATTATATGGCTACATCTCATTTAACTCTGAAGTAGTGCTTAAGAATCAAGAGTTCCATAATGAATACCAACAATCATTTAAATGAGGTATATTCTTTTGACAGTTTAAATAAAGAATTTTCTCTAGGCTCTTGTTTAGTAGACATTTTTTCTGACTAATTTTCTTTTATTTCAGTTAATTGTAAAGATCCAAAAGCTCTAGTTATTCATCAGAATGGACTTAACAACATCTATAAGAATTCCCTCACCAAGCATAATACTGTTCTTATTGTAATAGATGCTAGTGTCAAGAATAATGTTGCCACATCAATTTTACACATTTGTAGAGGTCAAGAAATAATTACAAAGACAGTTTATTATACAATGAACATGACATTTTTAGAGACTGAGCTTTTTGCCATTAGATATGGTGATAATTATACCACTTAGCTACAAGATATTTTACACATTGTTATTATTATGGATATTATTCCTACTGCAAAATAGATCTTTGATTCCAACATTCATCCTCAACAACTTTACTCTATTACTATATCTAAAGACCTTAGAGTATTTTTCAAGAATTTGAACAATTCTATCAAATTCTGGGATTGTCCAAGTTATATCAAATAGTCCCATTATCTTATGGTTGACAAGAAGTAAAAATAGCTTCAAATTAATCCCATTCTCTTTTGCAAATCTTTATGAAAATTTAGCTGAAAAGAAGAATGTGATGATATTGTTCAAAAATAGAAGATGACTTTCCAAGTATCTAAATATAAAGAAAGAAATTTCCTTGAACTAAACAATAATGATAATCAACCAATTTACCTGACATACTCTAAGAGCAGTATATGGATAAGACACTTTGGTTTTTCAACCTCAATATGTACATGTGTTACAAGAATGATCACAAATCACACACCTATTGGTGAATATAGGCTTAGGTTCTTTTCTAAAGAATTCTTTGCTTGTTTGTGTGAAGATTACTCTATCAAAACAAGAAGGTACATCATGTTTTATTGTGCAAAATACAAAAAATCTTGGAATCCTAAGAGAAAATCCCTTAAGAATGTTCTTATATTCCTAGAGTTTAATCCTAGTGCTTTTTGTTTCTAAGAAGATATCACTTAGGACTTCTATAGTAGTTAGGTTTCTTTTTCCTTCTTATTTTTTTATTTTAATATTAACAATTTATTACACAGGGTATAATGGCAGTCTGTACCTACAGGAGGATCTATGTATGGAGTTATGAACCCTAACCTTACTTATGTAGTTACCCAACACAAAGGAGTACTAAGAAATTGAACCTGTAACCTTAAGTAGATTTGAGGTAAGTATAATACATATAGACAGGGAACTTTTCCACTATGCTATCTCTCCTCCTCTTTTTCCTTCTTATTATTCTTTCTTTTCTTGTTTCATTCTTTTATTTAATATATTATGTAGTTACTATGGTCTACTATCATGTCTCATGTAATAAATTGTTGATTTTAAGAATAAAAATAAGATCAAAAGTTGTATCCATTATGTATAGCACTCACCCTCATTCAAGTTGCATCTTTCCCTACATAAATGGCACTCAATACTTTCTGGACTATACCCTCTCTCTCAAGGATAACACTCAACTATTTCCAAGTTGTATCTTTTTCCATAAAGATAGCACTCAAACTCTATAACAGAGTTTGTTCAATCTAATATCTAATATCTGTCTCTGTAAAAATGCAGATCAATCACAAATCTAGTTACTTGTAGAGCTAGATAGAGATATTAATATTACTTAGTGTAGAGACATCTCAAGTAGTCTTCACTTAAGTCTTCTTATGTCTTAGATATAATTTCTTGTATTTAAGGCTAGTAGATACATACATTGTGTAAGCTAGCCTATTAATCAACAAAAGTTGACATCAATATCTAGTTATCCAACCAAACTCTAATATTAATAGTAATATCAGAATTCTCAAGAGTGAACTTGGATATTTTTCTTTTCTTTTCTCTTTTTCTTTATAAGTTTAGTTTTCTCTCTGTTTCTTTCTTGGACATAGCTAAGGAGAGTGTGACTTGTCACACATGATAGTTACAAATCAATATCACTATTAACATACTATATGATATCATTCTTCTAGAATCTTCTTTGTTCTTCCATGTATCACATGATTGTGTGACAGTCACATGTTACATTGTAATATTATATCATAATCATATAGTCATACAACAGATAGAATATTGTAAAATATACTGAAAAGATGAATAGTATTAAAGATATACAGACTATTATCTGTAGTATATAAGGAAGACCATTCTAAGTAAGAACTCTATTGAGTTCTCTTATACTACTCAATATAAGAGTTGTGTTTTTGTCCAAACATTAGGGTTTAAGTTCATAAATAACATACTTAATTCTATTACTATAACTCTTATTCTAACCTCTCTGAATCTTTTTCTGAAAACATAATCATATAACTTGTAAGAGGCATAACACATAAGTTGAAACTAAGGTTGTTTAGAAGTTTATATCTGTACATTATAGATAAATCTGAATATTTGATCTGTATACTTTATGTATTTTTTAATGAACTTTTTCTCTAAGTGTAAACTATACTTAATATCAATGAACCTGTAAGTGGAAAAGTTTGGAAAAATTAAAGGATATTTAGTAGAATAGATAACAAAAGTGTTACAAACAATTCTACCTTATGTTTAACAGATGTTTATCTCATGCTAGATATGCTTTGGACATATGTTAGGGCTTGTTTCACTTATGATTTACCATTACTGTGCCTTGTATTCTTCTCATTATAATATTAGTTAGCATCTCACATAATAGTAGAGACTTCCTTATACTTTCCTTATGTTATTCTTCAAGAACACTTTTTCATGGTTAGTAGGTATATATAGTAGTAGATACAGACCTGTATCTTGATGCTTTACCAATTGATCATTCTCTTCACTCTTACTTAAGTCTTTGTCTAAGTTGTAACCTGAGCCAAGCTTAGAATTGTAACAAAAATTAGAATAAAGTAAAGCATAAAATTTATTCAACTTGTATCTTCATAACTATAAGAGAACCTGCTACTTTACTAAAATCAAACCTCAAACACTACCAATACCTGTTGTTGAACTTATAAACTTTTTCTTTCTTAGACTACAAGCCTCAAATACTGCTACCAACACTATGGAGTTTGTCAAGTTAACTCTACTATTCTTGTTTCCAAACTCTGTTAAGTTATCAGACATAGTTCACACTAAAAGATGAAAGCCTGTGGAATTGGCTTGAAGATATATAAGATATGAAAACTCTATACAATGAGCTTAGTGATACAGACTTCCCAAAATGACCTTAGCTTTAGCTTATGTACTATGCTGCTTGTTTACCACATGGTTGCAACTTCAGAAAGTAGAATAAAGTTTGAAGGAGATGAGTACTGATAATGGTATATTGCTGTTAAATACTAGGAATTAAGTTTACTTGGATATTCATTAATTATTAGACTAGCAAATTACAGTGTAATTACTAGTCTTATATACAAGGAAGATAAATAGAAGATGCTTGGAGGTTTTAGATTATAGTTCCAAGTAGAGATTTTAATAATGAAACACTAAAAGGAGTCAAATAGAAGAACTTCACTATAGAAGGCTGAGTTTGATAGGAGTATCTTTATCATGTAAGATTAAGTACTTGAGAGATTCAAGATTGTTATATCACTACTGCTAGGATGTATGATAGGAAATATGACTATCATGAAAGATAGGCTTTTGTTGGAATTTAAGAAGATATCATTGCCATAATATTATAGTATGTGTGAATCCTTGGATTTTATTTTGATTTTATTTTATTTTATTTTTCTTTTATTTCCTGAACAATGAAGAGACATGTGACCATGGTCACATGACATATCACATGATATTATATCATAAGACTAGAACATAAGAAAAAAGGCTAAAAGGATAACATCAAGATGCATGTTATGAACTTAAGTCTTTAGGGTGAGACGAAAGAACAACTCTTGTATTGAGTAACACAAGAGAACTCGATAGAGAACTCTTCTACAAACTAGTCTACTTTATATAGTCCTATAGATAGTCTGTGCTAACTACTGTGCACCCTACCCTAAACAACCATATGTAGTCCATGAGGCCAATATGTGGTGTCCATGTTGTATGACATTATTTGTTCTTAAATCTTCTACTAAATTCTCCCAAGTCTTGTGATCTGTCTTGTGACTACACCATCAGGTTGTGACTGATGTGACAGCATGACTGATCAACCCTAACCCTAG
>Ga0157368_1000530_pt1 | contig 17693 bp, 23 predicted proteins | sample AttbisABBM3_FD_113146 | JGI IMG/M metagenome (GOLD analysis project Ga0157368, IMG submission 113146) | Fungus gardens microbial communities from leaf cutter ant in Botucatu, State of São Paulo, Brazil - Atta bisphaerica ABBM3 | ecosystem: Host-associated > Fungi > Mycelium > Unclassified ...
AAGCACCTTGCTTAAATTTAGGGGCTTACTTATTCTTCTCTGCGTAACACGACTCGGGGTGCCCTTCTTTGTGAAGGCTGAGAAAAACCCGTATTACCTGATCTGGATAATGCCAGCGTAGGGCTAGCTTTAATCATCAAATTCAAGTAGATAGGGTTTTCTTCATCTTGTTATCAATCTTAACTGAGACAGGATGAGGCACAGCTTTGTTATCTAAACGCATTCGTTACACCTTTAAACGCAACTCTATCTACTACGTTCAATTCTCTTTGCCTGCTGGCAGGATGTTTAGGCGCTCTCTTGAGACTGACAGTTTTAGGGAAGCAAACTCCTTGATGATAGCTTTAATGCCCCATCTGGTTCAGGTGAAAGCAGGGCAAGCAACTACAGAACAGTTCACGTCAATTGTTGATAGCCTCATACACAATCGTATGGTTAGAAAGGCTGATAGGGTTTTTCCATCAGTGCCTTGTGAGGTTGTGCAGGAAGTTATTGAGGAAACTCCCGCCTTAACTCTCATTGATGCGTGGAAACTCTACAGAGCAGAGAAGGAGGCAAAATGGACTGTAGCCATTGCCTCAGCCAATGAGCGTTACATAGAGCCGTTGATAGCCATATTAGGCCCTCAGTTCGATGTACAGAAGATTACTAATAAAGACTTACGCTATGTAATGGAAGCCGTAGAGGGCTTGCCTAAGCGCGTTATACAGCCTTATAGGGCTATGACTATTCATCAACTCTTAGCCTGTGATGATGTACCAGAAGAAGATTTGATAGGCACCGAGGCAATACACAAGCACTTGAAAATTTATAAATCTCTTTTCAAAACCTTCTTAACAGATGTAAAGGGGATATTAGAAAAATCTCCTACGGATGGAATCATTGCTCCCCCATCTTCAAAACGCTTTGGAGCTTATACAGTTGGGGAAATGCGCCAGTTTACTTCCTATGCCATCAATGAGGCACAAGGCTGGCTGAAATGGATTATCTTGCTAATGGCTTATACAGGAGCGAGACGCTGTGAGATAGCCACATTAACCAAAGCCCAAGTATGCTTTGATGATGATAGCATTCGTCACTATCTGCTCATCCAAGATGGCAAGACCGACAACGCAACGAGACAGGTTCCCATTCATCAGCATCTTATCGACTTAGGGTTTCTCGAATTTGTGAACAGCATGGAAGGGAAGCTATTCCCCGAAGTGGCAGGAACGAATATGAATCGTATCAGCAAGGAGATTTCCGAACTGAGGGATAGGCTAGGGATTCCATATCGTGACATACACAATCAGCGGAGAATAGCGCATAGCTTTAGGCATAGCGTTGTCACGGCTGCTTCTGGTTGGATGAACAACATAGCTCATCTTCAACAGGTTATAGGGCATGAAAAGACAGGCACGGGTATCACAAGAAGATACATGCATACCTTCCCGCTCTCAGTAGTTTGTCATGTTATTGATGAATTGAACTGGCTCACACATTAAAGAAAATTAAGAGTCAGCATAGGATTTGATCTTGCAAGTAGTTGCCAAATGTTAGGTAATATTACAGGGCCTATGGCTCAACTAAGAAAGTTCTTTCCTTTTAAACTCTTCCATCATTACTTTGGGATTTAACTACATGCCAAGCGACCACGATTTAGTAAATTTTAGTGAAACTCATGAGCTTAACTATGTGTTACGCAAGGTTGGTAAGAGCCAGACAGAAGCTAATCGTAGTAAGCTAGTTACTATGGGAGACGAGCTTAAAAGCAAGTTGAATAAGCGTACAGTCAATCATAAAGAGTTTTTCGATTACGTTAATACCCAACTTCATCGTTTGCAGTGAGTGGTAGCGGGAAAGGATTCCCTTATAACTGAGATTCAATATGACTAAAAAATTAGAAGTTCCAAAAGAGAGCGGTAAAGATCACATTCACACTATAGTTAAAACTGCTCTGGGAGAGGTGCCATTAGCTGGGGGCGCATTAGCTGAGTTATTTTCAGCTATTATTGAGTCACCTTTTCAAAGAAGAAAAAAGGAATGGATGGAAAACGTAGTTGATGCAATTAATGAACTGAAAGAGAAAGGGTTTTCTCCAGATAATTTAAGAGATAATGAACAATTTATCTCCGCTGTTTTCTACGCATCCCATTTAGCAATGAAAACACATCAGCAAGAAAAAATTGACGCCCTACGAAATGCTATCATCAATGTGGCAGAGGGAGTTGAGCCAGATGAAGCACTACAACAAATTTTCCTAAACTATATAGATCAATTCACACTCCTACACATAAAGTTATTACGCTTTGCGCTGGAAAGAAATGTGCCAGACACCATTTATATGGGTTCTTTAAAGTCTATACTTTCAAGTATGCATCCTGAGCTTGCAACTAAAGAAAGTTTGGTAGATTTAGTTTGGAAAGAGTTATATACAGGGGGGTTGGTAACACACGAAACTTTGATTGGGGGCCTTTCAAAAGACGGATTACGTCAAAAGCTAACTACAGAAATGGGGGATAGATTCGTTAAGTTCATTAAAAAGAGATAATACAATCTCATAAATTATTATTTGGGTAGACGTTTTCCGACTACTATTCTTAAGTTATTGATTTATATAGTAGGGTCAAAATGACCTTACCCTAGGGTCAAAATGACCTCCTATTAGATTAGCCATTAGATTAAAAACATATATAAATAAAAGAATGTGCAGCGTAGCTGCGTCATACGTAACTACGCTACTATCTCCACGCTCACACATTCAATCACTCATTCGCTTACGCTCATTCATTCTTTCATGCGTTCACGGTTACATTCGTAACGGAGATAGGGCAAACGTCCGTAAGGACACTTCTCGTCGTAGACGGTAATACATACGCACAAACGCTATATAGAACAGGAGGTAATAAACTGAGGGGAGCAGATATGCTGTGTATGAGTGGTGCATATGAGGAATGGTATGGTGTAGGTCACTGGCTTTTAAAGTTCTGACTAACAAAATGCTATCATCAAGATACGCACTCAGGCCGTGCAGGCCAAGGGAACGCACCAAGACTCACTCACAGCTAAGGCTGTTCGCTCCCTATGGCACAACAAGCCAACCCTGACTAACCATTCAATCAGCTACCTTCAACACATTGTGCACGGTAGTGCGTGAAATAGAGAGTTCCTTGCTAATAGCCAGCTTATTCATTCCCCCTTCATAAAGCTCACGTATGCGATTATGCAAGGCTTCATCAGGTTTAGGGCCAAACGTTACACCACGTTCTTTAGCTGCTTTCTTGCCCTCATTGGTGCGCTCTAAGATGCGTTTACGTTCAAACTCTCCAACAGCAGCAATCACAGTGTATATAACTCTCCCAATATCAGAGTTGATATCTGTCTGCCCTAAATCCATACAGACAAGCCCTACTCCTCTGGCTTTCAATTCATCAGCGATAGACAAGGCATCACGAGTGTTACGAGCTAAGCGGTCTAGCTTCATCACATAAACTACATCACCTTCCACCACATCATTAAGTAAGCGTACAAGCTCAGGGCGCTGTGCATTCTTCCCTGATACATTCTCCTGATATACACGCTCACAGCCAAGCTCAGAGAGACTAGCCACTTGTAAACCAGTATTCTGTTCCTGCGTACTAACACGAGCATATCCATATTTCATTGCACACTTCCTCATACATTTTTATTCCGTATATGGTGGATGAGTGTTCATAGTTTTACAAGACTGTGTACACAAATTAAATTGCTTGACGGCAGATCTTAATATTGATCTACTGACTGATTGCCCCCTCCCTTTGAAATTTTCCAGCCATGTTTGCTAGGGGGTACAAAGGGGGATAGGGAGCTGCCTGACTGCTTGCATAGACACTTAAAAGTAGCTCACAAAAATTCTCCCCTTTCCGGCCCCGTATTACAGACAATAAAAAAGGAGGCAACCCATTACAGGCTCCTCCTCTTGTCACGCATTCAAGCGCTTTCAGTTATTTGTCCAAAGCCTTCTTTAGCTCTTCTCTCCTGCGTTTGGCTCTTTTAGCCATCCACATATTAACAAGGATTTTAAGCGGAGCTATTCCTAGCATCACCAGAATATAATCTAAAATAGTTATTGTAGGAGAGGACATAGCGCCCTCTTTAGATTCCGTATACGGTGACGTAAACAGTTTGGCCTGTTCCCAGCGTAGAGCCGTTAGCATTAACCACCTGACCTGTGATGTTAATGGAGGTTGCTGTGTTCACTGTAGCTTTGAATGCGTTAGCTGCCCCAGATGTATTACTAATGCAGGTAGCCTGTACACCGTGTAATGTGGTGAGTCCATTGATGGCAACAGACCAATTCCCCATTGAGGCTGTAGTAATGAAATGGAAGATTTTGGGGGATACACTTACTGCCGTCCCGTTGAAGATAACGGAAGGAGTTAGGGGAGTGTTAGCAATAGCACTATAGGGGAGGGATTTAAAAACAGCTTTTCCGTTTCCGTCTGCTACAGGCACTTGCCCCGCTGTTGCTGTAGCTGCTCCCTTACATTCGTGAAGGTTTGAACCAGTTAATTGTGAATGCGTTACTGTTGCCATTATATGATGGCTCCTTATTATTGTTATGCGACAGTGATTGCTGTAATCACACCATTAACTACAGTGTAAGTGGCTGTAGCTGTAGCTGTTGCCCCTGCTGAGCGTGCAGAGGTGAACGTAACGGGAACGTTAGTAGTGCCGCTATTACTAATACCAGCCGTAGAAGATGGCAAACGAATGTTGGTAACTGCATTAGCCGCTACAGTGTATGTACCGTTAGCAATCGCAGCACCAGCGGAGTTTTGCACAGGGGAAGTGCCAGCATTGCTCACCACCGCCTGTGTTGAAGTAAGCTGTACAGGGGCTGCAATAGCGCCAGTGTTAATCTTGCCGTAATAGGTTGACATGGCATCAGATACGTTAGCTTTGTTAGAGCCGCCCACCTGCCGGAAATAGGCCGCTGCTGCATCAGCCCATGCTTTTTTGTTCTTGCCAGTTTGAGCGTTAAAGAACTTCTGTGATTCAATGCGGAAATTATTGCTAGCCATGTAAGGCTCCTTATGCTTTGTTATTGTTGTTATGCGTTGGCTTTAAACCATTCATTCCATGAGTAGAAAATATCCTCTGACAGCTTCCCCTTGCGGTATTGCCTGTAATGCTCCACACTCTGGCCAAAGAACACAAGCATCTCTGCAATGCGTTCTAAATGTTCTGGAGAAGTGGAGGGGGATTCATTCAGGAGAGTTTCCAGAATACTAATAGCTGAATGGCTTTCTTTCTCTTTTACGTTAAGAATCTTAATGCTCTTTTCGTTATACATTTCTGATACCCTTTAAATATCGAAAATAACGCCCCTAGAAAGCCCGTAGAGAGGTTTTCCAAGTGAAGGTGTAAAAATGCTTGTTTTAATGTAGATCTTCACAGAGGGGCTTATAGATCGTTATAGCCCTATATATTTCAATTAATCTTATCGCCCATTAACGGCATTCTCCGTTACAGGTTGCTCAGGAGCACCAAAGAAATCTGATTCATAACGTTTAAAGGCTGAATCATAATCTTCATTTCCTGCCAGATGTGCAGCAGCACGAACAGTTTTATTCACAAGTGGGCCAACCTTCTGATTAAGCTCATCAGCTTTAGCTTTAACAGCAGGGTTATTTTCATATCCCTTCTTAGGCCGGAAGGTGAGAGAGCCAGAGCGGAATACATATTCTAGCGCCCCTTCTGCTGCTGTCTGTTGCTCCTGAACATTAGCAAAGCCCACGTTATATTGTGGTTTCTTGTTGTTGTCCATTGTGAAGCCAGTTGTCACCTGAGCATCTTTCCAAGCCTGCTGAATTGCTGGAGACAGCTTATCTGTGTAGTTGGTGCCAATGACATTCTCAATATTGGCCTCAACGTTCTGGTCAATAGTCCCGCCCATAGTTTTGTATTTCAGAAACTGAGGAGACGCTAAGAAATCCATAACGTTGTTCATCTGGCTAGGTGATTTCTGAGAAGATGCAAAATCTACAGTACCTGAAAGAATAGCGTTTACATGTTGATGAATTTCACTCTGCGTTCCCTTCACATCATCAATCAGAGGGGATTTAGAGGAAAGCGCATCAATTGTATTTTTCAGAATGTCAGTGTGAGTTTTGGTATCTGCTTTATCAGTCTTATTTGATGATGTGGGATTGTAGTTACCGCCTCCCATAATCTCATCGTATTTATCCATCAACTGAGGAGTGATGCGATTAATCACCGTTGCACCAGCAGCAGGGCCTAACGTTTTAGCCAGAGCAAGGCCAGTAGCATATTTAGGGTCAGCAGCGAAAGGTAGAAGGGCTTTAGCCTGAGCCGCATCAACCTGAGCCTGATACACATCCCCCTGAATCTTGCCGGAAGCATAATCAGCCCCCGCTTTATACAAGTGTTCAAAAGGCTTAGTAAGACCATCAACATAATCACTTCCAGCAATGCCGCGATACTGCATCAACTGGCCCTGAAACTGTTGCTGTAGTTCTGTAATCTGTCGCACCTTTTCTTCTGGCGACATTACGTTATTGCTCTGGATGGCCTGAATCTGGCTACGCTGGCGCTCATATTCAGACTGCACAGCACCATTAAGGCCATTACGCACCTGTAGCTGATTAGCCTTCATCTTAGCTTCCATTACAGCATTAGCTCGTTGTGCCTGAGCGTTAGCAATATTAGCGCTCTTTTCCTGTAGGGATAGCTTCTGATTTTGGATATTCAGTTGTTTACTGTAGAAATCCATCTGCTGTGCGGAGTGTTCCTGTTGGCGCATTGAGTCTACAGCCGCTTGCTGTTGTTCCTGCGTCATCCCTTGATGAATCCAGCCAGAGCTAGTAGCTTTCTTTAGGTCAGCATCATATTGCTGTTCTAAGACTGTCCCCTGCGCCAGTGTGTCACCTAGTCCGGCACTCTTAGCAAGCCCGCTATTCAGAGAAACTAAATCATCTGTGTACGCTGGATTGGCTGCAACCAACTGTTGAAACTTAGTGCGCTGTAAGCGTTGAGCATCAGCTTGTTTCATAGCACCTTGCTCTACAGCAGCGTTGAGTTTAGTGATGTAGGTGGCAAACTCACCTGTAGCTTTATTCTTATTTGCTACCGCTTCCCTCTGCTTGCCTTGTGCATACAGGTTTAAGCCAATGCCCGCTATCTGTGTTAATCCGCTTAGCACAGCACCTGTAGTATTATCATTCACTGGAGCTACAGGCTGTGGAGCGCTAAAGCTCACTTGTGGAGCACCAACATCCTGATTCTCGAAAATGCCATTCGCCATAAATTAATTCCTTAGTGAAGGTTAATTGAATTAGAAGTAATTAAAGAAATGCGCCCCCGTAGCTCGTCGTGTGCATCCTGATACGCTGCCAGTGATTCACGAATCCAAGCGAGAGTGTTTACTTGCTCAATCGGGGTAGAGCGTAATAGAGTGCAAAAGCGATTAATTTCCTGTTCCACTTCTGCAAGCTCATTCAATGTTGTTTTTAATAGTTGTGTGTGCATTGTGGGTTTTCCTTTAGATAGTCTAAAAATTTTTGGGGCTACGTGAGGGATAGAAAGAGAAATAAGAATGATGATGAGAAATCCCCAATCCATCATCTGAACACCTCATCGGAAGCAGGCTCTAATTCAGAAAGTGGAATGCTGAATCCGCAATATTTGCAATGTACTGCCGGAAATTCTGTATCCTCAAAAGCGTTATCTTCTTTTTCATACAGGCGGGTAGTCTTGCAGCGTGAACATCTCCAATTAAAATACTGCTTTCTAACTTCCTCATGTCTTTCAGGCTTTGCTGTTTCCAGCATGTAATCTATTTGTTGCTGCAATAATGGGCCAGAGTTCCAAATTCCCTCAACTTTTGAAGGGTCACAACCGCTAATCTTCAATTGTTTATGGACGCAGTAATGATGCTCTTTCTTACAGATTACAATTCCTTTATAAGCAAAAAGAAGTTCTTTGAATACTGGCCTGTAACTTTCTTGTTCATAACGCTTATTGAAACGGGCCTCGGCATTAGAACGATTACGCCTGTTTGCAGCTCTTTGTCTGCTTGCTAAACTGAAATTCTTATTCATTCCGCTCTCCTTTCTCAATTAGCGGGAAAGATTTATTTCTTTGGGTAGCTTTTGAAGAAATCTATAGCGGCCTGAGTGCTACGCATTGGGCCTTTCGCTGTTGAACGATCCCTCATGCGTTGCTTAAAGGCTTCCTGAGAAGCAGCTACACGTTGTTCAGATTCATATTGAGCCTGCATGTGTGGAGGAATCCATACATTAGGAGTCACTTTAGCGCGTAGCTGTCGCATGTATTCAATACGTTCAGCATCGGTGCGTAGCTTCATAGCAGAGCCATTCACGCTGTGCTGTGCTGCTGTTTCTTCTGCTCGTTGGCTGATATAGCGGGCTACAGCCCCTGCTGATTCTTCATATGAGAAACCTTCATTAACTAGCTGCTGCACCATTGCGGGAACATCATAACGAGCAGTGGAAGTAGAAGGCTCACCAGATGCAGCAAAGATATCCTGCTGTGAGGATGGAAATAATTGATCAGTCATTTTAATATCCTTAAATTGTTTTAGTTGGGTAGTTACGGCGATATTTGTTAGAGGTGATGGCGTCAAACCATGAGAATGTTTTTCTACAACTGTTTTCTACGAGTTCAAGCCAATAGGCTTCTTTTCTTGCTCGTTCTGCTTTAAAGGCGGCTTTAGCTGATTTAGAATACTTCATAGCACCTCTCTTTTTTATTAGTCTTTAATTCCTAAACGTTTCAGTAATGCGGTTACTGTTGCTGCTGTCTGCTTTAATCCAGTAACTGAAAGGATTCCACGCTCATTTAACGCATTAGCAAGGGCAACGTTGCCATAGCCGTATTCAATTAATTCTTCAATAACTGGTTTAACTTTCTCATCATATTTGTGAGTGCGATTTGCTCTTGCCAAAGCAAAGCTATTGCCTGAATGAATCATAATAATGTTCCTGTATTTTATTTGGATGTGAAGATATGAAGGAGGTAGAGCAGGAGGCCCCTAGAAAGCCCCCAAATCTCTTATTTAAGTTTGTTCATGTTTTTTAATTCATCTTCGGAGAATGACCATTTAGCCACGCTCAGAAGTGTTTCACGCTGTTCAGGGGATAAGGTGGCTTTATTAATCCAGCCAATCACATCCTCCCGTGTAGCCCATCCAGAAGATTGCATGATTGCGTCAAACAAGCGGCGGTCTCCACCTTCTACTTGTTGTGTAAGCAATGCCATCCAATATTTATGAGCAGCAGCATTATTAGGAAAGGCAGACATTCCGTATTGCGACATACGAATTAAATAGTCTTTCTGTTCTGCTGTAGTTCCTTCTGCCACTAAGCGGCGGGACATGTCAGTGAAATAACCTTTGATATCCGCATTGTACTTGTCATGCTCAGCCGTAATATCTTCCATCACCGCAAAACTACGAGCCTGTTCTAAACTCTGGAATCCTAGCAGTTTAGCTACAGCCTCTGGTGTGGTGACATTATCGCGGGTGGTTGCCCCTATAGCCGAATACTCGCGTTGGTACTTGAGCATTAGCCATGCTTTACGAGCATTTGAAGCGCCTGAGGAAAGATTGATTACATCCATCATTACAGTGTGCCATTTCTCTACACTGGTATCAGATGACGGGTCAGTCACTAAACCAGACGCATATCCAACGCTCTTAATGAGGTTTGCTACACGGGGATTGCTCCCGAAGAAAAGACTACCGACAGGACTGTTAGCGATGGTTTCACCAATCGGATTGTTAAAGGCGTGTACTACCATGTCTAGGACGCCTTGCGGGTCATAAGGGTTTGTGCCACCGCTCCAATCAACCTGTGATTTCTGACCGAATACGGCCTCAATCATTCCGTTAGTTAGAACGTTAGACAAACCTCCTACAATCAATTCCCGCTCTGTAGCGTCATCAGGAAGGCTATCAGCGAACATATTCGCTACCATGTCTGGAGCGCCGAACATGCCCACACCAAACAGGGCCATGCCTGCTCGTGCCTTAGCTGGAATAGAACGATTGAACAACAAACCAATCATCTTTAAAGGCACTTGCCCGTATTGACCGATAATGTTTAGCTCATTGTGGTTCAGGGCCATCTGACCAGAACGAGAAAAGTTACCAGTGAATTGACGGGAAGCGTTCGCTACATCACGTAGTTGCTCTTTAGACAGTTTGGCCCCTGCCTTCATAGCCTCATCGTAATGAGAGAAAAATGATGTAGCCTGTACGAAATATTCACCTGTATCAAAGCCAATCCGACGAGCTACCCCCACTGGAGCGCCAGCCGCTTTACGGGCAATCTTTCCAGCCCTGCTACGATACATCAGTGATAAATCCGTATTAGCTGCCATCATCCCTTGCAGCATTTCATGGCGCTTAATCCCCTTAGTCACTCCAGAAGATTCCATAGCATCCTTAATAGCTTTAAAGGCTTCTTTGTCGCGACCAAATAACCTGTAAATCTCTTTAGGAGCGTTAGGGATCATCTTGTCAATCATAAGAAGAGCAGCATCCCCGAACAGGTGAGGCAAGTATGTCGGGTGGCGTCCCACTGTCATAGCTGCCTGTGCAAACTGTACGGCTAACTGTCGTAAAGGGTTAAGAGCAATCATTGTGATAAAGGAGGTGGCACGAAGCAGGCCAGTGTAACTAGTGGTAGCTGCTACTCTTGCACCACGTTCAGCACCTGAAAGCCCTTTACCTAATAAATTGTCTCCAGCCTTCACAGAAGCAAAGCCTAAAGCGTCTGATACCTGTCCAAAGAATGCCTTAGCACCATCATCAATTGCGTTAGCATAGCCGTTTTCCATTGCTCGAATATGTTCGAACATGGCCCGTGCATCTGCTGTCTTTCTTCCATTTCCTGTTATATCCGATACATTGGAAGGATAAACAGGTTTGCCATTCTTGGACGGCATTACATCGCTGTATGTAGCCAGTAAGCGCTTTTTGCTTGTCTCCAGCCAGTCTCGGTATGAGATGCGAGATGACACGCTTTCAATGCTGCTTATCATGGATTCAATTGGCGATTGTAAATGTGCACCGTCCAGCTCTGTGTTAGAGCCAATGGCATCCTCAAGGCGTTGTCCACGGAAGCGCTGAGCAGAGAGGCCGCCTGCACTCATTACTTGCGTGTTTGCCTTGTCATAGTCAGCCCCTTTGAGATCTTTTCTAACACGATATTCAGAAGGGCGGGCTTTCTTGTAGCGCTCCATTGCTTTACTGGCTGAGAGCATATCGGGCGCTGTTGCCATTGCCTTCCATACTTCCTGCCCTTGCTCATCCAGAACGGCTACACCATCTGAATCAACAAGTTTTCTCTCAATGAAATGCGGCTGTGTATATTTAACAGCGTAATAGCCTTTGCGATAAGCCATCACTGTATCGTCATCTGACAGAGCACGAATGTATGTACCACTGGCGCTGTTCTCATTGATGACGTGTAACACCTGTTTCCCATCTACTTCCAGAGGGTGGGCCAGTTCTGCTACGCTTCCATTACGTGAATAGAGCGCTGCTTTCTCCTCTTTGGTTAATGTCCGCACTGTGTCGTTCATTGCGTCATATACATCAATGTTGTTTCGGACAGCATTCTGAGAAACAGGGCGGGCAATAACATCTAGGCCTGTGTCTTTGTAAGTCATGCGACCAAAGCCACGAGTTTTATAGCTTCTCACCATATCGGCATTGGTAAGATGCCACATTGTGTCTTGAGTTTTCTTAAAGGCTTCGAAAGCTCGGATTTCTTCCTGTTTAAATCCACGGCCCGCTAAATCTGTATAGTTGTAGCTGATTCCCTTACCGTTGAATTCCTTAATGGTGTCAACGATCTTATTACGGCGGTCAACAGGGATTGACTTAATTGAATCAGCAAACCCTTTAGCCACTTCTGTTAATTTCTCACTCACTACATCTTTCTTTAAATCAGCCAGAACAGCCGTTTTCATATACTCGGGAGAAAATAAAACCTCTGGAGCTATAAAGTTAGAAGTAAGGGAGCCACGGCCTGTAGTACCGATGGTGAGGTCAACACGGTTAAAGATGTTTGCAACTGGATTAACATTAAAGAAATCGAATTCATCATCAGATAAATCACCTGCATTGTAATTATATTTCTGATTAACACGTAACAGGAAATCTCCACCAATGTCTCCCTCAGCATCTTTAATAGCCGTGTACGGGATAGCTCGGTAGTTGTCACCATCACGCGCTAACACCTCAATGTCTTTTTCATCAATGGCATATTTACGTAAAGCGTATTGGGCCTGTTCTGCTGCATCCTTAACGCTGCTCCATCCAGCATCTGTAGGGCCATACACAGCAGAAATATCTAGCCCGTTGCCATCATCAGCAACACCTACTGTTGTCATTTCCTTACGAGATACAAGCCCTGTAGCGTTCTGGAAATCATTGGTGACATTGGCATCAAGACGGCGTTTCTCAACAGTGGACAGGTTAGGAGCAGAGGCGCTACGCACTAAATCCAGTACATCGTTATCCGGCATATAGGCAAAATCACCGTAACGGGTAGGGTCATAAACCTTACTTTGCACTGTACCGTCCAGCGATTTAGGCTGAGCAGCCATATAACCAGCCAGAGCGTTATCTCGCCCTGTCCCTGTCATTGCCTGCGCAAATTCGTCTGTAGCATCTGCGTCAACAGCCTGCATAATCCTACGGGCTTTATCTGGATTAGCATCCTTGATAATTTCCATAGGGGAGGCTGGCTGTTGCTGTGCTGTAATCTGGCGGCGTTGTATAGAGCGTTCTGCATCTGTTGCAGTTTCTACAGCATCAGCAGCGTTCAATGCCTTCTCTGTATCAGCAATTCCTTTGCCCCCTTTAAGAAGGCGGGAAGCAGCTTTAAAGGGAACAGCAAGACCAGAGATGTCCATTAGGCCAGCAAGGTTATCAATCAATTCATCTGTAGCAGTGTAAGAGCCGCTCTGTGTAACCTGAACAAGAGCCTGTAGATTTGCATTGTCCTTTTCTGAGGGGATAAGGATAGTGCGGCCTTCACTATTGATACGCTGAGCAATACCATCCATCAGAGCCATTCGCTGGTCTAATGGCAACGCATTAAACTTTTCAGCTAACACGGCCTTACTTGTACCTTGCAGGAAGAAAGAAGAAATAGTGCCTTTAGTTTCTCCTGTTAAGCTGTTCCAGAGAGAGGCGGCTTTAGTGCTGCTCACTCCAGGCACCATATCTTCCACCATTCCAGTGATTGTAGGAGTGAGTCCGTCTTTCTCCTGAGCCATTGCTGTAGCGTTGTAAATGGCCTGTTGCTGGCGCTTATATTCGATGGCCTTATCCATACCAGCAGCAAACAAATCACGGCTTACGGTGGCCTCTGCTGTCTCATTGGGGTTGTTCTCTCCGGCTTCCTGTGTGCCTAGCATCCCTTGAGCGGTGAGGAGATTACTCTTAGCAATCGCCCCTGATTGGTGGGCTTGTAAAACCCCCATCTTTGTTACGTCTGGCACTGTGCCGCTAGCAAGCGTTTCATACATGGCTTGCTGGAAGGCGGAAGCCTCCTCAGTTTTCCGTGTTTCGAGGATTTGATTTTGTGTTGGGCTGTAACCAATCTGAGCATGTTCCCCTGTGATTGCGTCATAAGTTGGAATCACCTGTGTCGGGTCTGTGGGAGCATTTAAAAGGGCTGTTGTAGCCGCACTGTTTCTCACTGAGGGAGAGGCTACAGTAACAGGTTGTGGGGATTGTTCGCCTAAAGGGGCATCACTAAAATCATTTACTGAATAAGAAGGGCTATCTAAGAAATCGTCTAAAGTTGCCATGTGTGTTTATTATCCTTATACGTGCAAAATAAATCGAATTAGTCCTAAGACTAAAAATAACAGCAGCCAATGCCATACTTTTACATCATCGAAATCGACGTTAACTATTGATGATAGTATTTCAATTATTTTTTCTTTTAGCTTCATACTGCTACGCCTGCTTCTGATACGATGCCTAAAGCTAAAAGGGCTTTATATTCTTTGATGATTTGAACTATAAAAGCATTCCGGCTTTTCTCTCCCCGATGTTCATCAAGAAATTGCACTAGCTCTTTTCCCAGAACTAGAGGGGATTTGTGTGTTGTCATTTTGATTACCTTTAGTTGTGGAATTACCATCCGTTAGGGTCATGTTTTAAATTGCTCTTATCTTCTAAAACGAATGTTTCAATGAATTCTTCTTTGGGGATGTCAAAGTCGTATTCATAATCATCAACGGGAGCGCTTTTAAGTGGCTTTGTTTCTTTGCTAGCTGTTTTCACAGTTGAAGGGGAGATGTCTTGTTGTAGCGCTTCCTGTGAAGCCTCAGGGGTATTAAAGCCCCATTCTTCTGATTGCTTCGCACATTGCTTCATATTAATACCGAACATCCCCAGAATACGCAGAATGGTTTCCACGGCTTTAACTGAGAATTCAACAATGCGCTTATCCTGCTTCACTTCTGCACTGACCAATCTCAGTACGTCAGCAATAGGCGTCACTGAATACAAGTTGGAATCATCGTAGCGTCTTTCTGACTTAATCAATGATGTGTCACGCAGAAACTTAAGAGAGCGCTTAATAGTGCTCTGTGACATTCCCAACTCATCGGCTAGTGTTGGGATGCTTGGGAATACTTTTCCAGTGCTTTCCTGATACGCCAACAGGTAGAAGTAAACCGCCTTATCTGCTGGTGAGAATGTGTGAGGCTTACCATTAATTGGCAAAGCAGTTAGGCGTTGTATAGAAGAATAGTGCTTAGTAAAAGTGACTTCTGTCATGTGATGTTCTCCAGATACACAAGTTATGAGAAAGATAGTTATTGTTATTGTTTAGAAATGTAATCAGCGAGTATCAGAATGATAAGGCGTTTAACACTTACATTCCGCTCATTAGCTTTTTTGACAAGGGCTTCATAAAGCTCTTTGCCAATTTTTAATTGTGTCATGCTCGATTCTCCTCAGAGGTTTAGGAGGACAGATAGAAGAGGTAGGGTCATTTTGACCTTAGGGTAGGGTCATATTGACCTTCTATTAGATTAGCTATTATATTAAAAACATATATAAAAGAATGTGCAGCTACGCTGCGTTAAGCTCAGCACTTCTTTTCTATATCTATCTAAGAATGTACATGCACAGCAAAGCTGCACATGTCGGAAAGGCAATGCCTCCGGCGGTACGCAGGAAACTTTATTCAGCAGACTAGCTGCTTCATAAATGTTTCTGAAAAGATTAATTAGCCACTTCCCCTTTATGCGTTACAATCACATCGCCATTCTGCGTAACTACTTTACTTCCTTTCTTATTCACTACTGCGTAAAGTTTCTCAGCTACCCAAGGATAAAGGTTAGTGGCTCCTGCTATTCCTACTGCGTATAAGAAAAATAAGCTCATTACGCTACCTCCATCATTGATTCATGAGCTAAAGCTCTTTCTGTGAATTCTTCTGGTGGCACTTCATGGAGGGTGGAAAAGCTATAAGAATCTTCAAACAAAGTAGCGGGGATTGTCCATCTGCGTATGATTCCAACCTTCCAGAACCACCACATGATGAATTCCCCATCAGGGCCAGAACTTCCATCAAGACCTAATATGGCGTTTAAACTTTCAGGCTTAACTGTTATGCGTCCCCACTTGTTCTGTAAAGATGCAAGATAGGCAAACGCCAGTTTAAAGGCTGGATGGAAATACTTAGTATTACCTTTGTACTCAAATTTGGATAAGCGATGGTAGAAAAAGGGATTTATTCTTTTTGATGCGTTCATATTGCGTTCCTATTTAGGATTAGTGTTATCAACGCCAGGAGGCGAGGGGGTAATGAAAAGTTGTAGGGGTGAGCATCCTTGCTCAATCACACACAACAACAAACATACAGCAGGAGGTGGGCTGTATGTCTGAACAGCTAACGCAACAGCAGGGCGCTATTACGCATTAATAAAGAGAGAGCCAAGAAAGGAGAGTTTACAAGGCTCTCAGGGGCATACTCGCTAGGAGATGAATTCTAGCTTTTCCTGTGTCGCATCAGGTGGGTGATTGAAGCCCATTTCATCAGGTATGCCAGCTAACAAAAGAAGGAGAGTGGGGGATATTTTTAATCCCTATATAATGTAATACCGAGATTTTGAGAAAAAGTAACGAAACTTTTTATAGAAGATTCATAAATTTTTTATGGGTCATATTAACTAAGAGAAGATTTTCCGGAAAAAGTAACGAAAATTTATCAATTATTTATGCCTCGCATATGCAATAAATCTCTATTCCTTATTTAAAACAGGCGCTTATGCGTTAAATTATTTTTCATCTTTTTTACTCATAAGCCATGTTTTATAGCCTGCGTCACCAGATAGACAATCAATGCAGCAACACTAATTCCCATAATTTTGGCTCTTGCTTTTAGTTTGGCCCATGTTTCAGGGCTGAATCTGAGTTTAATCATGATTTGATTTCTCCAATAGAAAAAACCCGTTCCTTTCTTGATTAGAGAAGGGAGTACGGGCTATATGTTTAAACGCTCTGAGAAGCGTTCTGTTGAGTTTTAATTAAAGCAATACGTTTTGATGGGTATATGAATAAAACCCCGCAGAATAGATCCTGCGAAGCCTGAGAGGTATAAATGAGGGCTATTTAGCTTTTGATGATAGCATTATTAGCTAGAAGGGCATTTGACGCTACGTAGAGAGAAAGCATGTCAGGCTGCTCACGCTCCCTTGACGGCAAGAGGGTTTGTCTCGTAAACCAAACGCATGATTACTCATGTCTATTTGTGCTCCCTTACGGGCTACGATGATTCAAAGAGCGCTGCAATTATCCAGAGAAGCCAGCGGACGCAACGGCTTATTGCTTCTCTGTGTCTCGGAGCTACGGTAACTTACGCTTTCAGATGGCGCTGTACCTGCTTATCAATGTTGGAAGTGCCACCGACACAACAATCAACACATCTAAGCGGAGGTATTATCCCGCTTCACCACTGCGTAACCGCTTCCGGCCACACTCATATTCTCATCCATCTTTTCTTTGGGCTAACAACTCCCTCGGTATTTCTACCCATACCTTTTTAATCTTCCATGAATAGATCTTGCTGTCAATCAATTTATTCGGGATTGGTAAATATTCTATGAATTTTGCAAGCAGGATTGAAATCCCCTAATACAACATAGTCTAGCCCTGAACATCTTAAGCCCTGTATATCGTTCACAGTAATTAAATGTGCGGTTAAAACTATACAAGCATAAATAGCAATAACTACATACCAGTTAAGGCGTATCCACTTAGCTATCTTTCTTAACCAATCAGGAAATTTTTCCATGTCTCCCCCTCCAAAACACAGATTATTAGCGGGGAAGGGTAACTAATTCAACTATCAAAGACTTCTCTCCGATTCTAATAAGAAAGATGTGTGTCACAAAGCCTGTGATAAAACTGGCACAAAACTGTGATAAATCATTCTGCGTAAAAGTAATGCGGTCAGGCATCAGGACACAGGCTTGTGTCAACAAGCCACTTCCCGTAAGCTGCTAATAGGTGAAGTAAATACCATCTATTTGACTCGGGGTGCCCTTCTTTGTGAAGGCTGAGAAAAACCCGTATTACCTGATCTGGATAATGCCAGCGTAGGGAAGTCTGATGCCTGACCGCATTCGCCTTCTTGTCCGCCGGTTGGGAGTTC
>Ga0157368_1000531_pt1 | contig 17692 bp, 25 predicted proteins | sample AttbisABBM3_FD_113146 | JGI IMG/M metagenome (GOLD analysis project Ga0157368, IMG submission 113146) | Fungus gardens microbial communities from leaf cutter ant in Botucatu, State of São Paulo, Brazil - Atta bisphaerica ABBM3 | ecosystem: Host-associated > Fungi > Mycelium > Unclassified ...
AGAATAGAGTAGAAGGTTCTGGAATAAAGTGACATCATACAACATGGACAACACATGTTGGCCTCATGTCATACACATGGTCATTTAGGGTAGGGTGCACAGTAGTAAGCACAGACCATGAGTAGTAGTATATAAGGTAGACTACTTTGTACTAGGAACTCTATCGAGTTCTCTTGTGTTACTCAATACAAGAGTTGTCTTATAGCTTAAACACTTTGAGCTTTAAGTCATAACAATATTGCTTTGACATCATCTATTCCAGAATCTTCTATATCTTTCTCTGTGTTATCTGATGTTGTGATAGTAATATGTGTGACAAAACCTGCGACATTTGTCACATCTTAGTTATAATTTGTGACCATTGTGACAGTCATATGTAACATCATGTCACTACTCTTTAACTAAGTTCAAATAAGAAAAATAGAAACTGAAAATAAAAGAAACTAAGTCTATTATCTTAAAGTCTGATAATGAACTTATATGAATAGTGTAGTAATAAATTGAGGACTCCTTGTTGAGCTCCTCTTGTGATCTCCACTTGAGCTACTTTAGTACTACTGAGTATAGCCTGAGTTATCTTGACTTGTGGTTGCTACAACTAATAGTTGTAATCACATGTCTTGTTATATGTTCTAGTGACCTAACAGAAAAGGAAAAGATTATGAAATTAGGTTCATGTAACAAGCTCCATGAAGTAACTGGATGTCTAATCATAGATCAATTTGAATTGATCTATGACAGAGCAGAGACAGAGTTCAGAGTTTTGATAAGCAAACTCCACTATAAAAGACAAAGTGCTCATAGAGTTTAATAAAGTGTGATCTGTTGTAAAGAACATTACTTTCAGAGTTTGGACTTTGATACATGGTCATGTTCTCTGACAAAGCTCAGAAAAGAGTGATTCTTCTCTAAGATGCTCAGCTAAGGTTGAATTTCAGAAGTGCTCTTATTTCTAGATTCCTCCTTCACTGGAGCAGTGAGTTGCCTTTACACTTATGTAAAGAGCTTATAAATTTAGAGCAAAAGAACAAAGTATAAGAACATTTATATACTAGTAAGAAATGCATGTATGTATTTTTACTAAAACTATCATACATATACTACTGTCCAATGGAAGAAAGCAATATGCAATTATTAATGCTGGAAAAGCTATTGATATAAGGATTCACAGCACAACCGATGATCAACAAACAAATAGTTAAGGACCCAGGTACTTCGTGAGATATGTCTTCCTGCCATGCTACACGGCAGTATACAAGAAGCGAATAGGATCTATTCTGTGACTCCCATCAAATTGCCCCTATAAGTCTTTGTGCGGTCTTCTAACTTGATTGTTCGCTGTTGCATCTTTGTATAAGGAATCTCTCTCTGGTTTAGGGTAGTGAGTATCTTTGAATCTGTACCACATGAGCGTCGTCGTCAGATGATGCAGCTTCTCGTGCCCTCTGGCCTTGAAGCACCCTATAATTTTTGTGTCCGGTTCTCCCAGTTCGCGTGCCAGAGGTGTCTTTTAGTTCGATTCGAGGCGTAATAGTATACTAAGGGTCCACTCTGAAGACCTAGAGAAGAGACGCCTGTCAGCGTTTGCATAAAAGTTAACTGCTCCGCAGTACTTCTTTTACTCTCTTCCGGCCCACGTTATTGGTTTACTATTCCCAAGCTACCAATGCATGCGTTAGTCGCCTTCGCTTTCGTGGTACCTGTCGTTCTCGGCACGACGATCCCCCCAGAACTGTTCTCGCCACTCATTCCTCAGAAAATTCTTGCGACTTTCGAAGCCCTCCCAAATCCCATACAGTATCCTCAATATACGGATCAGACAGGAGACTGGCGGTTTTTCACCCCAAACACATGGACATCTGGGTTTTTCTTGGCTACGGGTTATGCGCTGAACACGCGTAAGCAGTTATGCGGTACTACCTCGAGCAATCAGTTGGGGGCTGCAGATTGGTTACAGCTAAGCCGTGAGGCAAGTGCTCCATTGGTTCCCCTTGAAATTAGAAACGGTGTGGGACACGACGTTGGCTTTCTGAGTTTTCCCTTTGGGGAGGAGCTGATGGTGTGAGTGGGCGCCCATGTCTTGTGATATCGCACACTGATAAGAACACCACAGGAATCCACATAATCAAACTGCTATAACGGCGGTGAACAACTTTGCTACGCTGCTCGCAAATCGCTTCAATGCTATTGTTGGATGTACCAGGAGTTGGGACTCCCCAGATCCAGACTTCCAGGTGCGCCTCCTACTTTGAAAACCCTCTAGATGTTGATTATTTTATAGGTCATCATTGACAGCATGATGAATCTCGAAGTGTTATTCCAATCTGCTGACCTGACTGGGAACAATACGCTTCGTACAATCGCTATCTCCCATGCGAACACCACCATCAAGAATCACATCAGGCCAGATGGAGGTACCTGGCATGTAATCCATTATGATACTTTTACAGGCGCTGTAACAGCAAAGAAGACCGCTCAAGGCTTTTCTGATAACAGGTACTGTTCAGTACGAATCGTGGCTCTAACTCACCCGTTTTCAGTACATGGTCGCGTGGCGAAGCCTGGGCTATATATGGTTTTTCGAATAGTGAGTGCACAACAGATTCTCGTAAACATAAGCTGATCTATTTGAAGTGTACAGGCGGACAGGAGATCCTTCATACTACGACACCGCCGTTCGCGTGGCAAATTATTTCCTAGACAACATTCCTGTTGATGGAATTGTACCCTGGTGCGTGACCTTCTCTTACAAATGACCATTCTTTTAATGAGTTTGCTTCACAAGGGACTTTAACGCGCCTTTGATACCTGTTCCTCGTCCTGCAGATTCCTCCGCAGCTACAATTGCAGCAAATGGCTTGCTCCTCTTATCTCAAGTTGAGCCTTCTCTCTCCCTCAAGCAAAAGTGGAGTAACGCTGCTATCGGAGTATGTTTCCTTCTCCTGAACAAGCTATTACCTGACATACTTCCTCGACAGCTTCTGAATAACGTGACACAATTGGCCTGGGACCCCTCTTGGCAGAGTTTACTATCCAACGGAACGGTCAACGAGCCGGCTAATAATCAGCTTACAGGAACTGCCTACGGTTTGTGTTCTCTTTCTCTGGTTTCAATGGCATTCGAAGACTTGTCTACTCTTAGGAGACTATTATTACGTCCGGGCTGGGAATGAATTAATCTCCATGGGGCTGACCTCTTGCGATACCAGGAGCAACGAGACCCAGGCTAACGGAGCCCATCAAGCTGGTAAGACTAGGCAACACCTAAGCCTTCTGTTATCTGCTGCAGTTGTGCTGCTTCTCACTACTGTATATGTAGCTTAGCAGAAATGTCTTGTTATCGAATAATTTGAACAGTCTCGACAAGAATTGTAAGGGATATTCGCCAGCAGTGTCTAAGTAGATAATTCTAGATAGTTCGGTGTTTTCTTAAATTCCAATACAATAGTTATCGATCATACGAGAAAACCAGAGCTCGAATTAATCAATTCAAGGTGGACCTGGTTTCGAACACAATTCATTCCATACTTATCCTCTAAAATCGCGCTAGTGAAAAACCATGAACAAATACTGGATCATTGATTTTCACATATAATGCCAGGCAACTGACCAAAGCCAAAGGGCATTAACTTATCAATCCAGACGAGGATCCTTCTTTGAAAAAGGCCTTCCGTTTCCTTGATTACCATATTCGAAGAGAAGAGACCGACTAAATATACAGACTCTGCTCCAGGGACAGACTGGCGACGAAAAGAGTTTTTTGCGATGAAAATATTCTTAAAAAATGATCTTAGGGCGTAGGGTTGACTTCAGAAAAACCGGACACAACATTAGTCAAGGTTAAGAGTACTATCACGATGAACAGGAAGCGCAAGGGCAGTTTAACCGTAGTTGAGGCGGAAAATATCGTTGGACCTAATGTGTCATAAGTTTCAACTTGCCGCTATACGGTTAGACTTGGGAAAATCAACATACACCCAAAAACCAGTACCATTCTCATTCTGCTGCAGCTGGAAGGTCTGACTAAATTGCAGTGGTCGATCATCTCCATCAACCTAATTGAGAGATCAGTCAGAGTGTTGGAACTGACAATAGACGATACATACGGCGAGTATACCAGTGAAGAAAACGAGAAGTCCATTCCCGGAGGGCTGTGCATCGACTGTAGTGACTCGATGTTGGACTTTCTCAAAAGGAAGTGTCTGTTCAGACTACTTAGCAAGAGTTATTATACAGATGAACAAGAATAAATACCGTCAGCTTGTTGACGATTTTTGCTGTGCCTAGAAATTCTGCCCCTTCCCATGTCATCATCGAGGTCTCCCTCTAAGAGTACAATATGAGTGAGATTGAAGAGAGTCTGATAGGTAATACATACGTAAAGGGTTGAAAGTTGGGAGCGATCCGTGTCAAATATGCCGTAATAGTAACCTGAAAATTGCTTTGCAATGGTAGTAGCATCCATGGTGGACAGATGGAGAGCAAGGTCGATCAAATCATGATTATCAGTTTTCAGCGCACGTGATGACCAACCAATCCCTATGAGAAGTTTGTTAGGAATTGTCACAAGTATAGTAAGTATAGTAAGTAGCTGCTCGTCGTCCTGCACGTTGCCAAGCCTCTGGTTCACCCATTTCCGTCTCTCGTTGCCTCCTGTCTTTGTATCATTTGGCCAGTTGCAAGCTTGTAATACGTTTACATCTGGCTGGCAATGTCCCATTTTTCGGATGTAGCGCGGCCTACCATGCGCCGCAAATCATCAGCACAGAATCTCCTTTCGTCCTTCAAGTCGACCACTTCTTCCTCCCAGTCTGTCAGTGCGATATCTATAGTGTCTCCGCCAATACAGACAGGCTCAGGAACGATCTCTTCGGTCGTGGGCATGAGTATTACTTCTGCAATTTCCAACTCGGCGTCGTCTACTCCCGTTGTACGAGGTGACAATACAGAGGGTCAGACACAGTATGCCAACAGCCTTGTTGGAGCTACAAGTCCGCCTCTGGGATCAAGCACCTCTGTGGAGTTTTTGAGGGACATGTTGCAGAAGAGACTGGTCACTCTCACATATATCAGAAACGTATTCGAGGGGTGCGTTTCGGCCTCATCAAAGTTCTTGGAAATGTTCTTACATTTTCTGTTCTTCTATTACTGTCCTGACAGACGGAGTTATTGGTTTCATACACTGCTCATCAACCGTACAGGACTCGAGAAAGTCTTCAATAATGGGGACATGAAAAAGCGGTACGCTCAGTTGTCCTTGCTATGAAGACCTACATAATTGATAAAATATACGATGTGAAGGACGTATCGCTTTGCTACCCTCGGCCTTTCGCTGTCGAATTTACTCGATATTAATAGCCCCCAGGACTTGCTTCGGGCTATTCTCAACACAGTGACGGAATATGATCAGTCAAAAGAGGAAAATGATAGACCAAGGATGGTAAGCTGAAGGCAATGGGAAGGGTCGAAGGCTCACACACTGATTGTCTTTCATCAGAAACCATTATTCAAAAAGCCGAAAAAGAAAGGTACCCCTGGAATGTCAGAATATGCAGGATCAGAGTTGGGAATAGACGCATCTTACTTAATGATGCCGTATACGGTGAATAACTCGCTTTTTCATGAAGATTATATCATTGACTATCTCGCCCTACAGCCATTCCCGTTGGATTATCACGAAACTGTACTCTCACTCCTTGACGTTATGTCAGAAGTCTACAACAAGATTTCAAAGATCCTTGGACCATCATCACTACCCCATTCAGTTCACAGTCTCGGACCTCTGGCATCAGTGATACCATATCCGGGAGTATCATACCTTTTCGCGTCTGAGGCTAACAACCACAGCACTCAATATCCCAGCTCATCTGTTGCTAGTGCCTCGTCATCGCACACCCCTTTACAACAATCCCAGCAACCAAATTCAGCTTCAAATACGAATCTCAATCAATATATACAGTTACCAAGTGCGACTGCATCGTCTACAACGCTGACAGGAAGCTCGAATTCTGGTGATGCAGAAGCCTTCAATTCGCTGTGGACAATTGCAAATGCTTGTACGATTGGTATGGGTATGGGCGCCAATTCGCAACCAACAGTTCATTGGTCCCCCACGTACAGTGAGATGATATTGAAAATTGATGCTAAACTGAAGGTCTGTGCCTCTGCATTTTTGACTGCCACCAGCTTATTTTAACATTAGAAATTGACCGCACTATTGCTGAAAGACCTCGATACGCTCGCAAGAAAGGGAATTCAGGATGAGCTGGGATCTCTTGCTATGTTGAATGGCTTCGCTGTGTCCGAGGACCCTATACTCTCCAATGGCTCTGGAAGAAGTTTATACGATTATGATGGGTAAAGCAAGACCACCTTGCAGCTTGACCAGGACAAAGTACCCATACATATGTAAAGAAGGAACAGGATGAGCCTGAGCTGTTTTCGTACCCTGCGCCGCACTCATTCACAACTCATTCATGCAGATCATTTTCACTCCTTAGCACCAACAATATTCTATGGAAGTTGACATTGACCGTTTGATCGGGTCTGGGTGCACTTCCATATTGATTGTATTTTGTAAAGTATATTGTGAGTAACGTACATACTTTGTTGATAATTAGTCGCTCGTGGATTCTATAGAACGAGATGTGATCCGGTGTTGATTTGTTTGTAATGGTGTGCAAACTTTGTCGTCAAAAACTGTGCAGCTCTCCGGAACGATGCAGACAGCAAGCTCGCCATATCCATTTCCTCCCTACTATCAGAGCTTATATCATATACAACCTCTCGGTATGTCCGTCTTGAATATGAATCAACCTGATGTTGAATTCCTGATGTTGAATTCCTGTAGCACCCCAGGACCATGATCTCAAGCGCCAGTACCTCACACTCTTACCGCCACAACAAATCATTGAAATATGCCTAACATTCGATGTGCATGTATCTCCCTACGTCAAAAGTACAATATGGCCTCAGGATTTGCATTCGGCCATTACTAATCTACGGAAAGCAACTGACGATGGTGTTGCATCAATGTCCTTGTCCCAAGGAGATCATAATAAACCTCCAGAACCGATCATGGCGTCACTGGGGAGGCCACCACAAGAACCCCATAATTCCCAGCCGAGTTCATCCAATACGGAGGTTCAGATAACAGTGCCTCAACTGTCAGACAAACCGACAAAAAACTCTACTCCCACAACCCCTGCCTCATTGACGTCTGCGCCAGCATCTACCATCCATGTTGCTCCTCCAATCCTTCCACAACCGCCGTACCCTCATCAACCGTATGGCTACCCTTCAGCAGCTTACCCGCATGCTCCATATTATCCGCCTCCTCCGGGGTACCCCTCATACCCTGCCTCGTCGTATCCTCCTTACCCCTCGCCTTTTCCAAATGGTTACCTTCAATCACATCCAGTACCTCCAGTGCCTCATCAGACTCGTCCACCCAATTCTATGTATCATGTTTCGCAACCAGTTCATCCAGAGCAAGGACCAGATGACCTACCGAGTTACGAGGAGATGATTGTTGAGGCGTTGCAGGAGTTCAGTGACCCTGAGGGTTGTGCGCCAAAGGATTTATTTGCATCCATGGCTGCGAAATACCCGCTACAGTCGAATTTCCGTCCCTCGGCGAGCCAGGCGCTGCAGAAGGCATTCAAGAGAGGGAGACTTGAGAAGGGTAACAATGGAAAGTATCGGTTAAGCGCAACTTGGGAAGGAGGCAGCGTATGCATGCATTGACTCTGGGGAATTGACTTAACAGTGCTGACTTGCCCTCAGACATCAAGACGGACAACAAGACGGCCGCAAACACAAACGCAACAAACGAGTGCTGCAACTGGGTCACCTGGACCTCCTTTCACACATGCCCCGCTCATTCATGAACAACACTCCTTCTCGTACCCAGGGTATCCCTATCCCTATCCCTATCCAGGCTATGCAGGATATCCTCAACCACGTCCTCCAACTCAGCCTCAACCATCACAGCCAACTTCGTCGGATGCTGTAGCAGGCGCCACGGGCAAACCTGCCTCAAGTTTCGATCCATCTTCTGATGTGGACAAAGACGCTTATGAAGCTGCTCAGAACATCCTTAAAGCCATCAACTTTGGTGATCTTTTTCAAATTGCTTCCGAGAGTGGCGCAGATGGTAAAAAGTCTGGTGATGTTTCAGTGGACCAGCTTACATCTCTACTCATTCAAGCGCAAAATGTTATGTCAGCACAGATGGATGCTGTACCACAGGTCGCATCATCTCCTGGTGTACCATTACCAACACTGTCTGCTACTGCTGGTGTTGCAGTTGCAATTCCTACTACTCTGGAACGCCCGACAAATATACGTGCAGAATTGCAGGCCCAGCTTGCTCTCCTGGCAGTGCAGTTAGCCGAGTTAAGTCAAGAACGCGAAGAAAATATTAATTTGTCAAGTGAACGAACTCAGGCTGGCCCGTTACCTGTTCCTGAGCTTCGATCACAGCGACTAATATCAGATAGCCATCCGCAAACACAACTACGATCATCGAAAACGTCAATTCCCCCGTTTTTGGACGCGCTACCACCTCTGCCAGATTTCTCTTTATCGGGGCCTCAACCCCGGATACAGGAACCACCTCTCACATCCGCTTCACAAACACATCCCGAAAATTGGCCCAATCAACAGCATGACGATGTTCCGGGTGATCAGGTTCTTGACGATTCTGGAAACATAACGACGGAAGCATCGACGTCATCAGTCCCTATACAGACTTTGGAAAATTCAGTACAGACACTCCCGGGAGATGCAGCGGTGGCAAGGCCTTTGTCGTTAGAGGTGGCATCTGGATCTGCAACGGTCCTCACGACACCTACATCTCGATTGAAACCACCGCTAATTTTTCCGGCTCCTGATTCAACGCCCGCCCCAGAACTTTCCTCGACAACACATGCGCTCGGATCTGGATCGGAACCACATGCTGCCACGCCAGATTTTGTGGAAGAGGAGACCGATAGTGAGGATGACGATATGGAAGAAATTGCCTGAACTCAGTCCTCAAGCCGAGAGCGTTACTTTCAAAGATCTATCTATATTTACATAGCCACAGTCGATCAACGGCGCAGAGGTTTCTCGGCTCTACGTACGGTTCAATTTTTGAAATGAGAATTGTGATATCCACAGAGTGTAAAGTGGGATCGAGGTGATGTTATCATTGTAGTTCTGCATCTGGAACGTACTTGAAGCATTATCGTGCTGCGACAAGTGAGATCCACTGAGATATTAACGATTTCATTAAAGGATTTCCTATAGACAATTTTGATGTTCATAAGTCAGATAATCTTTCATTGAATTTATGTCATGCGGCACTAGAGCTCAACCCAGTTCACTTCGTCGAAGTGAGCAGAGAGAGGGGTATAATAATGTCTGGACATCCCGATGTATCTTAGGGAAGAAGCATACTATAGTCACAAGCCACAGTAGCATTGAACTTGGTCACACTCTCAGTAGCATTGAGTTGATAGCATTACCATCGAAGACCACATCAACCAATCGGGTACCCGTGAACTAGAGTGATGCAACGGGGTGAGCAAATCATGATCAAATTTATTGAGGCCTTCACTCTCAGGCTCCAAAGAGCCTGTTTACGTCAGGTTTAGCTCGATCGAACTAGTTTATCATCGTCTAAAGAGAGAAATAACAGGAGCTACATCCGGCGGCTTTGCCCATCGCGCCTCGGCTATGCGGGCCTCGGCTATGCATTGTCTGATTTATCATAAAACTGCGAAGAAACCTGATCCAAACAGCCTGTGTGGACATGATCGACACTAATTTTCAGGGCTAATCATGGATCTGCGGTTGGTCTAAAATTCATTTTGAAATTTTCATATAAGGCAAGTCTTGGCAGGTGCCTCACGGCTACTCGCACTATGTGACAATGATATTTGTATCATATGTTTGCCATACAAGGTAATAATAATGGAGGTCAATCTACGATTCATTATATGGAAGTGTAGCAGTATAATATATCACAGCAGCTAGATAAATTGTCATCACGTTAGATATTAGATAATGCGACTGACATCATGCGAAGATCCCAAATCGTTAAGTAGACGCCATGAATCCATTGATAATCTACTCAACTCAGAGTTGTCTGAGTTCCTGAGCAACACTGCTGACGGATGCTCAGACAATCACTTTCATTCAACGGTTGAATCTGAGTATATTGCAATGGATCGAAGAGAGTCGCTGGTGTGAGCAATGTAAGACACTGAGTCATTGAATTATCGAGACGTATGAAACTGCAACTCATTGGAGTGGTCATTACGCAATATATCAAGCACACAATGCTCAGAATTTTGTAAGGTTCAAAAACCATTATTATTGAAGCTTGACATCACCGGATTAATGTACGTCTAATTTATCTCTCGTATCTCCTTTTTTCCTTCTTCTTTTCACTGGGATCAGTCCATTCACAAGAGCGCGGCTTACGCCGACCGACATAAATACCACCCTATCATCCTTACAATAATTATATGGTCCTTGACATTTTTCACGCTTACAAGCTAAGTATTACTAAGGTGGTCCTCGGTTGTTCAAGAATTGATGAGTACGAAATACAATAGCCGTCAAAAAAGTATCAATGGTTCTGAGATGATGATCATCATGGAGGCCCGTGCAGTTTGCCTATTTCATCAGCCAGGTGGCTTGTTGCAGCCCATACCTCATATGAACCGCAGCCAAGATTTTGACTCACAGCTTTTTGATGTTCGCTATCTTTCAAAGACCGATCTCAGGCTCAGGCCGGGTACTTCTACGGACAGTTGAGGCTGAGCCAGGGCCTTCTGGGTCGTTGTTCCTAAATTGAATGAGTCTTGTAAATACGACAAAGCTGCTCGCTCGAGTCCATCTTATCGTAAGCGGCTATCATTGTCTGTCGTGGCTTTCCGTTTGTACTCTGCTTCGACAGGATTGTTTAATTGAATCGACTAGCCTGAAAAGGAAGCTCTTGTATATTCCACGTGGGCAGATCATTGTTCTAATTTGGGTACCTATACGGTCGGTACTAATACTACACCAACGTTTCAGGTCCGTTTCAGGTCTCCATTCCTGTCGCTGGTTACCGTTACTTTTCGCGTTTTTTAGATTTTTAATTTGTTCGCTGTGCTGTGATAGAATGTCTTGTGAGGAACTGTTTGTGAGTGCTTGACCTTGCATGTTCTTTGGCTTTGGAGGCTTATCACAGTGACAGTCCCAAGCATACGAAAAATCTACATCTCTGGTGGGTTTCATTTCTGCAAAAAGATCGACTATTTTACACAAGTGATTCCAGCTCCCACCATCGCCTACGTCGGGTACACACAAAGTCAAATACCATGCACGAGAGGACCGGGATTTTCAACTGCATGTGGATCATCTGCCTATCGATCTAACTCTGATAATTCCACACTACCGTGCGCATAATCAACCGGTCGATCACAAACTGAGTATGGACATAAGAACTCAATCCGCTTCAACCAAGCTTAAAGTTGTGCGTCTTCCCTCGTCTAAACTTGATTTCCGTCCGGCTGATTCCATTTCGGCTCTAGTGTCGGAATATGTCGTTGTCTAGGTTTCATCTTGAGGTATTTTGTGATACTTCAGATGTGACGATCTGGATCCCTTCAGATTTCAAAGGGTGTATATTTCACACAGGCAAGGCCACTTTCTCTGCAGGGTTCGTGAATAGGATCATGCGCAATGCACGAATGAACGGCCCATTCACAGAGGTCTGGCGTAATGAAGATGTCGTTTTCGTGAAAACCAAGGGACACATCACGTTCCGGATGTGGGACACCCGGGTTCATGCCCCTGAAAATGTTCTTAAGGAGTCTCTGAAACGTCTTCTTGGTTGCGCCCGTCGCGTACCAGAAACAGCTGTAAACTGGGACTTCTTGATTGAGGACTAGATTTCTGCTTTTTAGGCCTCTATTGGGCCCTTTGGAATTTGATATGCTGATTATTGGCGTGAATTCACGCGTTTCGCATTGCTTTCGCTTTCACTTTCGACATGACCGCATTCAATATCGCATTTCTATTTGCACATCACCTCTGTAACATTAATATCACATCTTTGTAGTCCTACATTTTTTGTGTACTTGATATGACATTAGGCCATGGAACGTTCGACGAACTCGTGCTTTTGACTTGTAATATACGAAATATATTGTCACATTTCATAGGACTGGTAGACCTCTGCGACCTGCATCGCGAAGGCATTGTTCCACTGTCTCGAGAAGAACTGGATTCTCCAATGCAGCCGCCACACGTTCTTTGTCATTGAGTTGCTTGTTGACTAGGCTATCATGAGGCTCAGGAAATAGAGGTCGATATGGAACTGCCTACCAGCATGTTCACTCTGGTGAGACCCAGGTTTGACAAAGAGATCGACCTTGAAACGAATGGGAAGGCTACGCAATAAACGCACACGAATGCAGAGACCTGTGTGAGTGAGTGTGTGACATATTTAGATCGAGACTTGAGCTGAGAAACTTCTCGGTTACATACCAATCAAGGTGGACATCCCACAGTGTGGGACAGTAGGAGTAAATTCGACAGTAATTCGATTATGCACAATCGTAATTTGAGGAGCGGATACCACTCTCAATTCTTCTAGAGTGTTTGGGTGTTCTGGATCATATATTGAGCGTATTAGGTCTTGTATCCGATGAGTGTATGATCTGGGACGGGAACGGACATGAAGCTTACCAAATACTTCATCCTGGTCGATGAGTTCCGGGGTGCCGGCCTCATCCTCGGAACTTACGGGCTCATCAATCCATAAACTCTGCGCAAGAAGTTCTGACTTTCGAGCGACGTCTTTTGTCTGGGAGAAAATGATTGGGTTGGGATTGAAAACCTCAGTAGTAGTAGCCATAACTGATTCAGCAAAGATGATGGAAGATCAGGTGATGATGAGATCAGGTGATGATGAGTTCTAACTTAGAAGCGCGCACTCATTAATGGGACTGTGACACAGTCACGCCTTCAAGCCTATTTCTTCCTTTGCGCTCCTGAGGCTCCACGCCGCGAATAATGCCACCGAAGGTATCTTGATCAATGGAAGGTTTATATTTGATGGCCTGATAATCTGGCAGCGCAAACTCAACGAGGACGACTCGATGCAAGCCATGCGGTCGAGTCGCACGCGTTCAAAGACCATCACCTCGAGGGATGATTCTGCAGAGATCGCCTTTGGAGGGAAACGAATTTCCAAGGTATCGATATCCAATAATCGAGTGTTCGTGATTCACTATCACTATGGATTCCCTCTGATGGCATTTCAGAGAGGATCACGAGGACTCAATGGAACAAACCGAGGTATTTAGTGCTTTATTCGATTCTTCATGCATCATGCCTTGTGGTATTCACGTACAACTGAGAAGAAAGCTGCCAAGTGTGTAAATCAGCATTTAACATGTTAAATTTCAGTTATCTAATACTTGATATCGCTCTCGCACTGAACAGAATTGTTGACGTAAGCAATAACCTTTATTAGCTGCTATTTCTCAGGCTGCAGCAAAAAAACGTTGACATACTTATTGAGCAGCGAAGCAGTACACAGGCTGAGTGAGTTCCATCTCTTGACTTATTCACGCGTGTCTTCATCTCTTGTGTATTGAATAACACACATTATACTGGAGTGTCATTGAATGTAGTCTTCATGACGTTTTGTTCCCTCTTCTGCTTGTCTTCTAACCAAACCAAACACATCAACAGCGAGGATCGTGTCAAAAGCAAGTCTTCGTCCTCCCCCGTGAGTGGTGCGCTCCCCCTTAATTATCCCACACTGAGGTATACTACTAGTACATAGAGACATCTCTGGCTAGTTCCAAATCTCCCGCAGAAACCCTCACAGACGATTCACCTTATACTCCCCAACGGGCCTTGGCTCTTTTCGAGGTTTATGCTGAAACGGATGAGCCCAACATCATTGGTCCGGAAGGGTTCGAGAAGCTTTGTGGTGATGCGAGTCTCTCGATGGAAGGTCCGGTCCCTTTGATTTTAGCGTGGCAGATGAATGCAAAAGAAATGGCCAAAATTTCTAAGGAAGAATGGGTTAGTGGAATGAAGGATCTCCGGTATGACCGAAGCATAGTTCGCCTTGCTTCTGCTTGCTTATCATGCTTCGCCACTACAGGATATCATCACTCAAGTACCTTGTTGTGGCACTGACTGATCTGGAGGATTTGCTTCTGTTTGGAAAGCCTCCTATCAAGAAATCTAAAACAAATCCTTACGACAGAACTAAATACTGGCATTATGCTACAGATACGAAGGAGGCTTTTCGGAAATTTTATCATTACTGCTTCATACTTGTGAAGCCCCCGTGTGTATCTCCTTTGACGTTCTATCTGTCTGCCACTGACATGACACCGTTCCATCAAGTTCCTCGAAGAATATTGAGATGGAAGTGCGTTATCGATATTGATGTCCGTCGCAATGGCCTGCTGATGTCTGTCATTTAGACTGCAGCTGCGTTTTGGTCTGTTCTCCTCGGACCAAAATATCCTGTAATGAGAGACATCCTTGACTTCATCAATGTAGACTATCCTTTATACACTTTCCTGCAAGCATAGATATTAATTTTTTTAATATGATGATAGGAAAAGGGCACGTATCGTGCTGCCAACAAAGATCTTTGGACTATGGTACGTGAGCCTATTGAAATGTTTTGTGATCATATTCTCACCTATATTGAAGGTGCTTGAATTTTGTGAGACGGTCAATCCGAACCTTGATAATTTTGAAGTCGATGGGGTATGTTATGTTTGGCAGACCTCGAGGGGGGAGGGGGGGTAGTTCTCATTGTTTATGATCTAACCTGGGTATTTAGGCCTGGCCCACCCTTCTTGATGAATTTGCCTCGTGGAAGATGGGCAAGTCTGATGTATAGTTTGATGTGTATACCATTTGACTACTTGACGTTATCTTTTCAATGCATTGGTTTTCATTACTACGTACTTTTGCATGCTTGTCTATCGTTTTTGTTCTGTTGTGAAAAAAAGGCTCTCATATATGTATACATACATTGGACTAGTTTCATAATACTAATTTCTGGATTTGTTAATGTCTCTGTCTTTCTGTATTGTGTGTCTTTTTGGTACACTGGGTGGGGTCCATGAGTTCAAAGAGATGATAGTATCATTATTATTGGTTTTTCTTTATATATGTGTATGTATATACATAGACCTCCCCCTTTTTGGTCAATGTTTTCCCATGAATGTGTGTAAGCCCATTCATTCTTTCCCATATACATCCATATATGATTATTCTTGGACGGGAAGGAGGATGTTCCGGATGAGGGTTGCGTGACCCAGAACCGTATATTAAACGTTCATCTCTCTCCCTCCCTCCCTCCCTCTCTCTCACCCCCCTTCTCTCTCGCTTTCTTTAACACTCAAACATCATGTCATTATCACAACTCATTCGACACAACATCCCAATGCGAAAGGGAATCAACATCCTCAACACCAGTACCCTTCATCATCAAAACCCCATTACCAAGTTCCGAATTTTAACGATTGTGAGAAGAGGAAGAACGTTTAGTAGCAGTAGCAGTCATCATGATCAACCTATGAAGAGTAAAGTTTGGGAATCGGCTGAAGAAGCTATTAAGGATGTTGTTCAATCTGGACAAACCCTGTTGGTGGGTGGATTTGGATTGTCTGGTGTACCTGGTATGTCTATGTCAGCATATGTATATTCCATGTTCCTTGTTATATCATTATCATGATAGATACGTTGATATCAGCGTTGACCAAGAAGCCAGAGGTTAAGAATTTGACGGGTGTGTCCAACAATTGTGGAACTAATGATTCTGGATTGGGTTCGTCTTGTTTTCTCTTTGTAATGAGTAGCTTGATGGGGTTTTTTTAAGGTCTTCTCTTAAATTCTGGTCAACTCGGTACGCTCGTTGCATCATACCCTGGAGGGTAAGTCTCTCTCTCTCTTATACACACATTTGCATCTAAAATGGAAATCACGTCTACCCTCCCAGCAACAAGAAATTTGAAAAAGCATATCTCACTGGGAATATCACACTGGAACTGGTGCCTCAGGGTACACTAGCAGAACGTATCCGTGCAGGTGCTGCTGGTATACCTGCCTTCTACACGCCTACAGGAGCCTACACGGCGGTTGAATATGGACAAATTCCTCGACGGTACAATCCAGGTGGTGAAGCAAATGGGATTGCGATTGGCGGGATATCTAAAGCTAGGATGGAACGCAATGGAAGGGCGTATCTTCTGGAAGAGGCTATCGAGGGTGATGTTGCGTTTGTAAGGGCTTGGAAGGTGGATGAGGCAGGGAATTGTGTGTTTAGATATGTGTCGAACAATTTCAACACGCCTATGGGGAAGAATGCCAAGGTGACGATTGTGGAGGTATGTGAATGCAGTCTGTGATTTTTGGTTGGCTGATAGGTAGAATTTGTGCCAAGGCAGAGACTATTGTGCCGATTGGGACCATCTCACCGAATGCGGTGCATCTTCCAGGGATTTATGTTGATCGGATTGTTCAATCAACGGTCGAGAAACGGATTGAATTCGAGACGATTGCCGAGGAAGGGACAGGAGGAACAGTGGACGCTGGACAGGCGAAGGCAAGAGGTGTGCGCCACAAGATAGCAGGGCGAGCAGCCAAGGAGATCAAGGATGGGTTCTTTGTGAACTTGGGGATTGGGATACCGACGCTGATTCCGGAGTATTTGGAAAAGGGGGTGCGGGTGTGCTGGCAGAGTGAAAACGGAATACTTGGGATGGGGCCGTATCCGACGAGGGAGCAGCTTGATGCGTGAGTGATTGATTGTTCATTTTTGAGGGAGTGTGACATTTTTATTTTTATTGCAGGGACTTGATCAATGCAGGGAAGGAGACGGTGACGCTTTTGCCTGGTGCATCTGTGTTTGGTGAGTGAATGAATGAATCTTTTGAGGGAAGGGGGTTGGGGACTAATAGGTTGAAGACTCGAGCGAATCATTTGGGATGATACGGGGAGGACATGTGGACATGGCGATCCTCGGGGTAAGTTGGATTATAAGCTAGCGACGATTGACTGACGGGAAGTAGGCGTTAGAAGTGTCGCAATGTGGGGACATTGCCAACTACATGGTGCCGGGGAAGATGTTGAAGGGGATTGGGGGAGCGATGGACTTGGTGTCGAACCCGGACAAGACCAGGGTGATAGCGGTGATGGAGCACTGTGCCAAGGATGGATCACCCAAGATTGTGGCGAAAGCGAGGCTGCCGGTGACGGGGTCGGGTGTGGTGAGCACAATTGTGACGGAGCTTGCAGTATTTTCTGTGGACCGAGCTCGGGGTGTGCTAGAGCTGACGGACATGGCAGAGGGCGTGTCGCTGGCAGAGATTCGGGCCAAGACAGGGTGTGATTTTGTGGAGTGCAAGCAGCTACGGCGGTTCTAGAGTAGATTACATAATACACGGTCCCTTGTACCAGGCCTCTTTCCATGGGCTGGCTTGCAAGTCTGCTTTCGCGTCGTCGTACAGTTCAAGCCGAGGTCACTGTTCCATATTATTGACATACTCAGCTCACGGCTCATTCTGTTGTTATAATCAGGTCACTGTTCATCCTCATGTCACTGCTCATACTCAGGTCACTGTTCATACTATTGACATACTCAACTCACGGCTCATTCTGTTGTTATAATCAG
>Ga0157368_1000532_pt1 | contig 17687 bp, 16 predicted proteins | sample AttbisABBM3_FD_113146 | JGI IMG/M metagenome (GOLD analysis project Ga0157368, IMG submission 113146) | Fungus gardens microbial communities from leaf cutter ant in Botucatu, State of São Paulo, Brazil - Atta bisphaerica ABBM3 | ecosystem: Host-associated > Fungi > Mycelium > Unclassified ...
AGCTGGGGGTAGTGGATATGAAGAAAGAGCATTGGTGGAGGAGTTTAAAAGAGAAATGAATATAATAATAATAAGAAAGCTGATGGAGGCAGAAAGACCTCCAACTAGTATTGATTAGTGGTACAAACATGCTACTAACTTAGACAGATACTGGAGAGAGAGTAGGAAAGAAGAGGAGAAGATGAGGGGGCAATGAGAGTAGAAGCCACAAGCTCCAAGGCCAAATAACCAGAGGGCACAATAATTGCAACCAACACAGGTTTAGCCAAGGAGGCAAGAGGCCCAACAGTAGATGCTGATAGGGCCTTCTCTGATAGAGAGGGTAGAAAGGATGAATGCAGTAGTAATAAGGAATCTGAAGAGACAAATGGAACCACCAAGAAGGGATTCCTATGCAATGGATGTGGATAGAGAAAGAAATTGTTACAATTGTGGAGAATTTGGACACTTGGTAAGGAACTATAGAAATAGAAGAATAGGAGGCAGAATTGGGGAAGGTAGAAGACTGGAATATGAATAGGGAAATAACAGACAAAGAATGATAGAGGAAGGGATTTACACCAAGGAAATAGAAAGAGAAAGTAAGAGAGTTCATTCAGGAGCAGATGAGAAAGAGATATATAAGACTATCAAAATCATCACAGATAGCATTAGTATTCTTTGTGGGAAAGAATGGAAAGAAGAGGATGGTATAAGATTACTAGTATTTGAATGAGTGGATAGTAAAGAACAATTATCCATTATCACTTATTTCAGACATAGTAGAAAATATTAGTATAAAGAAGGTGTTTACAAAGTTGGATTTGAGGTGGGGGTACAATGACATAAGAATTAAGGAGGAAAATGAATGGAAAGTGGCCTTTATAACATCAGAAGGATTGTTTGAGTCAACAGTTATGTTTTTCGGCTTAACAAATTTGCCAGCAACTTTCCAGGCCATGATGAATAAAATTCTAAGGAATTTGATCAACACTGGAAAAGTAGCGAGTTTTATCAATGATGTGATAGTAGGCACAGAAGAAGAGGAGGGGCATGATAAGGTAGTAAAAGAAGTTATTTGAAAAATGGAAGGGAATGATTTATACATAAAACTAGAGAAATATAAGTGAAAGATGAGAGAAGTAGGGTTTTTAGGAGTGGTGATAGGAAAGGAGGGAATAAAGATGAAAGAAGAGAAAGTGAAGGTGGTATTGAAATAGCCAACCCCAAAATCAGTGAAGGATATACAGAAGTTTTTAGGGTTAGTAAACTATTACAGGTGATTTGTAAAAGACTTTGCCAAGATAGCAAGGCCATTACATGAGCTGTACATGAGCTGACAAGGAAAGAACAGAAGTGGAAGTGGGAGATAGGATAAAAGAAGTTATTTGAAGTGTTGAAGAAAAAGTTTACCACAGAATCTGTGTTGGTGATACCAGACTTGGATAGAAAAATGAGAATGGAGGTGGATGCATTAGATTTTGCAACAGAAGGAGTGTTATAAATGGAGTGTGAGGATAAGAGATGGAGGCCAGTGGTATATCTCTTTAAATCATTGAATAAAACAGAAAGAAATTACAAAATTCACAATAAAGAGATGTTAGCAGTGATCAGAGGGTTGGAGGCATGGAAGCATCTGTCAGAAGGTACCAAATTCAAGTTTGAAGTCTGGACTGACCATATAAATTTGGAATACTTTATGAAGACACAGAAGTTGAATTGCAAACAGACTAGATAGGCCTTGTACTTATCTAGATTCAATTTTACTTTGAAGCATGTACTGGGGACAAGGATGGAAAAGGTGGACAGTTTAGATAGGAGGCCAGATTGGAAGGTGGGAGTTGAAAATGATAATGAAGATCAGAAGTTGATTAAAGAAGAGTGGGTTAGAGAAATAATGGAAGTAGTAGTGAAAGGACCAGAAACAATATTGGTAGAAAAAATAAAAAGAGCAAGAGGGAAAGATAAAGAGGTAGTGAGAGTTATAGAGAAGATGAAGAAAGTAGGAGTGAAAAATCTGAGGTGATGAGTGGAAGATTGAAGGAGATTTAGTATTGAAGGAGGAGAAGATATACATACCAAAGGATGAAGAATTGAGAATGGAGATAATCTGGTTACATCATGATACACTGGTAGCAGGATATAGAGAAAGGTGGAAGACAACAGAGTTGGTGACGAGAAATTATTGGTAGCCAGGAGTGACAAAAGATGTTGGGAAATATATAGAAGGATATGATGTATGTTAGAGGATGAAGAATAGAACCAAGACACTAGCAGGAAAGCTGATGGCAAACAAAGTATTAGAGAAGGTGTGGATGCACTTAAAGGTGGACTTTATTAGAAAGTTACCATCAGTGGTAGGAAAGGATATAATATTGGATGTAATATTGGTAGTGTGTGATAGATTGTCAAAAATGGCATATTTCATAGCAACAATAGAAGAAACATCAGTGGAGGGGTTAGCAAGATTGTTTAGAGATAATGTGTGGAAGTTATATGGATTGCTGGAAAGTATGATAAGTGATAGAGAACCTCAGTTTGCAGTAGAGTTGACCAAAGAGTTGAATAGAATGTTAAGGATAGAGATAAAGTTGTTGATGGCATTCCACCCTCAAACAGATGAATAGACAGAATAGATGAATTAAGAGTTGGAACAGTACTTGAGGTTCTTTACAGAATATAAGCAGAGGGACTGACCAGAATGGTTAGCAACAGCTGAGTTTGTGGTGAAAAAAAGGTTCATTCAGCAACAAAAGTATCACCCTTCATGGCAAATTATAGAAGGGAGTTGAGAATGGGAGTAAATATTAGAAGGAAAGGAAAAGTGGAAAAAGCAACAGAGTTTGTAGAAAGGATATGGAAAGTTCAGGAAGAAGCTGGGGCAGCATTGAAGAAAGCACAAGAAGAGATGAAACGGCAAGTAGATAAGGGTAGGAGAGAAGTAGAAGTATGGAAGAAAGAAGATGAAGTGATGTTAAGCACAAAAGATTTAGTGTTCAGAGAGAGGCCAACAAAGAAGCTGACAGAGAGATATATGGGATCCTATGTGGTAGAAGAAGTGGTATCAAAGAATGCAGTAAAACTGAAATTACTGACCTCTATGAGGATCTGTCTGGTAGTTAATGTGAGTAAAGTAGTAAAGTATAAGGAATCGGGAAAGAGACAAAAGGTGGAGGAACCAAAACCAGTAAAAGTAGAAGAATGGGAAGTAGAAAAGATATTGAATAAAAGGAAGGTAAGAGAGGTGATGAAATATCTAGTGTTGTGGAAGGGTTTTACAGCAGAAAATGACACATAAGAAGAAGGATCTAGAGAATGCAAAGGAGTTAGTTGATGAGTTTGAAGGAAGATTGGAGGCAGAGGTTAGATAGCAGGAGAGGATAGATAAAAGATGGAAGATAAAGTTAAATCAAAATGCAGAGGAGTTCAAAAGAGGTGAATTACAAGGGAGATATACAGCAAAAGTATTATATGAGTGAGATGATAAGAAGTTTGAGAATGAATATTTAAAGAAGTAGGAAAAGAATTAGGAAAGATAGAAGAGGAAGACAATATAGGAAGGAGAAGCAAGTTCCTCCAGAGTAGGAACCTTGAAGGGGGGTAATGTCAGAGTTGTAAATGCTGGACTATATTTTATTTTCCTTTCTAATTTATTTTTAGTTTCTTTTTATTTTTTGTCTCTATTTTATTTAGGGTTAGGATAGAGTGTGATGTCACATGTCACATGGCACTGTCACAGGATGGTCACATCATGTCATGGTCATGGTCACAAGATCATGTGATGCAGAGAAGGTTATAGAAGATTCTGGAACAGATGATATCATATAACATGGCAAAAGCATGTTGGCCTTATGGGTAACATATGGACATTAGGGTAGGCTAGATACAACATAGCATGGACCAGGAACCAAGTGTATATAAGATAAAGTAGTCTGTACTGGAAACTCCATTGAGTTTTCTTGTATTACTCAATACAAGAGTGGTCTTTTGTCTTAACCCTTTGGACCTAACTTATAACAATTAGGATGATTATGTCAAGTCTACAGTATTTATAATCTTTAGAAAATCCTAAGTTATATTGTTTGTAGCTAATAAGTACATAATTTATCTTTAGAGAATCTTAAGAGAGCAGAATGAAGTTTCTTAGGAATAATAACTACTATAAACATCTAAAGAGTCTATACTAATTAAGCAGAACATCAGGTAGAACATTTGCTAACCTAACTATAGAATGATGGTACTTGTAAGGGAACTGGCTCTTCTGAGACTTTTGTCTTCTGCATTTTTTGGCTAATCCATGTTCCATGATTCTTTCCCATATCTGCACTCATTTGATTTTCTATACTCTAGATTCCTTCAGGCTGCATACCAATACCCCCAATCATCTGGATGTGTCATTAAACTTTCTTTTATACACTTCCCTGCTCTTCCACAACACTCTGTGGTCTTCTGAAGTCTTCTAGTATTATCTGCATCTCTACTCATCTACTTTCCTACATTCTGGAAGTACTTGCTAAGTACTTCAGCTTTCTTTCATTTCAGTTTCTCTATTCTAAACTATTTCTGATTACTTAAGTATCATCATTCCTTGCTTATGTAATTGGAATTCTGACACATTAGAATAGACCTGTTATTATATAGAGTAGTTGTTATCTTCAGAAATACCTATTTTGTTCTTTTAGAATTTTCTGGAGGTAAGTGTATAGTTCAGTAATTTCTTGGACAATAGACTTAGGATTTCCTAGAGATTTGAAGTGCTTTGCTCTTCCACTCAGTTGTCCTAATAGTACTAGATTGTTACAACTCAAGTCTTAGTATAGGGATAAAAGAGCAATCTTGTATTAGTTAACACAAAAGAACTCAGTAGAGTTTCTAGTATAAGTATGTCTACTTTATATATCTCTAGTGCATGGTTTGTGTGCACTTTACATCTAGCCTACTCTGAATGTTATAAGTTATGTATTTAAGAGTTATCTTATAATAAGATATATGATATCATTCTTTTCTTATGTTATATAATATTGTGACTGTGACTGTGATATGTGTGAACAACTTGTAACAGTTGTGACAGTCACACTTGATGTCACATTATCCCCTTTTACTAGGTCTAAAATAAGAAAAAGAAAAGAAAGAGAGAGAGAGAGAGATCAAAAGAAAAATAAGAAAAACTTAGATAATAAAAGAAAGATAGAAAAGAAACAAGTTCACTATTCTTGAATCTAACATAGATGGTCAAGAACTCTGATAGAGAGATTTAGAACATTGCAGATCAATAGAAACTGATTGGGCAGTAGTTGAAGGGAAAAGGTTATAGCTATTATAAGAATAATACTTAGTAAAGATCTAATAGAATTGATAGCAGGAATAAAGCTTAAGATATAGAAGAAGAGAAGTCTGTAGAACCAGCAATAGGCTTTGATGATGTGTAGGTTTTTATTTTTGTTTAAGTAGAAGATCTGTAAAGAAATCTACTACTTTATTAAAATTCAAGTCTAAATTATCTGCCAAAGCTTATAGTCAATCCTGTAGACCTCTAGTTCCTCAATTCTTCTACTGATATTCTGTAACAACACTGAAAATCTTTACTCGTTTTCTCCTGACCATTGACTTATCTCTCTTAGCTACTGACTAATAAGCTCTTACTTTTTAACAATGTTTGAGATTACTTGTCATATATCAAGTCCACCCATTCCAAAAACCTATTCCCACAGTGATAATGCAACAATTCAGATATCTGGTCTTTCATAATAGAGATACTCCTATATAATTTAGTCTTCTATGGTAAAGTTCTTCTATTCACCCTCTTTTAGTGTTTTATTACTGAAACCTCTGCTTAGAGCAATATACTAAAACCTCTAGCATCTCCTATAAATCTCACTTGTATATAAGACTAGTAGTTACACTGTAATTCACTAAAATCTGGCAATACTATCTAGAAGGTCCAGTCTCTTCTATCAATGTTGTTACAGATTATAAAAACCTTAAGTATTTTTCTACTACCAAGGTGTTGACCCAGAGACAAGTGTAGTGGTTCAAGTATATCTCTCTTAGTCTAACCTTATCATTAGGTTCCATTCTAGTTGTTTTGGTACCAAATTGAATACTCTCACTAGACAGTGGAACATTCTATCCTAAAGAGAGAAATACTAGCTATGCCACAGTCAACTCTCACAACTTCAAATTCATCTTCACTCAAGAACAACTTGTAGCCTCCATATGAGCTACTGTCCTCCTCTTTTCTTTCCTTCACACAGCTACAGTTGTTGATCTTGATACCCTTTACTAAGACATTTTTTTAGCCCTTTCTAATGACCCAATCACTACAAAACACATCTCTGCAGATAGTCAATGGTTTATGGACCCCAATGGTTTTCTTTGTCTCAATAACAGAATTTACATACTATCCACTGGTAATCTCTGCATATGTATTCTCCAGTATAATCATGATCATATTCTTGTTGGCTACTTCAGTCAAAACAAAACACTGGAACTCATTTGTTATGAATATTCCTGGCCCAGTCTCTATACTAATATATAACAATTCTGCAAGTCTTGTATTATTTGTATGCAATCTAAACTATAATATTAAAAGCCTTATAGATCTCTCAAGCAACTCTCTATTCTTGAACAACCATAGAATTCCATTTCTATGGACTTCATCAAGAAACTCCCATTATCTTCCAGATTTGACACTATTTTGGTCATTGTTGACTAGCTCATCAAGCAGGTGATTTTTATCCCTGTCTACAACACCATCACATCTGTTCATTCTTCATATGTTCTCCAAATATGGTATTTATTTCCATGTTACCTCTGACAAAGGTTCAGAGTTTGTATTAAATTTTTTTTGTTCATTAGGCACTGTTCTGGACATATGGCTTCACATCACTTTACTTTAGGTTACCACCCTGAAGGTGATAGACAAACTGAATGTATGAACTAAACTCTCAAGCAATATCTACATATATATTATAATTATCAGCAAGACAACTGGTCTGAACTTCTACTACTTGTGAAGTTCTCTTACAACAATGCTCCTAGTGCTACCACTGGTATTTTTCCATTCTTTTCTAATAATAAATATTATCCAAACATTTCCATTTACCTTGAATACAATATTGCTTTCTCTCAAGCCCACAACTTTGTTATAGACCTCAATAAATTACAGAGTACCATCAAAGCTGAGATTACCATGGTCCAATAGTGTTATCAGAAGTCTGCTGATATGTGACATTCCCCTACACCCAATTTCAAGTAATAAAGTCTTTATTAAGACTTAATTCTTTAGAACCACTTGGTCTTTAAAGAAATATATCTTGGACTCTACAAAATCATCTCCCAACCTGGTACTCTCTCATTTATCCTTTGTTTTCCAGAGTCTATATGCTCTGTTCATCCAGTTTTTCATGTATCTATGCTCAAATTTTCCATGTCCAATACTTTTCCTAAGAAAATATAACCAGCTCTAGCACCAGTCATAATTGATAAGAAATCTGAGTATAAAATCTTGTGAATAGTGAACTCCAAAATTGATCGCTGATGGATATGTAAACTTCTCTACAAGATGATTTGGCTAGGGTATGAAGATACCAAAGATAAATCCAAGTGGATCTTTATATTTGAGCTCACTCATGCCACTGACTTGGTATCCAATTTTCATATTGCATATTCTGCAAAGTCTAGTTTACTTCCTTTGTCCTGATCATACTGTTATATCTCATCCTCTACCTCTATACACTTTCAATGGGGATTATCATGATTTATTTTAGTATATTCTGTCTATCTTATTTTTATTTAATCACAGCTTCTATGCATTTTCAACAGAGATTTTTCTTTTCAAATTTTCAGACTTTAACTTCATTTCTGTCTTCTAGCTATCTCCAAAATTTTCTTACTCACACATTTATATACTAAAGAATCTTACTCATATATTCAGTACTAATAAACAAATCCAAAATTCTAGCAAGATGATGATAGAGTTTATTCCAACACCTTTCTCTTAATCTTCTCAAACCCTTCTTTGGACCCCTCTTTATCTCCATTCTTACCATTATTATTATTATTATTATTATTATCATTCTCATCTTCTTTGTCTTCTTTACTATTCTGTGAATTCTCCTTTAGATCCCATCTTATGTCAACCATAACCCCAATCTTGGCTAATTGGGCTATATTTCTCTCCTGGCCCTCTACTAAGTCCCAATGTTCCAGTACTCTTCAACAAGCTTCCAAAGTGCCTTTTCAATAGCACTTAAAATCCTACCATAGGTAGAAACCACTATTTGAGAGATGGTGTTGATGTGGGGAATACATCCAGCATAGGTGAGAGAATGACTACAAAAGAAAAATGATGAGTATATAAGAGCAAAAAATGATGTTACTTATCTGCTGTTGTACACCAGACAGTCTTACCTGGTGTATACACACTTTTTACAAGGGTTATTACCCACCATCTTCATCACAACATCTTCATGATACTTCTTTGGTTGCTTTTCTTTTGCTTTCTTAGAAATCAGTCTCATTTTCTGAGGAAATATCAATGATCTCTTTATATTTTGTCCTAGCAACCTAGAATATTTTGGTACTCTCCTTAAGTGTAGCTTTCTCAGTCAAAACTTCATCACAGAGTTTCTTCAAATACTTCAACTTTCTCTTCTTCTTCTTCTTCACTTCCATGTGCTGCCTCTTTTTAGCCTCTTCCTACACTTTGGCCTCAGTAGTCTTTCTTATCTTCTATGCTGCTCACTCAAGATGACAAGCTTCTGCAATCTCTTCTAAATAGACTTAGAGTTTTTGTTCTTTCTTGTGATGGCATCTCATCTCTTAGTGCTGCTGCTCTAGCATCTTGGCATTGGCTTGTGAAAGATTTGATAAAGTAGGGGAAGACATAATAGTACTGAGAAAAGACAAAAATAAAAATTTCTGTATTATTGGCCTAGGGTTGTAGCAACTACTAGACACAAAGTCTAATAATCACACAAGGCAGTAAAGCTCTTAGCAGGCTATTAATGTGGAGATCACAAGAGAACTCAACAAGGAGTCTGCTGAATTGCTATCCTATTTATATAAATTACAGATGGTCCATGTTACTAATGATTAACTCTACCCTAAGGTCTATGTGTTGTCTATGTCTTATCCTTATGTCTTTCATAAGGACACCATGCTGTATACATATGTCCTGACATCATTCTTCTAGTTCCTTCTAGCCTGCTTTAGCCAAGTCTATGCCTATGACCTCACATTATGTGATATGTCATGTGACTGTGGTCACATGCCTCTTCATCATCCAAAAAGAAAAAGAAAATTAAAAGAAAAGAAATATTAAATCAAGAAAAATAGATAAAGAAAAAGAAAAAGATTAGTCCTCACATACATCATAACATCTAGGCATCATCATAGGTTTTTTGAATAAACTCAATAGGACTTTGAAGGCTCAGTTCTAAGGAAGGAATACTGTCATATGTTAAGTTTATCCATTCCAAAAATACATTTTCACAATAATAATGCAACAATTCAGATATCTGATCTTTTATAACAGAGATACTTCTATATATCATATAAAGTAATAACCACTATCCTCATACCTGATAAACATCATCAATTTAGAATACAGTACAAGTTTATTAATTTGGCCTTCTATAGCAGAGTTCCCCTATCTGACCCCTTTTAGTATTTCATCACTAAAACCTCTGCTCAGGGCAATATACTGAGACCTTCAGCATCTTTTATAAATCTAACTTGTATATAAGACTAGTAATTACACTGTAATTTGCTAGTTTGATAATTGACAAAGATAAACTTCTATTGAACTCAATCTCCAGTATTCAATAGCAATATCCATCATCAATGCTCTTTCTTTAAACTTTGTTCAATTCTCTGAAATTGCAACTATACAACAGACAAGTGGTGCAGCATATAAACTCAAGTTAAGATTGTTCTGACAAGTCTATATCATTAAGCTTCTAGTAAGGAGTTTTACATACTCTATGCATCTCTAAGCCAACTCTATGGACTTTCACCTTCTGATGTGAACTATGTCTAACATTACTATATTGAAGTTTCTGACTATACAGCTTCATCATTTCATAGTTAGGTTACCAAATGTTTTGTCTAATGTTCTCCTTGATTAGAATGGACTCTTGAGTATTTAGAGTAGTTATTACCTTTAGAAAACTTCATCTTGTTCTCTTAGGATTTTTTAAGAGAATGTTAAACTTTATAGACTTTGTCTAGTTACTCTAATAAGATTTTCTTATACTTTATTATGAATAATACTTACCACCTTATCTATACTTCCAAATCTTTTTCAGTGTGAATCAATTCTGTTTATTTCATGAAACCCTGGATAACTCACTTACAGTCTTTATTTTCTGAATACTATCTTAAACAGAATACTTAGTATATAAATCTAATAGTTCCACTATAAACCCTTATCACTAAAACCAGCACTATCTTCCTTTGTTGGTGGCAATACACCTCTCCATTCTTCTGGTGGAATAACTTTCTCTGATGTTCTAAGTTTCTCTTTTAGAATATATGACCAGTACAATAGATAGAGGTATAGCATATAAGCTAAAGTTGAAGATCATGTTGCATCTGCTTATTATGTATCATGAATAAGTATCACTCATCTGACTTCCAAGAGTCTGCTATGAATCTCAGTTGCTAAGATATGAATCATGCCTAACATTTGTACAACTAATTGTAAACCTCTACTTGAAACAAAAATTATATTTAATATATAAAACCAGTGTTCGAGAACAGTATAATGTTAGAAATTTTCTGAGTGGACTTAGTTGTTTTCTATTTTTCTAGTTTTTTATGATTTCTTTCTTCTTTGATAGTCTAGTTTTATTATTTTCTTCTTTGGACTTGGCTAAAGGATATAATATTATATTATATGTGACAGTCACAAATATCACAAAGTGTGATAGAATTGTGACATGTACCACTGTTACTATTATATTGTTATATAACTTGGTAGAATATTATAGAAACTACTAAAAAAACTAGTTATAGCTTTAGGGTAGGTTAGAGATATATAGACCAACTCCTAGAGGTATATAAAGTAGACTACTCTGTAGTAAAATTTCTATTGAGTTCTTTTGTGTCACTCAATCAAAAGTATATCTAGAACTGGTTAAAGTCTTATTTAGGTTGGAAAGCAGATGTTTCAGAAGTCTCAAAAATCAATTCATGATAATGTTTATTTTGATACTTCTTTATATATTACTTTTTCATAAATCCAATAGTACATGTTATATTTTGATTATTTCAATTATTCATTGGATTGTTAAAATCTCAATATTCAGATATATTATATTCTGTTCTAGCTATATTGTTACGACCTTAAGCTTAGCTCAGGTTACAACTTAGGCAAGACTTGAGAGTAGAAGGAATAGATGTTCAATTGGTAAAGCATAAGGATACAAGACAGTATCTATAGCTATATATACCTAGAGACCATGAGGAATACATATAATAGGAATAAGAAAAACATAAGGTGGCCTTGACTACTACATAAGATGCTAACTGATCATTTATGAGGAAACCACATGGTACAACCAATCATTGAGTTATAAGAAAGAAACACCAACACCTGTTGTCCATAAGCAAACTACCTATAAAATATAAGACATCAATTATAACATATATCTGTTCTAACTTACAAATAACACCTCTTCTCTCATCTGTACTCTCCAATATTTTCCAGTGCAGATCAATTACCTCTATTTTACCTTAGATATCCTTGCTGGACCCTTGCCAACTCTATAGACCTCTATTCTCTAACATCTGAGAATCATTAGTAACTAAAATAACACTTAGTAGTCTCTATTCTAGATAAACTACTCTAGATAGTGTTAGTTTTGGTTGATTTTCAGGATAAGACTATTACAGTATACCTCACCATCTTCCAGTGGCATTATCTTAGTTTTTCTAAGTGCTCTTTCAAAATATGTGACTAGTATAACTTGTAGAGACACAGTATAGAAGCTAAAGCTGAAGGTCACAGTGTGTTTCTGCCAAAGATGCAGATACAAATGCTTTCAAGCTGAAAAATTAGGTTGAATACTCTTTTTAAACATATAGTCAGCTAAATTGTGTTAGAAGGAACAGAATGTACAGTAGCATGGTGCAGTGTGGACAACTAGCAACCACTTATCTATAGTAAATACTATAGTAGAGAGCTGGAGAAGTATGAGTGATCTTTTATTAGTATTGATGGTAGTTCAACCCTATATGAAAATTTTACATCAACTACCTAATTAGTACTACTGGTCACGGACCATATGCTTAGTAAGCGGAATGCTTTACAACATATTGTGGTGATGTCACAAGCAGACTTTTCTAGAAGGTTATATGTCTGAACTTCTGGATATTCAAGTGATCAGACGTCATATCTTTTCTACTGATGGTAGAGGAGGCTTTGTCTAGTCTCCAAGGGTGTATCAAATGGCCAAAGGGAGGAAGTTTACCAGTAGACGAGTTCGAGCATGGTACCGTATACAATACAACTGAATGTGTGATGAGGCAGATGGCCCATCTTCAGATCCTTCCTCGAGGTAGCTTTCCAGAGGTGTGGTACCTCCAACCTCGTCAACAGTCGGCCAACAGTCGGCTTGTGCCGGGTGAGGGTCCATGCTAGCACCTGAATTAGCCCCCACGTGACGTCATCCGACTAACAATAGAACAATAGAACGGTGGCCTTTCTCTTCTTGCCGTTTTCTATGTTCTTGACTCCTAATGGCACTCGTTTTCCTTGAATCGTTGCTGATTGCTTTGTCTACCTTAGCTGGTAAGTTCCCTGTTATCCGTTTCGTGTAATATACTGATTTCTTAGCTGCTCAATCTGCCCCGGATACAATAATTTTATGTGTACCGGGACAGTGTATACAGGGATATTCCAATGTAACGCGTGTGTCGCGTTTCATGTCCTCACTTTGAACTTGCTTATATTGATAATATTTCACAGTTGGGGGATTACTCTCATCGTCTTCTGTGTCGCCATACCCAATTCATCTCTTTCCAGGCCAATACACATCATTAACTAATCCCGAGCTCCTTCACGATGCGCTCACATCTTCTTCTACAACACTGCAGTCTTCTGCTGGCATCAACGACTCACTTTCACTTCCGCTCGATTTTGAACTTCAGCCTGGTCTTGCGACATTTTCTGATCGACTTTATGCTGGCCAAACTACCTTTACGTCACTCTCAAACACAAGTAACCACAGCTCTACTACACCTCTGAATGTTCAGTCGCTTGCGCTATCGTCAAATGCTGTTGTGATAGTATCAGCTGCTTCATCTTCAAATCGCGTCATTCTGTGGGATTCTATTCCAGATACGCAGCATCTACCTTCGCCGCTGAACTCTGCCCAATTTTCGCTTGTGGATATGCTCTCTACGGCATGTACGCCTGTATGTTCGTCTGGTGGTACCTGTAACCCCCAAGGACAATGCACCTGTCAATCGGGTTTCACAGGACAGGCTTGCGAATTTTGTGCTTCAGGGTTCTTTGGCCCAAGCTGTCAGAAATGTCCTGATAACTGTGCTCAATGTGATGAGGGGATATCAGGTACGGGGCGGTGTTCGAAGCCGAGTGGAGGAGGTAATAGCTGTAATTGTTTGAATGGAGTGTGCAAGTCGGATGGGAGTTGTCAGTGCAATGCTGGGTTTACAAAGGCAGATAATGGGACCCAGTGCGCCAAGTGTGCGGCTGGGTTTTTCTTGACGACGACAGGGGATTGTAAAGGTACACTCTACATTGTATCTCATGTTGGCTCGTGTTAATCTTGACTCAGCCTGCGAAGTTGGGTGTACTCAATGTACAGACAGTACTGGTGCTTGTCTCTCCTGCAAGTCGGGGTTTTCTCAAGACCAGAATGATCAGAAAACTTGTAATCCTGATCCCCAAATCACATCTACTGGAACAACATGTCCCGAACTTGCATTTTCAAACGGCACTTCCTGCCAACCATGTGCTTCTCCATGTCAATCATGTTTTGGTGGGACGTCAAATGACTGTACTGCTTGTGTTCAGGGTCAATACATGCTCAATGGTGTCTGTGTCAAAGCAAACAGTGATGGGGTTTGTGAAGGCACGAGTTTGATCGCAGACAACAACAAGAAGGCATGTGATGCTTGTAGGGTGAAATGTACCACTTGTAAGATCCCAAATTTCAGTATCGCATCTCTTGCGTCGCAAGCTCAATGTACAAGCTGCGTCCCTGGAACCTTCTTGTCAAATGGTGCTTGTGTGGACGCTTGCCCATCTGGAACGTTCGTTTCTTCCCAAGATAACATGTCCTGTCTTCGTACGTACTATTCTTTCCTTGAGTACCATATTCTCCTGCTCACGTTCTTTGCCTCTTATAGCATGCGATTCAAGTTGTGGTACTTGTTCAGGGTCAGCCACTTCTTGCCTTACCTGTTCCAACTCGAATCGGCTCGCCTTCAATGGCACATGTTTTGCTGCCTCCTCCTGCCCTAAAAATACGTTTGCGAACCCTTCAACATCGTCCTGTCTTTTCTGCCATCCAGATTGTGCGACCTGTTCCGGCTCATCTTTCAGTCAATGCACCACTTGTCCACCCAGCAGGCCCATCCTTAGTAATGGCCGCTGTATGCCTACATGCTCCAAAAACCAGTTTTGGGACCCAAATGCAAATTCTTGCCAAAGCTGCCACAGTTCTTGTGGTAGTTGCTCGGGTCCTGGATCGTCTAGTTGTCTTTCATGTTCGAATGCCAATGATTTTGTCCTCCGAACCGGTTCATGTGTTACCTCTTTGCATGCTTGTGCGGGCAGTGCGAACACCACGACGGTTCTCAACCCATTCGGTGTATGTTTTTCGGAACTCATTACGATACCTTCTGAGACGAATAGTCTACCGCCCGTGCCCACTGTTACAGGAATCGATAGACCCATCACCACTGTTAAAAGCAGGAGACTCGAGTGGTGGCAGATTCTGTTGATGGCGTTGGGTTGTACCTCCATTTTCATTGTTGTCATATGGTGTTATCGGAGGAAGTATAGGAAGAGGAAAGAGGAAGAACGCCGACGTGTACAAGCTTATGCTTTCGTTAACACACCTGAGTGGCGCGGAGGAGGTGAAGGGGACAAGAATTATACTCCCCAGTCGTACCATCTTGGTCTTGACTCTGATGAGATTGTCCATACTGGTTCTCTAACCAAAGACAAGGACGGTTGGAAATGGCGCCTCATTAAATTTGGAGAGAAGTTTTTCGGACATTCCGAGTCTACAAGGATTTACCCGATGGAAATGGGGTGTATGTCCCATAGCGGAAAACCCATTGCCTTGCTCTCAGATCCACTGACTTACTCTCCCGAAGCAAGCGCTGTCAACGGCTATCATTATTCACACGACTCTGACCATGACACTAGCCATCAAGGGTCGCCTCGTCCTGTGCACTCACACAACGAGCATCCCTTGGATGTTCCCATCGATGTGCAAACTTCTGAGACTCTTCTTGATGACACGCCAGCCGTTCGGCATCCCGATCATCATAGAGACATTCCTTCGCATCGTGGATCCTCAATACGGGATCCGATACAAGATCACCAACAGTCGAGCCCAGAAAATGAAGAAGACCAAGATATGGTCCAGCTCATCTCTTCCTATCGATACAGTGTGACCCCTAAAACACCTCCTGTAGCGAAGGCCAACCATTTCCACCATAATTCACGATCTGGTTCATCCACACCTTCGAATGGAAGCAAAAACGATAGCAGGACACCGTTACTGCCGCAACCGTACTATGAATATCGGGATGACGACGAATGTTACCATGATCGCTCTGCCTCTCACCATCACCCTGTGCTTCATCATTCAACAGAGGATTATCAGCGTCCACGACCAAGTATCTCTACTGACTCGATGTATTCGCCACTAACGGGGCATACTCGACGTATGCCTGATGCTCGCCAGCCTGTGAGAGATACAGCGGATTCTGTGCACTCTGTTCCTGAGTTGAAGAGCAAGTTCTCTATGAGTACGATTGCATCTAGTGATAGTCATCGTCAGGCAAGGCATTCTGGAAAGCTTACGAAGAAACTTAGTGGTAGTGCCGGTGGTTTGTTCTGGAAATAAGCTGGCTGCAGCATTGATCTATCTTCTGCCACTCCTTTTTCTAGATTTTCTATGGATTTACTCCTGCGCCTTTTCTCAATGTAAGCATAGCTATATACTTGCTGTAGGGCACTACCTGGATACTAAACAATGTAGTTTTTATTTTTAAGCAATAAACATTCTTCGGGACCTGAAGACCAGCTACTGCTGGGGTATCTATTGAAGGTTGAGAAATTGCAAGACAGATCTTCAGCCTTTTCACCTTGTCTTCCACCTTCCAGATATCTTTACAACTGGAACAGTAGATTGGGCAGCAGGTCATGCACATAACTAGTGAAGGTTAATAAGCATATTTGTCTGTTGTGGCAATCAAAGTAAACTTAAAGATGAAGTATCTCATGGGGATCACCTGTATTCCTACACTATTTATAGATGGTCCATGCTAGTAATAAATACCCTAAAGTCCATGTGTTGTCCATGAGTGTATAATATGTATACCATGAGGTGAACATGCCATTGACATACACCTTGACATTATCTTTCCAGCCCTTCTCCTAGATTCTAGGCCTATGACATCATGTCATGTGACTGTGGTCACATGCCTCTTCATTGTCCAAGAAATAAAGGAAAAATAAAATAAAATAAAAATAAAATAAAAATAAAATATAAGAGTTCAAGCATATCATGACCATAAACCATCATGTCTGCAAACAATGATGTGGTTATGGGTGGTGATTCATTTGACTGCCTTTTTCAAGAAGCAAGCAATGGTTATGATGAGGTATGAGGTCGCTCTACAGTACATAGCACACATGGTTCTAGGACCCCTTTTATATTCTCAAGTGAGTGCAAGGAAAGCTATGCTGAAAGAATGAAGAGACTGAATGACATGATAGTTGAGGAAGATCCTGTCATTGTATCTAACAGTGTATTGTCCCTTGGTACACAGGTAGAATTGGAATACACGACTCCCAAGAGTTAATCTGGTCATGTTAGCAAGGCAACTAACAGCAGCACCTCCACAAGACAACAACATGCTCTAACTGTAGACCTTACCCTAAACCAGCCTGCTGGTTCCAACATGTTCAATATGCAGCTAAATTACAATTCCAATCAAGCCCTGGACCCTGACTCCTGGGATGAAAACTTCTGTGCAGTATCTCTTCATGGTTCAATGGAACATTTAGCTTCAGATGCTCTCAACATCAAGGAATCCTTATCTAGAATGTGAAAATATATTTTAGGTAAGTCAATCAAAAGTGATAAGGCTAACAATGTCAAGGACTTCAAAGGTATGGGTAAAGATATGTAAGAATTCATTTCCACAATTTATGAATTGTACTAGGACAATTTTTTCATGGATGACAACAAATCAACTTTCAGGAGCAAAGTCAAGTCAAAATTCAACCCTCAAGTTACCAAACCCCAGGCCCCTCCCAAAGGAAAGAAAATTGTAAAGCCTGCCTTTGTATCAACTCTTCTGCCTCCAATCCTAGCAAAATCTCAGAAAGAAGTTAATGAAATTTTGAAATACTTCAAGAAAATCAACAATTCTCCTCAGAAAAAATCTTATGTGCAAGCTTCTTCTTCTTCCAAGCAGACCACTACTGCCTTTAC
>Ga0157368_1000533_pt1 | contig 17656 bp, 11 predicted proteins | sample AttbisABBM3_FD_113146 | JGI IMG/M metagenome (GOLD analysis project Ga0157368, IMG submission 113146) | Fungus gardens microbial communities from leaf cutter ant in Botucatu, State of São Paulo, Brazil - Atta bisphaerica ABBM3 | ecosystem: Host-associated > Fungi > Mycelium > Unclassified ...
CAACAAATATTTTGAGTGGAGCAGATGTTATATAAGTATTATTCATGATGATAGTTCAATTGTTTGGGTTGGTACATGATACCCATATGGCTTGTGACACTGGAATTTGGATCATATGCAAGTAATATATGATTTGCAGAAATTTTGTATATCAGCATAAAGGATTGGCCAGGAATATTCATGGCAAATGAGTTTTAGTATTTTGTTCTAACTGAAGTGGCTAGCTAGAATATAATCATAATTACACTGAAGTACTCATGTATAGAGATTGCTAGAAGATAATACAAAAATTTTACTATCAAGATAAAAAAACCTAAATAGTTCATAGATCTGTGACCTTCTGTAGCAAAGATGTGTTTTTGAGTAACAGAGTCATTCAGAAGTGCAGTACAGATATTGCAGTGAAGAATGTCAAGATTGAAAATAGTTGCTGTACAAGATAAAGAAAAGATGTCATATGTCAAGTCTACCCATTCTGAAGATACGTTCCTATAGTAGTATGATCATTACAACATCTCTAAGACAAGCCTGTCTTCTATAATAGGGATATTTCTATTAAACTTAGTCTCCTATGGCAGAGTTTTCCTATCTAAACTCTGTTAGTATCTTATCACTAAAACCTCTGCTTGGAGTGATATACTAAAATTCTGAGCATCTCTTATATTTCTGACTTGTATACAAAACTAGTAGTTACATTGTAATTTACTAGTCTGATAATCAACAAAGATAACTCTTATTGAACTTGATCTCTAGTATTCAATGGTGATATATCAAATCAGTACTCATTTCTATCTTGAACTTTATTCACTCATCTGAAGTTGCAACCACATAGAAGATAGATAGTGTAACACATAAGCTGAAGCCAAGATCATCCTAACAAGTTCTTATCACCAAGCTCATTGCATAAAGTTTCTATACTCTACTTGTTTCTAAGCCAATTCTGCAGACTTTTCCTCCCTGGTATGAACTGCACCTGACAAGAGACTAAGATTGTTGCTCTGATCAAGGCAACAAGTTGTTTACAAGTGAAAATAGGTTCAAAGTTTACAAGAGTTGATCATAGTATAGCTAATATTTCTCCCTTTAAGATAAAAATCCCATTGTCTAGTGAGAGCATTGAGTTTGATACCAAGATAATCTGAATAAAACTAGAAGATAAGATCAAACTTGTGAGAGAAATTCTGACTATCTCACTTATCAGCAGGTTAGTATTTTAATAGTGGAAAAGTACTTAAGGTTTTTATAATCCATAACAATGTTAATAAGAAAGACTAGACTCTCAAAATAATGGTACCAAATTCTGAAGGCTTTAAAAATGGCCAAGAGTTTTTTATCATGAGTATTGTATTTCAACTTGATATCATATGCTAAAACTACCTATTCTAAAAACACATCCCTGCAGCAGTGATATCTTTTCAATATGTCTGATAAAAGTCTGTCTTCTATGACAGCTATCTTTCCTGCAATATATTCCCATAGTGGTAATGTAGCCATCTCCTAGTCTTTTGAGTATTTGGTCTTCTATAACAAATATACTCCTATTAGGCTTGGTTTTTCATAGCTATCAAGTAAGGAATATGCCCAGAAGAAAAATCTATCTATGGGAAAATATGCAAAAGATATTGGAAGAGCATAGAAATATTATCTGATGCATGCAGATGTGATTCCAGAATAACCTTGGCTTTGGCAGATAAGCTGTATCTCTGCATGTTGCTATGATCATATTTAGGAAGGAAATTGTAACAAGAAATAAACAATTATAGAAGTCAAACTTATAAGCATAGGCACTCAGAACAGTGTACCACACTAGGTGATTTTCAGGCTAAGGAATTACAGAGTATTATGTATCTTAAATACTAGTACTAAGTTTATTTAAGGATCAGAAGAGACAGGTAACTACTCTAGGTACACTAAAGTCCTCAGAAATTAGGTTCAGAGTTTCATAGAGATCAGAAGGAGCCATGTGATTAGTAATGGAGTGATCCAACATGAAATAGAACTAGGTTGATTCATACTAGAAGTAATGTATTGACTGGAAGGAGAATATTTACTTCTACAGATGTTTTGGGTGGAGCAGAGCTTAAGTAATTGTTATCCATGATGGAGTTCAGATGTGTTAGATATGTTTGGATGGTATGTGATAACAGTGGAGTTCTCCTGTTCTGATTTCTTTTAGTATTTTAATACTGAAACCTGAAACCTCTGCTTAGAACTATATACCGAAAATCCCAAGCATCTCCTAACTATCTAACTTGTATATAAGACTAGTAGTTATACTATAGTTCACTAGTCTAATAGTTGACAAAGATAATTCTTATTTAACTTGATCCCTAGTATTTAATGGTAACATACTATTATCAGTACTCAACTTTCTTTTGGATTTCATTAAGTTGCAACCACACAGTAGACAGATGGTACAGTACATAAGCTGAAGCCAAGGTCATTCTGACAAGTCTACATTACTGAGTTTCTTGTATAGAGTTTCCACACTTTGTACATCTCTAAGCCAACTCTATAAACTTTTACCTCCTAGTATGAACTATATCTAATACTTTATAAAGGTGAAAGTTTAGAAGTAAAAAACTACTAAGTGAATGTTAAGTATCAAAGATCTAGTGTGTAAGGATTGTGGTAGAGTTAAAGATGATGGACTTGATTTATTTCATTTTTCTTTCTTATTTTCATTTTATTTTATTTTCTTATTTTGAACTCAGGGTTAAGTAAATAATGGACTCTATTTTATTTTTCTATTTTATTTTATTTTTATTTTATGTTTATTTTTTTTTTTAACTTAAGGTTAGAGTTTAGTATGATATCACAAACTGTCATATGTCACACAGAAGAACATAGAAGGTTTTAGAATAATGATATCATACTATATATTAATAGTATATAATATGCATGCTCTTTAAAGTAGGCTAGACTTAGCATAGTATGAATCAACAGCCTAACATATATAAGTAGGATACACTGTACTTAGAAATTTCATTGAGTTCTCTTGTGTCAACCCAATACAAGGTTTTTTTGTTGATTTAACTCTAAGTCTTCAATCATAACATTTAGGGTAGGTTAGTATTAGTCTCACATAGACTACTAGCTAACATATATACTAAGCAGTTTAGTTCTCTTATATGAACCCTATTCAAGATTTCTCTTTTGAATAAACCCTAAGTCTTAAGTTATAACAGATTGGTATAGAAATGAATACTTTTTTAATAAATTGAAGGTATCATGGTAGGAATTATAAAATTTCCATAGAGTATTCTTCTAGGTAAGGTAAGTTAGTAAAAGAATAATATTAGAGTAATTGAAAATAAATTAATAGTAAAAATTGGCAAAATCTAAGAAGGATTGAATATTCTTGACTTTTTTTAGCTTTTGCCAATCCTAAATAGTTCTAATCTTATTTGTAAGAAGACCTGCTATCTTGCCAAAATTCAAGTTTGTAATATTTGTAAGATTGCTCTTCTTTTAAGTTTCTAGCTCAGCCAAAATTTCACTGCAATACTATAGAACCCTACTCACTTTCTTATGACTGCCAATATACTTTCTCCAGCCACCAACCAATAAACTCTTGCTATCTGGCAATATTTGAAGTCTCTTCATTAAAGTTTCTAACTACTGGGCTCTATCATTCTACAGCTAGATTACTAAGTATTTCATTTGATGTTCTATCTAATATCACATTCTAATCTAGTTATATCTATTTCAACCTACAAATAACACTCCTTAACTCATCCATACTTTCAGACCTCTTCTAGTACAGATCACTCTCTCTATTCCACCTCAGATATCCTTATTGCACTTTTCAACAACTTCATAGAGAGAACAATCTAGAATATACTTAGTATATAAGCTAGTAGTTATACTGTAAACTTTTATTCTAAAAATTGACCAAAACTGATACTGTCTTCAATGTTGGTGATGACATATCTTACCATCTTCTAATAGACTTGTTCTCCAGTCATTTTTAAGTAGCTTTTCCAAAATATGTGACAGTGTGACTAACAGAGGTATAGTATATAAGCTGGAGCTAATAGTCATTTTGACATTTGTATTTCATATACATAAATAATATCTGCTTGCTAATCTGACTTCTGAGAGCTTACTAACAGGCCTTGGATAATAAGGTGTGAACCACATCTAACACCTAATAGAAATGGATTCCTCAAGTATTTAGAGTAGTTATTATCTCCAAGAGATCTTAACCTGTTCTCTTAGGATTTCCTGGAGGTGAGTGATATACTTAGTAGTTAGGAATAACTTTACTTGGGGTTTTCTGGAGATTGCAAACTCTACAAAATCCCATAGACTTTGCTAGTTGTCCTAACACTATTGTCTAACATAGTAAGTTTAGAAGAAGAAAGAATATATCCTAGATACTCTGCTAACTCAGAATAAAACTCATATTTTTCTGCTTTGGCATAAAGACTAGTCTTGCAGAAATAAATGCTTGAGGACCTCTTTGATATATTTGTGGTGTACAGATATGTCATCAGAGTAGATGAGTATATCATTAAAATAAATCACAATACAAATTTCCAAGAGATTGGAGAAAATATTGTTCATAAATGTCATGTTTTACAGCAATAACAAAAGAAATATTAGATAGAGATTCACAATCTATATCAGAGTTAACAAAGGAGTTGAACAAAATATTGGAAATAGAGACAAAGTTATCAATAGCCTTTTATCCACAAATAGACAGACAAACAGAAAGGACAAATTAAGAGTTGGTATAGTATTTGAGAATGTATATCAATCATAGACAAGGAAATTGACTAGAATAGTTAGCAACTACAAAGTTTGCATTTAACAATAAAATACATTCAGAAACAAAGTCATCACCATTTAAAGTCAACTATGATAGGAAACTAAGGATAAGTTTCAAAATTAGAAAGAAGGAAAAGAATGTGAAAGTAGAAGAGTTTGTGAGCAAAATAAAAAAATGACATGAGAAGACAAAAGTAGCATTAAAGAATTTATAAGAAGAAATAAAAAATATGTAAATAGGAATAGGAAGGAGGCAGTAGAGTACAAGGTAGAAGATAGAGTATTATTGAGTATGAAGAAATTAGTATGACAGACAAGAGGTAGAAGAACAAAGAAGTTGGCAGAAAGGTTTGTGAGATTTTAAAAATTGAAAAATACAGTAGATCTGGAGTTACTGGTGTTGATAAAGATTTATCTGGTAATGAACATGAGTAGAATAGTAATGTACCAGAGATAGATAAAGAGACAGAAGAAGATCCTACTTTATCTAATAGAAATAGAGAGGGTGAAAGAGTATGAAGTAGAAAAGATTTTGAATAGAAGGGAAGTAGGAGAAAAACCAAAGGACTTGGTAGGATAAAAAGAATACACAGTAGAAAAGAATACTTAGAAAGTGTTGGAGAACTTAGAGAATACAATGGAATCAGTGAAAGAATTTGAGAGAGAAATTAGAATAGAAAAGTTAAGAAGAGTACAATGAAAAGATCAATGGTCATAGATGTTAAATCTAGAAGTAGAGGAGTTTAGAAGAAGTAAATTTCCAGAGAAATACATAGTAAAGTTGTTGTTTGGATAAAATGATAGAAAGTTTGAAGACAAATATTTAAAGAAGTTGGAAAGAAGTTAAGCAAGATAGAAGAGAGAAAACAAGCTCCTTCAGAGGAAGGACCTTAAAATAATGATATTGTTATAATACACTTTCAACCATTATATTTTATTTACATTTTTATTCTATGATTTATGAAGAGGTATATGACCAGAAAGTCACATAATACATCACATGACATTATTTCACTTTTGCAAAGCACATGATAATGATTACATGAAGTAGAAGATACCAAAACAATAATATTAGGAAGGTATGGCTACAGCATGTTATTCTTATATAGTAAACATATAGACACTGTATAGGCCATTTATGCCATAAGACTACTTGAGTAAGCACCAACCATTTAGGTTAGTAGTTACTACAACACATTTAGGATAGATAACTTTGGAATGGTCTATGATAGCTACCTACTTCTCCAAATTACAGACCTTCTAAACTCTTTTCACAATGCCTGTGTCTATACCAGGGTAGATGTCTCAGATGTAGTCTATGATATCTGGCTACAGCATTGGATTAACACTTGAACCTGTAGATTTGGTTTGAAGGTTCAGGTTTAGAACTCAACTTTATCTCTAGTAATAGTCTAAGTTGTGCTCTTTTATTACATATACATATAGTCTTGCTTACCCCTCTGACCTGCCATTCTTATAGACCAACACATGATGGGAGGATACTGTAGGCTAACAATTACCAAATCTGCCGAGCCATGCCGCGGCATGATCGGTGATGCAACTTTTCTGCACTATTTCTCATTTCTTATTCTTATTTCTCTTCCATGCCCATGCTCCTTGCTCGTAGCTTTCTCCCTCGTATGAACATCCTCAAAGTTGTCACACCTAGAGCACCTTTGTTGCCTACTACGCGCGTTCGTGGCATCCTCACAAATCAGCCTAGGGCTGGCCAGTCTCGACTGTTCCATCATTTTCCAGCGCGTCTTACAAACTCATCTCCCCCCTCATTGAATTCTCTACCACAAAATGCGACACTATCACAGCGCCTGAAACATCTCATCAAGTCCTACGGTTGGTACGCCCTTGGGGTCTACCTTATCTTGTCTGCTCTCGATTTTGGCGTTGCGTTTGTGGGGATCAATCTACTTGGAGCAGATTATGTGTCGCGTGTCGCAGCACAGGCCAAGCACATGATGTACGATGTACTACACTCAAGACCTGCAGAACCTGGGCGTGATGAAATTGACCGAGCAACCCACGAAAATCAGGGAGGATCAGAGGGGTTGTACGCCATGTTGGTTTTGGCTTACACTATTCACAAGACACTTTTCTTGCCCGTGCGTGTTGGGCTCACGGCTGCATTCACACCCCGTTTTGTGGGATGGTTACGACAAAGAGGTTGGGTTGGGGGTGCAGGAGCACGGCGTGCTGCTTCAGAAATGCGTAAAATGATGTTCGAGAGGAGGAACAAGGATTAAGCTTGAATAATTAATTATTTCTCTCTTTGGTTTTCGATTGATGGCAAATAAACCGGCATGTGCCGGCCTTCTCTCCTCTCTTCTCCATGTCATTAACCAGATTCCGTTCCGCTGGTGTCCCTTGCAGGCAGCTCACTGCGCCATATCGCAGGTGGGCCACGACAAGTCAGGGTGAACAGCACAGCAACTTTTCCAAAGAAGGTCTGTAAACGTGTGTTGGAGATCGAAACACTAACTGAAACGCGCACCAGATTTTGCGACTCCGTTTTGGCGTAATACACTCATCTTGGCTGGCCTTGTTGCTGTTACGTACAAATACGCCCCGGAGCCCGGCAGCAACGTTTATCTTACCCGCTGGATTGCGATGTACACAACCCCTGCAAAGGAATGGTTGGAAGTAAATACACGGAACACGGCGCTCAGGGCGGAGGTGGCTAACAATACTCGGCTGACGACGAGCGCAGGGCGGCCACCGGTGCACCGATACCGGTATCCCCAGTGAGTTGTGTACATCAGCGGCGACATGAAGACTAGTTTATAATTCTGCAGGGCGTTTGAACAGGCATCGCCGTTCCTGGTTGGAGTGGGCACGCAGACAGACCTAAGTGATCTTGTTGTAAAGAACTAAATAGTGACTGTGGGAATAAATAACCTAATTGAGAGTTCAGTGTTGTTTCGGAGCTGTCGACTGCCCTTTATTTTGCATGTATGCTCTAATCCGCTAGCTACTCCATGCCTTTTCCCTCAGTATTGCATGTTTCTCTTCTCGCTATATGGGTCCTTGCTGTCTATGCTGCTTTCCCTCAAGTCGACTTCGACCGCATGGGCAAGGTCGGCCTGGCTGGCGCCTTTGCTGGCTTTGACTTTTTCTCCAACTTATCTGTCACCTTTGACCCAGCGACCTCAACCCTCTTTTCCCGCTCCTCGGACGGTTCTTTGGCTTATCTCGCTTCGACAAACTCGGGAGGCAGGATCAACGCTGCTTGTGACCTCGACGGTGTCACCTATTTCGGCGGCTCCTTTACTTCTCTTGCGGATGCCCCCGCGACCAATATTGCCTCGTACAATCCTTCCTCAAATTCCTTCTCTACTCTCACATCTACCTCGCCAAACGGCGAAATATATTCGCTATTCTGTGACTCGCCTGAAAAAAAAGTGTGGGCAGGTGGCAGCTTCACCTCCCCAGGCTCTGCTATTGCAGTTTGGAACACTCAGACCCGATCATGGAGCCCTCCTCCATTCAGAGGATTATCAGGAGCACAATCTCGTGTTGATTCTATAACCACCAACTCCTCTGACTCCTCAATTTTCTTCGCCGGTTCCTTTGTGACCACGTTCGGTACTGGTCCACTCAATACCGTTCATAATCCCAGTGTGCCATTTTCCGCTGGTGCTACACCATTTTCTTCCTCGCTTGTCTCTGTTCCGTTGCACAGCGCAGAAGTTGATGGCTCTCCCTCAACCTCAGAACCTGGATTCAACAACATCCACAATGTTCTCTGCCCAGCTGGACCAGACGGACCAGGAAATTCGTGGTTTGCGATCGACAATGGGACCCCCTTGATCATTGTGCGGGCCTTTTCCTCTATCTCTGTCAATGGTGTACGTCTTGGCAATACCTTCCAGCCTGGCCATGGGACAACCGCCTTCAGGTGAGTTTCCCCTTTTACCGGTCTTCGTCAACTTCTCTAACTGTCCATACCAGTGTGACGACCATTCCGGACAATCAAATAAGGCCCCTTACTTACATCGATCCCAGTACAAGTCAAAAACAGACTTGCACCGATCCCTGTCCCCTATCAGTCGACTCCTCTCTGCTATACCAAGATTTCCTCTTCGATTCCACGTTAGAGATTACCGGTATCCAGATCACACTCTCGGGCTTCGTCGGAAGCGGCCCTGGCCTGCATTTACTTCAGCTCCTTTCATCTGGCGCATTCGCTTCTGCCGTAGAACAGGAAAATGGCCAATCATGCTTCGCTCCTAAACCCTCCAACACTAAGAGAACAGGGAATTGGGCTGCTAAAGTAGCAAATACAGGCATTGCAGGAACCACCCAGACAATTCTTGCCTCCGATTTCGATGTTGGAACTCCCCCAGCTTCGGGACCTAGCTTCACATGGCTACCTTATGTATCTGCCGAAGGAAATTACGATGTCAGCCTCCTGATACCTGGATGCACAGATTTCCTTGACTGTGACTCTCGAACAAGTGTTAAAGTCACTATTTTCCCTGGTGAAGGGCTCTCTCCCTTTGTCACCACCATTTCGCAGCAAAATCATGTCAACAATGTTGTTCAGATTTATAGTGGACCAATCGTGCCGTCCGGCCCTGATTTCGTCACAACCATTACCATGGCCTTGGCTGACCAGCCCGAGGGATCCGGCAGCAATGGTCGATATGAAATTGTGGCTGATCGCGTCCAGCTGGTGCTTACATCTGTTGATTTTATGGTGTCCAATGCCTCTTCCAATGCCTTCCCGGGTTTCCAACGTGGTTTCGGGTTTCTCGAGTGGCCCCGGTCTTTGGTATCCAGTAACGACAGCCTTGATGCCTCCCAAATGCTTCCCAACTCTTCATTGACACCCCTTGATAGCATCAGTGTCGAGATGAGCAATGGCATTGGTAATTTAACACAGCTCAATGAATCCAACATCACAGCTGTCGCTCATCATCCTTCTGGCCTTATTTTTCTTGCTGGTACTTTCCAGCTCTCCTCGGGTTCTGCTTCGGGAGCTTCGAATATTGTCATGTACAGAGATGGTGGACTGGTTTCGATTGCAGACAATGGCTTGAATGGACCTGTTTTTGCATTGTTGGTCGATCAAAACCGCCTTTACGTCGGTGGAGCATTCTATGATACTGCTGCTGCAACGACTAGTGGACGGCTCCGAGGTGTTGCCGCCTATGAAATCAATCAAAATACTTGGACACCAATGGGTTCAGGCGTTGACGGTGTCGTTACTAGCTTGAGTTCGAGCAATGGCCTTATTCAAGTTGCCGGTTCATTCTCTTCTGCTAGTGATGTCAGCGTATCGAGTTTGGCTATTTGGAATACCGCATCGGATACCTGGTCGAGCAGTAGGGGATTTGTTGTCGGGGACATGTCTTTAATTGTGAACGGCACCTCGCAACAGTGGGTTGCAGGCAACGTGGCCAGCTTCCGCAAGTTTAGTGCAAGTGGAATTGCTATGCTGGAGAATAGTGATGAGAATGAGCCTCAAGTTGACCCTCTCCCTGTAACGCTCTCTGGAACTCGACGGACATCCTTCAGTACTTCCAACGGTCGCCGTTCTCGTGTTGCTCGTTCTGCTTGGGTGCCACACACGTCCTTCCGTCGTGTGAATAAGAGGCAATCGTCCGCAGTTTCTGATACTACATTGCAGTTCCTTCCCTGTACAACCGCTCCTCTTGTCTTCACGGGGGCCTTCTGGACAAACGGTTCATCATCTACGGAAATCACAATTCTAGGCGGCAATTTCACTTATAGTTCTCAGGACAATGCCTCTGTTTCAGGCGTCCTTCTCTATGATACCAAAACTGGGTTTGCTTCCGGTCTTGCCGGTACACAGCTCAATGGTACTGTTCATTCGTTGTTTGTTGATGGTGATCGTCTCTACGTTGGCGGCCAGTTCACGATCCCGGGGACAGATGCCGACGGTTTAGCCATCTACAATTTGGTCGATGAACAGTGGGATCTCAATGGCCTGCAACCACTACAAGCCAGTGATGGCGAGTCTCCGATTGTTCGCTCCATTTCTAAATCAACATCTCAGATCAATACCGTAATTGTTGCTGGTACATTTTCCCGAGCTGGATCGCTCCGGTGTGAAGCTGTCTGTCTCTACGATACAAGTAGACATCAATGGGATGTGCCTGGCGCGGGAGTTTCCGGCCAAGTTATGGCCGTGGCCTATGCTGGCGTAAGTCTTCAAATAAGGATACTATCAGTTCGATACATTGACATTCCCTAAGAACAACCAAGAAGTTCTCATAGTTGGAGGATCCCTCACCATAAATGGTGATACCTCTGCTAGTGTCGCTCAATTTGTCCTGGAAAATTCTACCTGGATTACCTTGGGCTTGGCCTCAGATGTTCCTGGACCGGTTGTCGCAATTGAAGTCAATAACTATAATGCAAGTAGCATCTTTGCTGCCGGAAGGTATGATTATTTCTTTTTTCGTATCGTTATATTCACTTTTCTTGTAGGACATTTAATGATTCAACTTCTTTCTTGTCGTTTTGGAACGGCACTAGTTGGACAACGCTCGGTATTTCTCAGGCGTTGCAATGCAGGAATGTGCTCTGATACTCAAATTAGGCTCAAACATGGACGCAGGCACGTCTGTATCTCAGCTTACGATGGTGCCGTTGCAAAATACACATGCAGCGCAAGGCATCATTGAGTCCGATCGTATGTTGATGATGTCCGGCGCATTACTGGATTCCGGAAATGCGTCATCAGTTCTCTATGATGGGCAGTCATTCATTCCTTATATCATTTCGACAACCGCAAATGGCCAGCCCGGTTTCGTCGCTTCCCTGTTTCACTCGCTTGCAAAATTCAGTTTCGCGCAGCACAGTGAGTATCCTCATTCAGGTTGATTTGTGTTCCTTAATCCTCTGGCAGGATTCCTGGCCACCGGTGTGGTTATCTTGATTTCCATCGCCATCGGTGCCGGCATTGTCTTCCTCTTGGCTCTGGTTGGAATTCTCTGGACCCTTTTCTCTCGTCATGATGACAAGGTTAAATATGACACGACTGAGGAAGATGACGATGATTCGACGCATCATCGTCCTTCCTCACTGCTAGAACACATCAATGCTGCCACACGTACAACTATATTAGGGTCAAGTAGTCCGTTCAGCAATTATGGTCTCGAGAAGGAAGAGGATAAATCTATTCGAGTCGACGATCAGGATCCATTCGGTCCAGACGCCAGCAATTATCTTCGAGCAGAGACTCCTTCTGAAGCCGTCGGTTGTCTTTTACCAGAAGAGAATAGTCGGATTGGTCATGTGAGATATGATTTTGTTCCAAATGGCGAGGGTGAGCTCGCTCTGCAAACTGGGACGGAGGTTGAAATCCTGGATGATAAGGATCATGCGTGAGTCGACTGTCTACCATTGCTGCAATAGGATGCTGATCTACTTGAATAGATGGTGGTATGCTCGAGACCTTCGCACAGGACGCGAGGGCATTGTACCTGCAGCTTATTTGTACTAGATTAGTTATTTTTATGTTTATGCTCGTTTTTCGCATGTTTCGAATATACCCGCTCTTGAAATTGAAGAAGTTATGACATAGCCCTTATTTTTCAAAATTTCATTTCTACATTCATTATAGTCATCAATTCGAGGTAAATAGGAACACGAGCATGAGTCATTGAAGCACTGGAAGGATAACATGGGTGAAAAAAGACATATCTGGGCAAGTATAGAAACCAACGTACGAGGGTCTCTATAGTGTTTCTGGTGATTATGTATAAACCCAACCTTAGTTTTAAAATCTTCCCTTCGTCGCTGATCTCGGAACTCACGAACATGACGACCAGCTTCTCTAGCTTCACCACGATTCCGTGCTTTAATGACGTCTGTGCCAGCTCCGTATGCGCCAAACCCTCCCTTTCGAGGAACTAAATCCGAGTTTTTCTCTCCCAATAGTTGACGAACGAGAGCCGCGCCAGAATTGGGATCTTCCAGTTTACCTCCACGTGGCATACTAGAGAACGACTGGGCGTAATAGCGTTTCAACGATCGATGCCCGATGCGAGCACCAGATGGGAGGACCAGTTCAAAACGTGAGTCACCGTATGTGATCTGATCTTCAGGATCTTCAAGAAGGTCGACACTGTCTTCTAAAACTGATTCTGAAGCGTCTTTGTCGATGATCTCACCCAATTCGTCTCCTGAGCTAATCTCGTCCTCATCCATGTCTTCCCATTCTTCATCAGTTGCCTCAAGAGCCTTCCTCCTCCTCCGCACATGAGCATCGGGATAAGATGCAGTAAAATCGTAGTAATCTGAGATCTCAAGCCGCTCGTCTTCGTTGTCGTACGCAATCTTGCAGTGACTCTTGTCAATCATGTGTTTCCGGACAGCATCTGATGTGCGGAACTGCCTTCCTTTATCACCACAGTAGATACAAACGTTGCCGACGGCAATCTTGTCACTAAGGTAGGCAATCAAGCCGGTGATGTCGACGAGGTAATCTGCATCAGGAATGAAAAAGGAGTGGGCAATGGACATGTGGGTCAGATTGCTTTCAAGACTAGAGGATTGCTCGGAACAGAAGAGACAGTGGAATGGAGAAAAATGTGAACGAGCAGCAGTTACCCGGTCATCAATTGTACGATTTATGTCTTCTTCTGTAGCTGCCTGACCGACAACAAGTAATGCAGCTTTCTTTTCAATTAAATCAAGGCCATACTGTGATTTCGCTTTTGGACTTGAGGTGGTACCCACTTGTTTGGTGGATTCTGACGAAGATGAAGATTTGGATTTTAAAGCCGCTCGGACTTCGTTATCCTTGTGCTTTCTGGACCGAATATGGGAGCGATACGAGTTTCCTGTTGTATAGGTTTTGCTGTGGAAAACGTAAATCATTGGAAATCATTTGCTCCGTCCTCGAAATGGCTTACTTGCAGACCTCGCAGACCTCGCCTCTGGGAGAGGACACGACCGCAGTTTCTTCTTCTCGGTGCAACACCTTTTGATTGAAAACGGTGGCAGCGACGGGGAGAAGACCTGCTACTCGACGCTTCATGTTGTAGCGGTGGTAATCCGACTTGTAATGGTCGCCTGAGAGAGGGAATGGTTAGCAGATTGGGGAAAGCATCTAGAAACACTTGCGTTGCTCCTCTGGAGATAAAAAAGCGATTGAACATGAGAGACAAGTATAAAGGGGCTGAGTTGCTTGTGCCATAGTCAATGAAAGAGAGAGATTAATGATTAATCTCGATGCGAAAAATGATTTAATGATGACAAAGCGGGATGTACAAATATTTTGTCGAGACTCAATAACTAAAGAATACTATCTATAGAGGTGTAGGATGACAGAATACATCAAGCCAGAGTTATGGAAACTATTCGAAGAGGAATCAAGTAAAGGAATGCGTCAATACATATAATCAAGTGAATTTCTTGATAATGAAACGATCGACAGAGCGGACATGTCGTGTTGGATTCCTGGGTGACTGAAGAGTAGCGAGGCGCGAGAGTGTGAACCAGCATTACCGATGATCAGGCCAAGACGCGATTGGCAGGAAACCCGAAATCATTGAGAGGCTGTGAGGTCGGAATCATAGCTGGTGGCAGCTGATTTCGAATGACGGCGGAAACTCTGCTATTGTGTACAAGCTGCTCGTCAGGATATTCCCCGAGGGAGAGGTAGATCGCTTGACACTCGTCCCAAAACTGCAGAAGGTGAGTTGGTGAGGCAATGGGGACATACCGGCTTGAGAATCACCAAGACCGGCAACCCAGAGAACTGGGGGGAAGAGGACGCTATCATACATACAGCACTTAGGGACGGCACTCTTGTCTGGAAAAGATCCAGTCAGGAAAGGAAGGATAAGCCGTTGAATATGCGCGGAAGGACCAGAGAACAATTATATGGGACCGATGTTAATCAGCGGCATCGGGATGTGGACAAGGCTGGAAAGCAAGGAATCCTGTGTCTCAATGAAATTAGGCGTGAGTAGCTAGGAAGTTGCTGGAGAGGCACCACAACGTTGCCTTTGCATAAGAGGACCTGATCATGAAGGAGAATGTGCATTGGGTATATCAAATGGAGTACAGAAGTGTCTATGTGGACGTGTCCTGGAGAGTACGTTAAGATGCGGTGGGTAAAGAAACGCAGAGGCTTACAGAGGTCTTGGTGCGGAAGCGTTCGGCGCGTTTTCTGCGTTTTTCGAGCTCTTCTGAATCAACTTGTTCAGTGGCGGGGCGCTTTTTGTTGTTGTCGAGGCCGAAGCGCTTCGCACGAGCCTTGAGTTTTTCTTCATCCTAGACAAAGGTCAGAGAGATGGGACAAAGATACAAGAGGGGCGTGCTTGCATCTGAAGATGGGTTGACGAGAGGGATGCCAAATCGCTCAGCACGAGCCTTACGCTTGTCGAGCTCTGGATCTGTAGTGTTCTCCACGGGCTCTGCGCTGGAAGTGGGCGGAAGTGGGGATGCTGAGGCAGGGGCGTCGGGCACCGTAGCAGGGTCGTGCAGCTGGCGATGGCGGGCAGAGAAGAGGTCGAGAGCTGCTTTGTTGTCGAGGACGGCGGTGACGAGGACGTCTTTCTTTGCGCGGGGACTGACAGCGACGGCGGCGTCGGCGAGGATGCGCTTGAGCTCAGGGACCTTGAGTTGCTTGACAGCGCTGTCCATGGTGACGTGACAGAATGTGACACTGACCGATAATGGTATGGCCGTGACGTGACGTGACGGCGTGATGGTTCCATCGTCTCTCTCTCCGTCCGTCCTCCACGACGTTCACGACGTCCAGCACATCCAGCAGCCCACCATCCACATTGACCACGGAATCCATGACGTCCATAGCCATCACAATCACCATCAACAGGACAGCCTCTTTCGCTCTTTCTACAGAGATGAAGACCACTTTATCTGCCCCCAACAGGACATATTTGTCCACCATCATCCAAATGACGCCGCCTCCTCGCCTCCTCAACCCCAGCAGCTTGCAGATTGTTCCATTGACATTGATGACGAACCTCTATATGTCAACGCAAAGCAATACTTTCGCATTCTCAAACGGCGCGTAGCCCGCACCCGACTGGAAGAGGTCCATCGCCTTTCTCGACAGCGTAAGGTCTGCATCCCTCTTCTCTCTTTCTCTCTCTCTTCTCATATTCTCTTCTCAGCCATATCTTCACGAGTCCCGCCATAAGCATGCCATGCGCCGCCCCAGAGGACCCGGTGGTCGGTTTCTCACCGCAGAAGAAATTGCGGCACAAAAGCAGCCTGCTCAGGACGAACCAGGCCCCTCGACTTCTGTAATTCCTGATAATGACCCTGAAGAGGAACTTGAAGACGACGAATTCAAGCCCGACGAATCCTCCGTCAGTCCCGCTCCAGAACCGGACGTATTTATGTCTCATCAGCTTCCCCCTGATTCCATGCGAATCATCAACTTGGCATGTCATCCAACCATCTCTCTCCTTCCCCAGTCCTCCTCTGCCCTTCCTGTCCCTTCTGTCTCCCAACAACCCCAATCTAGACCCCCCTCATCCCCCATCGCTGTCTTCTCCCGGCTGCAACAACAACCTCAGGACGAAGGTAACTCCGCCTCCTCTTATGTTGTCCAGATGCATCATGTTCCCCACCCCCACGCCCATGCCAGGCATCATCACTCTAATATCAGCCCTTACATATATACCTCAGATGGCGTCAGCTCAGGCGTCAACCCGGTGATGCAGAGGCGGACACAGGACATCATCCAGTTCGGTGTTAGTCCTCCAAATCCCTGATACTCTCGTCTAAATTATGTAGACCTTATCTACCGTTTCATATATACAATGCGTTTAAAACTGCTGTGTCGCTTAAAATTGATTATTTCTGGTCTCAACCTCTATCCTTTCTATGGTTGCTGCGTCCATCTTTTGTTCGGGTCCTCTTGATATGGGCCGATAGAGGACAAGTGCCTGGTTAGTCCTTTCAGGCGGTATGAGAAACGCCGAGGGCTTGTTCATGTGCTCGAGGAATGGCTTATTGATTTCTACCCTGCTAACTTGATCAGTAAGTTCATCTTCCGCCTCGAACGAATCAAGGTCGGTGATCAGGATGCCTGAGGCATTCAGCAAAATAGGCGACCATATATTAAACCAACTGTTACTTACGATTAGGCGACAGTTCATACCACGACGGCGTTTTCATCTGTATCTCTGGAACATCATGTTCAGGCTCCTCGATATAACTGGGCAGCACGACTGGCACTGTATACCCCTCGTCACCCTCGTCGTCTGCGTCCATCGCAATATCAAAGTCTGGTATCATCTCATTGACAGTAATCCCTTGTTCAGGTGAAATATCGATATCCTGTGGTTCATGGTACAACGAGAGATCTGCAAATCCCTGCTCTAGTGCACTGCAGCGGCGCCGCTTCGTTGCACGTGGGTCTAGGGTGTCCAATTCTTCGGAACTGGTGCCCTCCCAGGAATGGTTCCGTTTCTTTGTTTGAGTGTCGAACCATGGACGAGGATTTTGGGAAGGGCAGGGAGCACCTGCAACAGCAGTAGAGTCAAAGAGACGAATGTGATGAGGGGTAGACCAGATAGTCATGGATTCTTTGACTTGAACTCCTACGAACTCCTACCAATTAGAACGGTCACGTGTGATACGGTCACGTGTGATACCAACAACTTTCTATTCCTTAACAAGGAAAGGAAAAAGTGCAGGCAATTTCTTTAACACTGTTATAGGAAGAAACAAAGCACAGCGAGCATAGTACAGTGTGGACAACTTACTACAAGATATGTAAGCAGCATGTAGGCTATGCATATAAATAGATAACACTCGAGTGACTCATTGTGTTGTGTACTTTTTTTTTTTTTAAATAATCATTTTTTTAAATGGAGGGCATTGGCGGGCGGTGGTAGCTATTTTTGTAACTAAA